>Ga0247824_10000311_pt1 | contig 22635 bp, 44 predicted proteins | sample 13C_PalmiticAcid_FD_194412 | JGI IMG/M metagenome (GOLD analysis project Ga0247824, IMG submission 194412) | Soil microbial communities from agricultural site in Penn Yan, New York, United States - 13C_PalmiticAcid_Day48 | ecosystem: Environmental > Terrestrial > Soil > Agricultural land...
GGGTGATGCTGTTCCATGGAAAAAAAAAAAAAAAAAAGGGCATTTTTTTTACTCGGATATTTTCAAAGGAAAATAGATGTGCATTTTGTTCGTTGCTATGCCTTTTTTATTTTTGTTGTTCATAACGCCCTCAAAAAAGGGTTCAAGAGCGAAGAGTCGAATTTGACCATGAATAAATTGAGTGGATGAATGGTGATGATATTTGATATGGCACACACTAGGTTTAGACCTAGCTAAGAAGGAAGAGGGATGAAGGTTGAAATAGTACATGGTAGGATGTCAAGATCTGAAGGGGTTGGTGTTGGAGTGACCATGTGTCTCGACAAACAAAGATTGAGAGCCACCACAAAGAAGGGGGTGTGTGGACTCTTGCTCATCCACCACCCAACCATTCGCCAAACCATTGAACCTTGGCCCCAACCATGTAACCATTGCAATTCAACTTTAGACCAGGTTGGATGGATAGATAAAGTCATCCAAGTCAACAAATGTCTCCTTGATCGAGCGGGGTGAAACAAATCGAGACAGGATGGCTGCCGAACCCGCCTTGTCGTTGGTACCAGATGCACGTCCACCACCAAAGGGTTGTTGACCAACAACGGCCCCTGTGCACTTGTCGTTGATGTAAAAGTTGCCTGCAGCATTGCGAAGCTTGTTGGCGCCCAAGATCGTGGCATATCGGTCCTGAGAGAACAAGGCACCGGTCAGGGCATAAGCCGACGAGTTGGCAACCAAATCCAATGTGCTCTCGAAATCCTCAGCCTTGTAGACATAGATAGTGAGAACAGGTCCAAAGATCTCCTCAGTCATGGTGCGCGACTTGGGGTTGGTCGTGACAATGATGGTAGGCTGGATAAAGTATCCCTTCGAGTCGTCGTACGTGCCTCCAGCAATGATGGTGGACTCGGCATCTGTCTTGGCCCACTCAATGTAGCCCTTGATCTTGTCAAACGAGAACTGGTTGATGACGGGTCCCACAAAGTTCTGGTATTCCTCAACGCTGCCCTGCTGGATGCGGCTATGAGCCTCCAGGATACCAGCCTTGATCTCGGGCCAGAGGTTGTCAGGAAAGTAGGCACGTGAGCAGGCGGAGCACTTTTGACCCTGGTACTCGAATGAAGAGCGGATGGTGTTGTTGACCACCAACTTGACATTGCTGCTCTTGTGGACCATGTGGAAGTTCTTGCCACCAGTCTCTCCGACAATGCGTGGGTAGGACTTGTAGTTCTCAATGTTGTTGCCAATGTCCTTCCAGAGCTTACGGAACACGTGAGTCGATCCAGTAAAGTGGAGAGCTGCAAACTCGGGGTGCTTCAAGACCTGGCCAACAACCTCGGGAGCGGGTCCTGGGATAAATTGGATGACACCATCGGGCAAACCTGCCTCCTTCATGATCTGGTAGACGACATACGAGGCGTATGTGGCAGCTGGGGCTGGCTTCCAAACGCAGACATTGCCCATGAGGACTGGTGCACCTGCCAAGTTGGCGCCGATAGCAGTAAAGTTGAAAGGCGACACCGCAAAGACGAAACCCTCCAGTGGACGGTACTCAGTGCGGTTCCAGGTGCAAGGTGCATTCTGGGGGGGCTGGACAGCATAGAGCTCCTCGGCAAACTTTACACCAAAGCGCCAGAAGTCGATCATCTCTGCTGCAGAGTCGATCTCCGCCTGCCAGGCGTTCTTTCCCTGACCCAACATGGTGGCAGCCATGATCTTGTATCTAGGCGTAGTAAAAGATAGAAGGCGTCAGTCGCTGATGGATGACATCATGATCGTCCCTGGTTACTTGGTTCGCACCGGGGATCTGGCGCGGGGTATCTCAATTGCGCAACTCAGCACACTAGTTAAAAGTTGGATGTATCTGCCTGGCGACCGTAGTGATTGATCCACGATGGGTCATCGAATCGGGCTTTCAAGTGTCTGTGGAGTGGCGTCATGAGCAGAAACGGCCAAAGTAGGATCCCAATTGCGACTGACAAGGTGAAGGTGGGTCTGGGACTGAAATGATGGAAGCGGATATGAACACAGCAAAAGGGCGGCCAAGGGTAGCAGGGGGCAGACCGGGTGACCGGGGGCACTCAGGGGACAGTGATACAATCATTCAAAGGGATCGACAGGCCATGGCCCTTAGTCTTGTCTGTTGTCCAAATCAGTGAGCGCGGGAAGTTGTGGGTTGATTTTTTGTTTTTTTCCCACACTGAAGAGAACACACCAAGGGCTCAGATCACACAGGCTGGACGTCCACAAACATGCGAATGGTTCCCCCGAACATAGAGTCACCGCACTTTGGCGAGGAGTTGTGGGGTGGAATCCAACGGAAGGGGACACGGGCAATCCTCTAGCCCGAATTGCAATATGAATCCACACCCCAAAAGGAATCGTTCTTTCCCACACTGCCCTGGTGGACTAGACCTCTCTTTGCAAAAAGCGAAATACATACCTGTACTTGGTCGAGGCAAGGTCAGCCGCTCTCAAGAAGATGGCGGCGCGGTCGCTGAAGGGTGTGTTTTCCCAGTCCTGCTTAGCAGCCAAAGCACCGTCAATAGCCTTTGCGACAAGAGCTTCATCAGCATTGTGATAGTTGCAGAGAACAGTCTTGTGCTCATGAGGCATGACCTGCTTCTCCATGATTCCAGTGCGGACCTAACAGATGCGAAAGCAGAAAGTTGGCAAAGTTGGGTCAGGAGCGGTAGCTCATAAACAGAACAAAGCTCTTTCAATGGTAATACGTTCGGCGGGTTTTCTTGGCGTTCGACCGTGGTGCCGATGATCGTACCTCCTTTCCGTCGACAATGCAGGGAATATCCAGAGGTGCTTGACCACGAAGCTCCTTCACGGCAACCTCAAGGGCATCACGCTCGGCAGTGCCCGGAGCATAGGATTTCTAAAGTCAAAAGATCAAAGTATTGTAGAGTTGAGCGGGTTGACCGAGCTGTGTTGCACTGGAGGTGGTGGCATCAACCTTGCTGCAATGCAAACTCATGAGTGAATGGAACATACCATAGGCTCATTGGCGACAGCTGGGATCTTGAAGGCAGCCAAGTTAGCAGTTGGGACGGACATGTTGGATAGAGTGGAGAAAGGTGAAGAAGGTTGAGTGTTGGTGCACCCTGCACACAAAACGAGCCTTTTTATGTTCGACGAAATCAAGTGATTTCCTTGCCCAAGCAACGTATGCGTACGTATGTTTTGATGAAGCCACCGCAGGCACTTTTTTTTTTTTTCCTGCGGTCAGGCTTTCTCACTCATCCAACCTCCTCCCTTCTCACTCTGCATCACAACCATGGTAAGCTATCCTTATTCTAAGATAGCCGTCTCCAAGAAGTGGAACCAACAGGAACTCCTACTCTTGGCGACGCCCCGCTGCCCTGTTTCCACTCTTCACGACACCTTCCTGCCCCGCGTTGTGGCGCTAGCCTTGCTTGACAGAACAGTCTATATTAACTTTTCACCATATCCTTTCCATGGACCGCTTTCACTCTATAGCCTCAGAACGAATATATCGAAGAGTCGATCAAACGACATGGCCGAAGGCTCGATTACGCTGAGCGCAAGTAAGAGTCTGTTACTTTTTAATGCGGATCGCCGACAAACGGACGCACTGGTCGGAAGCGCTCTTTGTCCATTATACTGACAGCAGTTTCCGCCTTTCAACTATTTAACCAATCGCTTAGGCGTAAGAGAGAGGCTCGTGAGGTCCACAAGAACTCTCAGTTTGCACAAAAGGTCACCGGTCTGAGGGCCAAGATGTACAACAAGAAGAGACATTCGGAAAAGATCCAGATGAAGAAAACGTACGTATCATGCTTTTCACGACCATTACTGTACCGGGATTGCAGGATCCATTCAGGAAGAGAACCACAGGATTTTAGGCTGTCAGCACTCAGCACCCCAGAGCTTATTTACAGCATGGAGAAATGGACTCGGTCGTGGTAGCCGGGAATCATGGATGATGTAGATACGAATGGATCAGTCAGGACTTTGGCACGGGACAAACTATGCAGTAAAACGGGCACCAGGACACGACTTGCCGTTCCAATAGGAAATAGCGTATTTGAGTATGCAAAAGTCTAATACCCACTGTCTTTTCAATATCGACTGGATGAAATCACAGCATCAAGCAACACGAGGAAAAGAATGCCAAGCAGAAGGATACAGAGGCTGTTCCTGAAGGTGCTGTTCCAGGCTATCTCTTGGATCGTGAGGGTCAGCAACGTGCCAAGGTGCTGAGCAACATGATTAAGCAGAAGCGCAAAGAAAAGGCAGGCAAATGGAATGTTCCCCTGCCCAAGGTGCGTGGTATTGCTGAAGACGAGATGTTCAAGGTGCTTCGTTCAGGAAAGACCAAGGGCAAGTCATGGAAGCGAATGGTGACCAAGGCCACCTTTGTTGGAGATGGATTCACCCGCAAGCCTCCAAAGTACGAACGCTTCATTCGTCCATCTGCTCTTCGTTACAAGAAGGCGCATGTCACGCACCCAGAGCTCAAGGCGACATTCTGCTTGCCGATCATTGGCGTCAAGAAGAATCCTCAGAGTCCATTGTACACGCAGCTTGGTGTGTTGACCAAGGGTACAGTCATTGAGGTCAACGTGTCGGAATTGGGATTGGTCACAACAGGAGGCAAGGTCGTATGGGGCAAATACGCCCAAATCACCAACAACCCAGAGCTGGATGGCTGCGTCAACGCACTCCTCTTGGTTTAATAGTGGAACCTCCAACTGCTTCCAACACTCAACTCCTAGCACGCACGTTTACCATTATGTACAATATTAGAGTGGTTTGCCAATGAAGTTGCAATTCCTCATTTGCCTTTATCAAACCCCTTCACACCTCGCAGGGCACAAGGAAAGGCGGACAAGCATGTCCTGTAGCAAGGTGGCTGTGCCATCACGCATTAAATTGTGCATGCCCGCATTGTCCCTCTCCACTCATTCCTTGTACCTCATGACCTTTTCCCATTCCTTGTTGCTCATTCTGAAGCGAGAAGTATTCTTTGGCGTCCTCTGGTACCAGCTGCTGGCCCCTGTTGACTTTTGGATTTATTACATGTGTAGCGTACTAATGTTTGTCTATGGGTCGATTACGATAGGTATCTTATGATGGAGATCGCTAAAGTGTGATGATCGCAACCTCACGAACCTCAAAGTCTTCAGGATAGACTCCCTTGGAAAATTTACGCTGAGCTGCCACCACGACCCTATACTTTCCGGTCGCAGCCTCGGTCGCAACCGTTACATTGCGGTCATTGTAGATCTTGCCACCTCTCCAATCGGTGGTCTGGAACAAGGGCTCACCACCTTCAGTAAGATTCTTGTCGCGACCATATGGGAAAGCGGCAATCCCTGTCGGAGTATCCCAGTATCCAACAAACTTGCCGGCTTCGTCGTGCAAACGGATGGCTAGAATAAAATTGTAAGTCCATTAGAATGGATGGGTCCAATTCATGATGTTATTCATGCAACAACCAGTAGAGCATGCTCGTATAGTTACAGAGTTCAGGTGTGTGGCTCCCCAATCGAGTCTGGACCACTGGTTGCTCAGTATCCCAGACAATCTTGTGGCCCGCCTCCACGGTCTTTAACTCGCCAGTTTGTCTGATGAGAACGCCGAATTTCGGGAATCCTGCAGCGGTATCCAACATAGGCACCTTGGAAACATCACCCTTGATTCCAGCATATGGGAGTCGAAGAGGAGCAGCGTCTTGGATCCGAGGAGTGGCGACAATATATCCAGAGTAGAACGGGAACTCTGAAGCAAGGCCTGTAGACGGCTCCTGGAACTGGACATTGACTGTGACAGACTGGCCAGCTGCGACATTGAAGGGCTGGCCAGCCGGGACAGTAACATTGGAAATTGAAAATGCGACTATGGCTTCATCGTCTTCCAGGAGAGGGGTTGAGAAAGGAGATGTGTTTCCACCACGGTACGAGATGGCAGACTCGGCAGGTTCATGGCTCAATGTGTAGTTTGTGTCAGCGTCACCAACGTTCGTGATCTTGACATCAATGTTTCCAGCAAAGCGGACCGAGTCAAGGAGCTCGATTCTATCCGTCGTGGGGAACCTGATAGTAGAGAAGTAGGTCTAAAATCGAACAGGTTTCGGATGTGTTACTAGGATCTCCGAAATGTAGGGTTCTCATTGAGCGCAGCTAACCCTTCATATACTCTATACCTTTGCAGTGATAGTGTTCTTGACATTGATCATTCCGCTTCCTTGCTTGGCAACAGGTGCAGGCTTTGTGTGATTGAAGAAATGAACAGGAACAGCGCCATTGATGAATCTCGAACGAGCATCTTGACCAGGAAGGGCTCCACCAGTCATGTTGAACAAGAGAGCGTATGCACCAGCAATGTAAGGCGAAGCCATGGAGGTACCCGATTCTATTTAGCAAGACCCCAAGAGTTCATGATCAGCACCCACAGCGTGTATTGAATCCCATTATACACAATTGAAAGCGAAACAAGTGCGTCGACATTACCGACATGGTAGCTACCCATATCCCGAGGGAACGTGGAGAGGATATTGCCACCAGGACCAGAAATATCAGGCTTGATGTGAAGATCGCCATCGAATCCCCAAGAAGAGAAATCTGAAGGCTCACCATCGCCTTCAATGATGAATCGAGTTTTGGTGTTCGACCATTCAAAGGTGTTGGCAGGGTTTGTTTGGTGAGCAGTGAGGAGCTCAGCACCCGTACGCGCTTCGATTGAGGCCACCGGAAGGTCAGGAGTACCAGAGAGTTCATTCAGTCCATGAGGTGTACTCCGTATGAGCATCCCAGCGGCACCAGCATTCTGGGCAGCGATACCGCGTTCTCCAGACTTGCAGGATCTGTCACCATAAACGAGCACAACCTTTCCGCTCACATTATGATCGGCATAGGACTCTGCAGTGCATCCATCAGAGAGCGATCCGTCGCTCTTTAGTACTGGAACAAGAGTTGCAGAAGGAGGGAGGTCCAGTGATTTCCCCCAACCATGCGAGAAGAGGTAAGGGTAGTCCTTTCCGTTGTATGTGAAGTGGTAGTAGTCTCTCCCACTGTTGCCAAAGGAGGCCACAGAAGTCGAGAAGGCGCCTAGACCACTGTCGGCGACGCTCCATACACCCTACATGTCAGGATAACAAGCGAATGAATGACTGATGAGTAATCACATTGTTGGTCAAAAGTAGGGCTTGAGCCATTATACAAAGTGAGGCGCACTTACATCGACACCACTGTTTCCAGCGGCAGCAACGACAACCACACCTTGTGCAGTCAGTTTATCAGCGAAAGCGGCGACAGGATTTGACCTGTAATCGGATCCGAATCCAAGGGACATATTGATGATGTCCATTTCTTTGTGGGAACAAACCATTGAACGATCAGTCAGGACTCTTAAAACGATGGATTATGTTGCAGGTTCATTCTCACATTGTCGGAACAGAGAAACAACTTACTGTCTTTGGCGGCACGCTCCATGGCCTACGACCGAGAACGGCGATGCGAAAGGCAACAGTTAATCCACGCTCATACTCAATCAACTCCAGGTCCATTTGATATCGATACCCATGGAAAGCCACATACCTTCAACAAAACATCAAAACGGCCTGCTCCTTTACAGGAAGCGACTCTGTAGGCGCCAAAAGTCACTTCAGGAGCAACACCTACAAATGGCTGAGGAGCTCCGACATTTCTAGCGTCAGCACCAATGATGCCAGCGACATGAGTGCCGTGTCCATTGCAATCCATGGGTTCTGACGACATTGGTAAGAAACATGGACGGACAAGATGTTAGAGGGACAAAGCTACTCGAGCCTACATTGAAGGCCTTTGATTGGATATTAGCATCGCAATTGACATACCATCATCTTCCACTGGGTTGCCTGTCTCGTCATAGTTGTCACCAAGGAAATCCCAACCAAAGGCAACACGACAGCCTGGCCCAAGTTTTCCAGGGCACCCACCAAAAGCAGGATGTTTGTGATCAATACCAGAGTCGATGACACCGACCTTGATACCTTTTCCAGTTAACCCGAGAACCTCTTGGACATATTTCACACCGGTCTTGTCATGGGCTGATACCGAGTAAGGTCCGACAAGGTTCTCATTCGAGGATTCCAGTTTGGGGAGCTGAAAGATCTGGACTGGCCAAACGCGTTTGACACCTTCCATCGCGGCCAAATCATCACCAGTATGACCAGATTTGACATGAATCGACATGCCGTTGAATATGCTGTATTGGTGACGAATATCAAACGAAAGACCGATTTTGATATTGAGGAAGATGCCTGACTTTGAGTACTCGAAGCCATCTTGGAACTATGGCAATGAGCATTGGAAGTCGGTATTCAGCGATCTGTAGACCTTTCAGCGCTCTTGTTACAAGGGACGACAAAGACCTTTTAAACTAACCTCAATGATGAATGCGCCAGGAACGAAATTGACAGCAGGACGCTGTCCAGTTGGGATGAACCGGCCGGCCGACACGAGTGTTGCTGTAGCAACCAGACCGAGGAAGGAAGTGACCTTCATGGCGAGATATGTGACAGGCAACAGAGGCTATCGTACAGGAATGGGCTATCGTACAGGGATTGCGAATAGAGTATGGATGGAGTGAGGGTAGGGTGGGGAGCGAAGAGGGCAAAGTTGGGAGAGAAGGGTGCGGGGTTCTTTATTCTACGCCTCGATCAGTTACAAAGCACCCTACAGGACTGAGAGGATAGGGTCAGCTCCAAGGATCAGTCCTTTCGAGGGATTGTTCCTGCGGACCTATTCTTGTGTTACATCCTAGAACCATAACAATAGGCTATTGTCTCTACACATTACACGATTCACGACCCAAATGTATTGAGGAGGAAGCCTGTTTTTAGCGTGTCCCTTGGTCTTGTATGCCTCAATTGTTTGTTCTCTATCCTTGGATACAGGGTACGCCTCTCACAACGCCATTCTTTATCAGTAAGGTCAAGGCGACTTTTCTCGCGGTGTCTCCATGGTTCTGATCGATTTGCAAGAGGAAGCATTTTTCTTCACGAGTCTCCTGCCTTGCTTGTCAAAGTTGTGCATTCTCACTCTCTTCTCCACTCTCCCACTTCAACAGCTCATTCATTGAGCTTCATGAACCCCTCCCATTCCTCATTGCTCATTCCGAACGAGAAGTCTGCTTCGCTACCTTCCGAGTAACAGCTGCTGACCAGGCTCTATTGACTACATTATTACTCCAACGTCTGTCTATGGGTCGATTACGGTAGGGATATATCTAATGATTACAGATCGCTAAAGCGTGATGACTGCAAGCTCATAAACCTCATAGTCTTCAGGATAGACTCCTTTGGAAAATTTGCGCTGAGCTGCCACCACGACCCTGTACTTTTGGCCAGTAGCAGCGTCGGTCGCAGCCGCATTGCGGTCAGTGTGGATCTTGCCACTCCATTCGGTGGACAGGGTCACGCGACCACCGTCTTCAGTAAGATCCCCGTCGCGACCAAATGGGGAAGCGGCAATCCCTGTCGGAGTATCCCAGTATCCAACAAAGTTGCCGGCTTCGTCATGCAAACGGATGGCTAGAATGAATTGTAAGTCCATTAGAACAGATGGGTTCAATTCATGACGTTCATAATGCAGAAAACAGTGCTGAAGTGCATGCTCGTATACTTACAGAGCTCAGGTGTGTGGCTCCCCAATCGAGTCTGGACCAGTGGTTGCTCAGTATTCCAGTCAATCTTGTGGCCTTCCTCCACGGGCTTTGTCTCTTTAGTCGCATTGATAAAGACGGCGAACTTTGGGTATCCGGCGTTTGTATCCAGCATCGGCACTTGAGAGATATCACCCTTGATTCCAGCGTACGGAAGTCGAAGAGGAGCGGCGTCTTGGATCTGAGGCGTGGCAACAATATATCCAGAGTAGAACGGGAACTCGGAAGCCTGACCTGTTGACGGTTCCTGGAACTGGAGATTGACTGTGACAGACTGGCCAGCTGCGACATTGAAGGGCTGGCCAGCTGGGATAGGGGAATTGGAAATTGAAAAGGCGACTGTGGCCTCATCGTCTTCCAAGAGAGGAGATGGGAAAGGAGATGTGTTTCCACCACGGTACGAGATGGCAGACTCGGCAGGTTCATGGCTCAATGTGTAGTTTGTGTCAGCTTCACCGACGTTTGTGATTTTGACATCAATGTTTCCGGCAAAGCGGACCGTGTCAAGGAGCTCGATTCTATCCGTCGTGGGGAACCTTGTAGTGGAGAAGTAGGACTGATATCGGGTACGTAACGGATCGTGTTAATAGAAGGATTTCCGAAATGCAAGGTTCTCATTGTGCATGGCTAATCTCTTCATATTTTCTTTACCTTTGCAGTGACAGCATTCTTGACATTGATCAGACCACTTCCTTGCTTGGCCACAGGTGCAGGCTTTGTGTGGTTGAAGAAATGACCAGGTATGGCGCTGTTGATGAATCTCCGACGAGTATCCGAAGCAGGAAGGGCCTTGGTCATGTGGAACAAGAGAGCGTATGCGCCAGCAACGTAAGGTGAAGCCATGGAGGTACCAGATTCTATCGAATGAGATGCCAAGAGTTCACGATCAATATCCACAACTAGGTGATGAATCTCTCTCACAATCGATACCGAGCAATTGAGCTGACATTACCGACATTGTAGCTACCCTTCTCCTGAGGGTATGTGGAGAGAATTTTGCCACCAGGAGCAGCAATATCAGGCTTGATATGAAGGTCGCCATCGAATCCCCAGGATGAAAAGTCTGAAGGTGCACCAGCACCTTCGGTACTGAATGACTTTTTGACTGTCGACCACTGAAAGGTGTTGTCCTTGTTCCCTCGGAAGGCAGCGATGAGCTCATCACTCGTACGTGCTTCAATAGAAGCCATCGGGAAGCCATCATTACCACCAAGCTCATCTAATCCATAAGGGACTCCCCGGATGAACATTCCAGCGGCACCAGCGGCCTTGGCAGCCTCACCACGTGCTCCAGACTTGCAGAGATTGTCATCATAAACGAGCACAATCTTTCCATTCACATCATGGCCGTCATAGGACTGTGCAGTGCATCCATCAGAAAGCGATTCATCGCTCTTCAGTACAGGAACAAGGGTAGCAGAAGCAGGCAGATCCAGAGGCTTTCCCCAACCATCTGAGAAGGTGTAAGGGTAATCCTTTCCATTGTATGTGAAGTAATAGAAGTCGCTGGCAATATTCTCAAAGGAGGCAACGGAAGTTGAGAAAGCACCGAGACCACTATCAGTGACACTCCATACACCCTATATGCCATAGAATAACGGGCGAATGAATGGCCGATGAGTAATCACATTATTGGTCAACAGCAGAGTTTGAGCTTGTATCGCAAAGAGAGGTCCACTCACATCGGCACCACTGTTTCCAGCGGACGCAACGACAATCACGCCTTGTGCAGTCAGTTTATCAGCGAGAACGGCGATGGGGTTTGATCTGAAAGCGGATCCGTTCCCAAGGGACATATTGATGATGTTCATTTCTATGAACGAGCCAGACACAGTACAACGACACGGGAGTGTCAGGACGATGGGCATGTTGAATTGACACACTCGCATACATGGGAACGGAGGAGCCACTTACTATCCACTTTGACGGCATACTCCATGGCCTTATGACCAAGAAAGGCGATACGGAAGGCACTGTTAATCCATGCTTATTTTGCAATCAACCCTAGGTCTGTTTGACAACAACCTACCGCCAATGTGACATCGTCAGGGCCTGCCCCGCTGCAAGAAAAGACTTTGTAGGCGCCTAAGGTTACTTTAGGAGCAACGCCTACAAATGGCTGAGGAGCTCCGATATTTCTAGCATCAGCACCAATGATACCAGCAACATGGGTACCGTGACCATGGCATTGATCCATGGGATCTGTCGGTGTTGGTGGGCAACGGGAGACAGATAAGATGTTAGAGGGACAAAGGTACTCGACTACAATGAAAGTCTTTTGATCGGATCTTTTGCATCTCAACTGACATACCATCATCTTCGACTGCCTTGCCCGTTTCGTCATAGTTGTCGCCAATAAAATCCCGACCAAAGGCAACACGACAGCCTGGTCCAGGTTTTCCAGGGCATCCACCAAAAGCAGGATGCTTGTAATCAATACCAGAGTCGATGACACCGACCTTGATACCTTTACCAGTTAGTCCGAGAACATCTTGGACATATTTCACGCCAGTCATGTCATGGGCTTTCACCAAGTAAGGCTGGACCATGTCCTCATTCGAAGATTCCGGTTTAGGGATCTGAAGAGTTCGACTGGCCAAACGCGCTTGACACCTTCCATCGCGGCCAAATCATCGCCAGTGTGACCAGATTTGAATTGAATCGATATGCCATTGAATATGCTGTATTGGTGACGAACGTCAAACGAAAGACCGATCTTGACATTGAGGAAGATGCCAGACTTTGTGTAATCGAAGCCATCTTGGAACTGTGACAATAGGCAATGAAAGTCAGCATTTAGCGATCTGTAGATCTGTAGACCTTCCGGCGCTCTTGTACAATGATAGGGATAACAATGCTCCGCTAAACACACCTCAATGATAAAGGCACCAGGGATGAAATCGATGTTAGGACGCTGTCCAGTTGGAATGAACTGGCCGGCCGACACGAGTGTTGCTGCAGCAACCAAACTGAGGAGGGACGTGAACTTCATGACTGGATATGCGAGTGGTGGTAGGTGGTGGCTGCTGTACCGGATAGGCGGATGTCAAAGGCCAAGCAGTGAGTTAGGGTTGAAGACGATGGAGAGTAGGATTGGAAAGCGAATAAGAGTGAAAATTGGGGTGGGAGGGACAAGGTACGCCGCCCGTCAATATTCTTCACTGTCAACCTAAATAAAGCTTCCTGTAGGGGTAGAAGAGCCCTCCAGAGATGTTCAGACGTTCTCAGGGTGTTGCAAATGTCCCTGCCATGCATTTGCTTGTTCATTTTCCAGAAGCCAAATCTTCTGGTCTACAGACGGCGACAACTATCTCAAGGATCATGAATCTCTGAAGGGAGGACAAAAGACGATTCACTCCCAGCCATGATAGCGTCGAGATCGCTCGAGTGCCAGGTATTTCTTTCCTCGATTCATTTTTCTAATTCCTGCTTGAGGCGATGTTGATGTCAATGCATTTTGTTGCTTACAACAAACCACATGGCCCTTTTTTTGGGCGCCCTGTTCACTCCAATGATACGTCTAGAAGGAAACGTTCGTCAAATAACTTCTCCTACAAGGCCGACTTGAGGAACCATTCAGACATGACGTCCATGAGATCTTCTTGCTGGACCTCTTGCTCTTGGAACGAAGGAACCATGTAATGCATCTCCTCCGCCTCCTCTGCAATTCTGTCGGTTTTCTTGTTGATTATATTGTCGTCATTGCCTGCAATGAGCCAACCTCGGTATCTGTTCGATTCCATGTAGTTGATGCATGGTAGATTGTTAGTTCGACGCTCTGCCTAATGACGACAATGTGGTGGGAACTCGAGAAAATCGTATCAAGGGGGAGCTTACAAAAAAACACCATGTGGCCCTCTCATTGCTCATTCAGAAACAAAAAGTCTCTTTCAATATTTTCTGGCATACCACTTTTGACCAGATTCTCGTAACATGTACAGTGTATTCTCTATTGTTTGTCTATGGGTTAATCAAAGTGCTCGGCGAAGAGAACTGACAAATATTTGTGGGGGGGAAGGGCATCTAGATGATCGTTTAGAGGGTGATGGTGGCAACCTCACGCACCTCAAAGTCTGCTGGATAGGTGTCACCTTTGGAAAACTTGCGCTGTGCTGCAACCACGACCCTGTACGTTCCAGGCTCAGCGGCGGTGGCGGTTTTCGCATTGCGGTCAGTATAGATCATACCATTTCTCCAATTCGTGGTCCGGAATACGAGCTGGCCGTCAGGATTGACATTTCTGCTGCGGCCAAGTTTATTGGCGGCAATACCTGACGGGGTATCCAGGTATCCAACAAATGTATCTGCTTTATACAAACGGATGGCTAGTGGGGTTGCAAAAAGAAGAATCGGTTGGTAAGTCTCAAAACACATAATGTTCTTGGTTCAGCAGCCAATGTGACAATGCTAATGTACTCACAGAGTTCGGGTGTGTGGCTTCCTAGCCGAGTCCGGATCTGAGGTTGGTCAACATCCCAGTTGATCTTGTAGCCTGCAGTTACGTTCTTTGTCTGTTGAGTTTTCTTGTCATAGACGACGAAGTTCGGGAATCCAGCTTGGGTATCCAGCATAGGCACCAGGGAGACATCGCCTTTGATCCCAGCATATGGAAGCCGGACAGGAACGGCATCACGAGGAGTGGCGACAATATATCCAGAGTAAAAAGGGAACTCGGCGGCTAGACCTGTTGACGGCTCCTGGAACAGAAGATTGATTGTGACAGATCCACCAGCTGGGACGGTAACACTAGAGTTCGAGAAGGTGACAGTGGCCTGATCGTTTCCCAAGAGAGGAGTTGTGAAAGGAGATGTGTTTCCACCACGGTACGAGATAACGGACTCGGCAGGCTCATGACTCAAATCGTACACAGTTTCGTTTTTACCGACGTTCGTGATTTTGACATCGATTTTGCCGGCAAAGCGGACCGTGTCAAGGAGCTCAATCCTATCTGTTGTTGGAAACCTATTTGTAGAGAAATAGGTCTGGTATCGAACAGGTAACGAATGTGTTATGAAGGCTTTTCGAATTCAGGAACCATTGTGCAACACCTAACCGTTCCGTGTTCTTACAGTAGAGGTGAGAGCATCCTTGACATTGATCAGACCGCTTCCTTGCTTGGCAACAGGCGCGGGCTTGGTACTGTTGAAGAAGCTACCAGGTACGGCGGTATTGATGAATCTACGGCGGGCATCTTGACCAGGAAGTGCGCCACCAGTCATGTTGAACAGGAGCGCGAATGCACCGGCAACGTATGGTGAAGACATGGAGGTTCCCGATACTATTGAATGTAAGAACAGGAGAATATGGTCAACACTCGCATTTAGACAATCTATCGATTCATCGCCATAACACAATTGCATTGACCTTACACATGTAATAGCTTCCCATCGCCTGAGGATAAGTGGAGAGCATGTTACCACCAGGACCAGAAATATCAGGCTTGATGTGAAGATCGCCATCCAATCCCCAAGAGGAGAAGGCCGAAGGCTTGCCAGAATTTTCGGTAACGAAATTTTCCTTTGTGGTTGACCACTGGATAGGGGTGTCAGAGTTCTTTCTGAAAGCAGCACGAAGCAAAGGGCCAGCACGAGCTTCAACCAGCGCCATCGGGAACCCATCATTACCACCACCCGGGAGGATTCCACGAGGATTGCTCCGGATAATTATTCCAACGGCACCAGCTGCCTTGGCAACGTCACCACGTGTTTTAGATACGCAGGCAGTACCACCACCTAATACGAGCGCAACTTTATCCTTCACATTGAAGCCGGTATAGGCGGCGTCAGTGCATCCTTCGGCAAGATAGCCATTCTTCGTCAAGATAGGAACAAGAGTGGCAGAAGGAGGGAGATTCAGAGGCTTTCCCCAACCTTCGGAGAAGTCGTAAGGGTATTTCACCCCATCGTATGTGAAATAGTAGAATTCGCCTGCAATATTGTCAAAGGAGGCAACGGAAGTCGAGAAAGCACCTAGACCACCGTCGGCGACCTGCCACACACCCTACATTTCCACAAGACGATCGAAGAATGACCAATGAGAGATCATATCGTACGGTCAAAGCAGAGTATGAACCAGTATCCATGAAGGTGAGCTTACATCATCACCACTGTTTCCAGCGGCAGCAACGACAGAGACGCCTTTTCCGTTCAGTATGTCAGCGACAACGGCAAGGGGGCTTGATCTGTAATCGGATCCAGACCCAAGGGACAGATTGATGACGTCCATTGCTATGGAAGAACCGGCCACAGTACAACGACACGAGAGCGTTAGGACAACGAACATGTTGAATTGACAAACTCGCATGGGAATTTAAAGGTAACTTACTGTCATTAGCGGCTTTCTCCATGGCCTATGACCGGGAAAGGTGATGCGGAAGGCACGGTTAATCCATGCTCATATACAATCTACTCCAGACCCGTTATGATGAACAATGACCCTACCTTTATAATACCATCGTTCCTGCCAAATCCCTCGCAGGAAAGGACTCTGTAGGCACCTAAGGTTACTTCAGGAGCAACGCCTACGAATGGTTGTGGAGCCCCAACATTTCTAGCATCAGCACCTATGATACCAGCGACATGGGTGCCGTGACCATTGCATTGATCCATGGGATCTGTCAGTATTAATGGGAAGCATGGACAGATAGGAAGTTAGAGAGGCATGTTCGAGCCTGCATTGAAGTCTTTGATCAGATCCTTGCATCTCAATCGACATACCATCATCTTCGACGGCGGTTCCCGTCTTGTCATAGTCGTCGCCAATAAAATCCCGACCAAAGGCAAAACGACAGCCTGGTCCAGGTTTTCCAGGGCACCCACCAAAAGCAGGATGTTTGTAATCAACACCAGTGTCGATGATACCGACCTTGATACCTTTGCCAGTATTGCCGAATGTCTCTCGGATATAATCCACACCTGTCATCCTGTGAGAGTTTGTCAAGAAAGGCTGGGCAAGGTTCTCCTTTGATGGCTGGGGCTTGGGTACATGGACAAGTTGGACAGGCCACACACGCTTGACACCTTCCATCGCGGCGAGATCATCGCCGGTGTGGTCAGACTTGACTTGGATTGACATGCCATTGAATAGGCTGTATGTATGACGGATATCAAACGAAAGATTGATGTTGATGTTGAGGGAGATACCGGATTGTTTATAATCGAAGCCCTCAAGGAACTAGCAACGAATGGGATTGGGTGTTGGTGAGTTTGGTGATCTGTTCCCATTCTTGTAAAATGGAGCAAGAACAATAACGGCCTCAGCAACAAACCTCGATGATAAAGGCACCAGGGATGAAGTCAGATGATGTATTTGGGATGAACTCGCCAGCGGATACGAGGGTCGCAGCGGCAGCAACCAGACTGAGGAGGGAGGCGACCTTCATGGCGAGGAAGGCTATGAGGGATAGAATGTTATGCCAAGGGTAGTGACAGGAGTGTCAGGTAGAAAAGGGATGGAGGGGAAGAGGGGGAAGAGCGTTGAAATCAGGGAAGATGGAAGAGACCGTTTATTTCGTTTGACCTCTGGAATGGTCTAAACGTCTAAATAAAGCCCGCAGGGGCTTGTGAGCCTCATCTGCTCCGAGGGTGAGATCGCATCTTCGTTCCACCTTCACCCTGCATTTCAGGGTGACTATCCTGAAGGGGAGGCTACCAACTAGACGCCGTAGTACTATACAGTATATGTCGGTATACCCTCGTTTCCCCCCAACACGCAGACTGTTCACATCGTGGCTGTGTGACAAAACCTTCCCTGGCGAGAGAGCAATGCAAGTCACCTGCTAAAATTGTTGGTGCGCTCTCGCTTCTCACGCTTCTCCGCTCTCACTTCAACTACCTTTCACATTCCTCATTGCCCTTTCGGAACCATGAAGTCTCGTTCAGAACTTTTGAGCTGATTCTTGCTGACAATCAGATTACATAACATGCTGAAAGTGTTCTCTATTGTCTATGGTTCAATTAGAGTACTCCGTGAGGAGAACTGGCAGGTATTAATGGGTGAGGGGCTATTCTATTCTATTCTATGATCGCTCAGAGGGTGATGACTGCAACCTCATACACCTCAAAGTCTTTTGGGTAGGCACCTTTGGAAAGCTTGCGCTGCGCTGCAACCACGACCTTGTACTTTCCAGCGCCAGCGGTAGTTGCTTCTTTCCCATCACGGTCAGTATAGATCTGGCCATCTATCCAGTCGGTAGTCTCGAACACAGGCTGGCCGTTGGGGAAAATATCCCTGTCGCGACCATTGGAGGAAGCGCCAATGCCACTCAGGGTATCCAAGTATCCAACAAGGCGATCTGTACCATAATCATGCAAGCGGAAGGCTAGAGCGGATCGAAGATATGGTTCAGTAAGCCTCAATGCGCGACATTCTCGATTTCATCAACTGATGTCAAGACCATTCTAGTGTACTTACAGAGTTCGGGTGTATGGCTTCCCAATCGAGTGTGGATCTGGGGTTGTTCAACATTCCAGTCGATCTTGTGGCCATTCTTAGCAGGAGCTGACTCGCCACTCGTTGAGTTGTAGATTGTGAGGCTCGGGAATCCACTCTTGGTATCCAAGATAGGCACCTGAGAGATATCGCCTTTGATTCCAGCATATGGAAGTCGGGCAGGAGAGGCGTCTTGGGTGCGAGGAGTGGCAACAATATATCCAGAGTAGTACGGGAACTCGGAAGCACGGCCTGTTGACGGCTCCTGGAACTGAACTTTGATTTTAACAGACTTGCCAGCTCGAACAGTGACATTAGACATTGAAAATGTGACAATAGCTTCATCATCTTCCAAGAGAGGCGTTGTGAGGGGAAATGTGTTCCCACCACGGTACGAAATGGCTGACTCGGCAGGTTCGTGGCTCAAATCATAGACAGCGTCATGATCACCGGTATTTTTGATTTTGACATTGACGCTCTTGCCAGCAAAGTGAACCGAGTCAAGGAGTTCAATCCTATCAGGAGTGGAGGACTTGTCGGAGACGATAAAGGTCTGATATCGAATATGAGATGGATGTGTTATGAAGGCTTTCCAGATACGAGGTGATCACTATGCGTACTTGACATCCTATATTCCTCATACCTTGGAAGTGATAGCATTCTTGACATTGATCAGACCACCCCCTTGCTTGGCAACAGGTGCCGGCTTTGTGTGGTTGAAGAAATGGCCAGGTACGGCTGCATTGAGGAATCTTTGACGGACATCCTGAGCAGGAAGTTTACCAGACTTATCGAACAAGAGTGCATAAGCACCAGCAACATAGGGTGAGGCCATGGAGGTGCCCGATGCTATTGAACGGAAGATCAAGAGTTCATGATCAACATCCACAGTCTGATCATTATCGCGATACACAATTGGAAGCTAAAGATTAACTCGACATTACCGACGTGGTAGCCTCCCATCTTCCGTGGGAAAGTAGAAAGGATCTTGCCGCCAGGAGCAGAAATGTCAGGCTTGATGTGAAGATCACCATCAAATCCCCAAGAGGAGAAGCTCGAAGGCGTGCCAGCACCTTCAGTGCTGAATGACTTCATTTCCTTTGACCACTTGATGGTAGGGCTCGCCTTGTAAACAGCAAGGATCTGGTCGCCAACATGTGCCTCGATCGAGGCTATTGGGAATCCAGAAATGCCATTGAGCGGGGCCAATCCAAAAGGTACACTCCGACTGAGCATTCCAGCAGCGCCAGCAGCTTGTGCGGCGGAGCCACGTACATCAGACGTGCAGGTGCTGTCGCCGTATACGATCACAACCTTTCCACTGACATTGTGACCAACATAGGACTCGGCAGTACATCCATCCGAGAGAGACCCATCGCTCTTTAGTGAAGGAGCAAAGGTGGCAGAAGGTGGGAGGTCCAGAGGCTTCCCCCAAATTTTGGAAGAGAGGTAAGGGTAGTTCACTCCATTGAGTGAGAAGTAGTAGTAGTCGCTTGCAATGTTGTCAAAGGAGGCCGCAGAAGTCGAGGTTGCACCTAGACCACAGTCGGAGACGCTCCATATTCCCTACACATAGGGCGAAGGAAAGGATGGCCAATGAATAACCATATCATCACATCAAAGTAGAATATGGATTCAGTAACCATGGAACTTACATCAGCACCATCGTTTCCGGCGGCAGCAACGAGAACTAAACCTCTCTCCTTAGCCAGTTTGTCAGCAAGAACAGCAACAGGGTTTGTTCTGTAATCGGATCCGCCTCCAAGGGACATATTGATAATGTTCATTTCTATGAACGGGCAGGCCGTAGTACAAGGACACGGGAGCGTTAGGAGACGATGAACACGTTGAATTTCCACACTCGCATGCATGGTAATAGAAGGGCAACTCACTGTCTTCAGCGGCTTTCTCCATGCCCTGTCAAAGTATGATGATACAGAAGGCAAAATCTTAAACTGTCAATGCACATCCTCTGGTAGTCAATTCAAAGTCTGTTTGGTATCCATGAAACAACAACTTACCTTCATGATGATATCAACGCTACCACCTCCATAGCAAGAAAGGACTCTGTAGGCACCAAAGGTCACTTTGGGAGCAACGCCCACAAATGGCTGAGGAGCTCCAACTTTTCTAGCATCTGCACCAACGATGCCAGCGACATGGGTGCCGTGACCATTGCATTCATCCATGGGATCTGTCGATATGCAATTACGGGCAACACGTTAGAGAGGCATGTTACTCGGGCCTCCATAGGAGATCGTATCTTGAGGTCGCAATCGACATACCATCATCTCCGGCAGGGATGCTTGTTTGTTCATATTTGTCGCCAAGAAAATCCCAACCAAACTCAACACGACAGCCTTTTCCGAAGCATCCTCCAAGAGCAGGATGCTTGTAATCAACGCCAGTATCGATAATACCGACCCTGATACCCTCCCCAGTGTACTTGAACTTCTGCTGGACGTAATCCACGCCAGTCATCTTGTGAGCGGACGTCAAGAAAGGTTGGGCAAGATTCTCCTTCGAAAATTCGGGTGTAGGAAGCTGGACGAGTTCGACTGGCCACACACGTTTCACACCTTCCATCGCGGCAAGATCATCGCCAGTATGGTCAGACTTGACTTTGATGGAGACCCCATTGAATATGTTGAATTTCTGACGGATATCAAACGAAAGACCGATTTTGACATTGAGGGAGATGCCAGAGTTTGCGAGATCAAAGTCATCAAGGAACTGTGATAATAGGTATTTTGATCTCAGTGAGTATCCGCGTTCAGTTGATCTGCCCAGCATTCTTGTACGTTGAAAGGGAGGTGGGACAAGGGTCCTTTAACAAACCTCAACGATGAAGGCACCAGGGATGAAATTTATATCAGGACGCTTTCCAGTTGGGATGAACTGGCCCGCGGACACAAGTGTTGCGGCAGCAGCCAGGCAGAGAAGGGAATTGACCTTCATGGCGAAAAAAGGTGATTATGTGAGTGGTACGTTATTGAGCCAGGATGACGGTTAATAGGCAGGTGTGTCAAGGATGCGTTGGGTGAAGAAGAAGAAGAAGAAGAAGAAGAAGGCCGAAATGTGATGATGAGGATCTTTGACCATCCCCACTCTGGCCACTGGTCCCTGAATGTTCTCTTTATTTAGAGCCTGCAGGGGTTGGAGCTTTTAGTTCGGGAGAACCAGAAGATTTGGAGATTGAGGCTTTAGCGGGAAATCTGACAACAAGCTACCCCCTGGCTCTCCCCTTCCCGAACGGGCCAAGATAGGATCGTTGGCATGTCGGTTGCGGATTTCATAACAACCCTGCACCAATGAATATGTTTACCTGCAGGGGTGCTGGACTCATAGAGGCTCGCGTGTCACCGTTATTCCTTGGATCTCCAAAGGAGCCACAGTCGGTTCTGGTGGCGTGTGCTCAAGGGGCCGTTTTTGCGCTTGTCAACACTGTGCGTTCCCGCCACCTGGCTTTCTCACTCTTCTCCACTTCTCCTCTCTCACTTCAACTCATTGCTCATTGCTCATTCGGAACCAAGAAGCATCGTTCAGTCAGCTTTTGATTAGATTCACGTATCATGTACAGTGTACTCTCTATGGTATGTCTATGAGTCGATTAGAGTGCCCGTGAAGAGAACTCGCAAATACTCATGAAAGAATGGTATCTGATGTGGTGATTGTTTAGCCAATAGTAATGACTGCAACCTGATAAACCTCAAAGTCTACTGGGTAGACACCTTGCGAAAACTTCTTTTGAGCTGCGACAACAACCCTGTATCTTCCAGGAGAAACCTTTGTTGGTGCTGTCGCGTTGCGATCAGTATAGATCATGCCATTTCTCCAATCGGCGGTCCGGAACGCGAGGTTGCCGTCTTTACCAAGATTCTTGTTGCGACCATATGGAGTTGCAGCAATGCCGTCCGGAGTATCCCAGTATCCAACAAAGTTATCTAAGGCATCATTATACAGACGGATGGCTACCACGTTCGAAAAGGTGGATCGGTGAGTCTCAATACATGATGTTCACAGCAACTGGTGAGAAAGACCTTGCTATGATACTTACAGAGTTCAGGTGCGTGGCTTCCCAATCGAGTCCGGATCTGAGGCTTTTCAAAAACTCCAGTCGATCTGGTAACCTGGTTCCACGCTCTTTGTCTGGTTATTCCGCGTGTCAAGGACGATAAAGTTCGGGAATTTAGCGTTGGTATCCATCATAGGCATCTTGGAGATGTCACCCATGACACCAGCATATGGAAGACGGATAGGAATAGGATTGTCAACCCGAGGCGTGGCGACAATATATCCAGAGTAAAAGGGGAACTCGGAGGCTAGACCTGTGGATGGCTCTTGGAACTGGACTTTGATTACGAACGACTGGCCAGCTGGGACTGTAACTTCAGTTAAAGAAAAGGCGACTGTCGCTTGATCGTCTCCAAAGATTGGCGTCAAAGGAGACGTGTTTCCACCGCGGTACGAGATGATAGATTCGGCAGGTTCATGACTCAAATTGTAGACAGTATCAATTTGTCCGACGTT
>Ga0247824_10000312_pt1 | contig 22609 bp, 43 predicted proteins | sample 13C_PalmiticAcid_FD_194412 | JGI IMG/M metagenome (GOLD analysis project Ga0247824, IMG submission 194412) | Soil microbial communities from agricultural site in Penn Yan, New York, United States - 13C_PalmiticAcid_Day48 | ecosystem: Environmental > Terrestrial > Soil > Agricultural land...
ACCAGCTCGGGGTGAGCGACAAGCATGTTGTCGATGGCCCGAACCGTGTATGCTACGTCGTGAGCGATGATCTCAGCCATTTCAGACGCTCCTGTTCCTTGCTTCGCGCAGGTACTCACGAGCCTTGCGGCGGAGCCTGCGGCCTTCAGCGGCATAGTGAGCTGCGCGGTTCGGGTTGGTTTCTTCCTCAGCCCAGCGGAAGTACTGGACGGACTGCTTGCTGAGGCTCTTGGCGAACGAGATGGACCGGGCCCGCCATTCGAGCTGCTGAGCAATCCAGGCGGCATCCTGAGCCGGCGTAGGACGCTCAGCCCAGATCCATTCACCCCGTTCGTCAGCAACAACGGTGAACTTAGCTCGCGCGGTCGGTGCTGGCTTTATGGGGAGGGGAGAGGGGAGGAGGGGGACGGCGCTCATGACCGAGCCCTCGCGCGTTCGCGCTCCTGGCGGTCGCGCAACTCGCTGTAGGAAATGCCAGCCGAGCCCATGGAGTAGGCGCCACGCAGCGCGCCGATGAGTGTCTGCTTGATGTTCTTCGGCTGCGGGTCGCAGAGGTTGATCACCTCAATGGCCATCGTCTCCAAATCGTAGTTCACGCGGTCTTTCATCTACGCTGCTCCTTTGATCTGGATATCGGGGATGCGGGCCTTGGCGAGCAGCGCGTGCATAGGCGCCGCGTCGAACATCGTGTGGTTTTCGATGAGGTCGACAGCTTCGCTGAGCGCCCGGAACATTTCCGGAGCTGCCGCGATCATGGCGGCATACCGTCTGTCGATTACGATGGCGATCGCGGGCTCGTCGCTTCCAGCGTCCTCTCGGGTGACAAACATGCGGGGGGCGAATGTCTCTGGCTGCAGTACCCAGCGTTCGGTTGGAAGTTTGTGGCTCATGCGGCCCTCCCACTGACAAGCTCGCCAATGCTGGCAACCCAAGCTGCGGTGTCCGCAGACCATTCCTCGTTTTCAAGGTCATCGAGGGTGCGGGGGTGCTCCATCGTGTGCCAAATCCAGCCACGGCCGCCGCACTCCCGGCAGATGCACTGCCGATAGTTGGGCTCGCTGGCGCCGCTGCTGGCAGGCAATGGACCTTCGTCCCATTCGCCGTAACCGTCGCAAGCGAGGCAGGGCGCAAATCCGGTGTAGCGGTCCATCACTTGGCTCCCGTGTATTGCGGAATGAACGGGCCCCAGACGAAGTCCTCGAAGGAGAAGGTCGGGCCGATGCCGGGGACAAACACGCGCCACTTTTCGGCGCCCTCGCCGTTGTTGTCGAAGACCTGCACGACCTCCCAGTTCACCGAACGCCAGTTCTCGGCATCCTCGTCAGACACGCCTGACGGATTGGTCAGTTTGGCCCAGTAGTGGCCTTCTTGGTGGGGAACGCGGGCCATTCACGCGGCCTCGTATTTTGTGCCGCAGAACGGGCAGTAGGTGATGAACATGGCCTTGGCCTTTGGTTTGCCGCGGCCAGTTTCGATCTGGTAGGTCCGGATCATCAGGTCCGGGTTGTTTTCACGCCCCGTTTTGTCAAACAGCATCGCCCGCTCAAGGCGCGTGTTGTGCTGCTCCAACTTGGCGTCGATGTTATCTGCGCACTTGCAGGCCATCCCTCAGTACCTCCCACCGATAGCGCCGTAGGGCTCTTCGTACTCGCGACGCTCACGAGCCCACTGTTCCCAATCCTTGGTGGTGGTGCAGTCAGCGGCGCGCAGCTCTGGCTTGGCGGCGAGCGATGCGATGTCATCCAGAGCCATCTGCAGGACGTTGGTTGCCTGCGCGACGCTGCCAGAAGTCACAGCCTGCGCTCTAACCTTCGACCACTCGGCGGCTGTCTTGTGCATCTGTCTGTCCCCATCATCTGGCACCTGGTGCGGTGCTGCTTGGTATGGGGAGAGTATGGAAAATCCATAGACGGCTGTCAAGCGTGTTTATGGAAAATCCATAGGACGTGAGCAGTAATGATCCACCGATGGAACGGCGCTAAGAATCAGTTCTTGGATTTGGGCAGGGCGCGCGGGCTATAACCGCCCACAACAACGCCTCGTGCGATGACCTCGGTTTCGCCATCCGAGCCATTCAGCGGAAACGCCTGGTGCTTCGGGTTCGAGCTGTGCGGCACAAGATACCAGCCGCCCTTTCGGCGCTCTGCCGCCTTGAGCGTGATCTCGACTAACTGCCCCCCGGCCCGTTGCCGCTCAACGTGGAGGAGCATCCCCTCTACCAACGCCAGTCCACTGTCCGCAAAGTCGACGCATGTAACTGTGCTGCCGTCTGGGTAATCCAGATCCATCGAGTCGCCTACGACCCGCAGCGTGTATTGTTTTGCATGTGGAAAGCGCGGGTCTCTAACGACCGGCACCATCTCGTTATTAGCCCCTTCAATAGCGTCGGTTGTCTCCAACCAATGCCCAGCTTGGATAGTACCGAGAAGGGGCAAGCCCGCAACATCTATTTCGTAGGGTTCAACCCCGTTTGGGGAAATCTCCCCCTGGCCGGTGAGCAGCCACATTAGCGAGACCTTGAATTTCCTAGCGTATTTTTCCGCGACCGGGGTTCGGATGCCGCTAGTGCCGTTTTCGTGAGAGTAGTAGGTCGGCTCCTTAACACCTAGCGCCCGTGCGGCGTCAGCGGCGGTTTCATAACCAGCCCTTTCGCGAGCAATGATTAGGCGTTCGTTAATCTCGGTCATAGCGGCGGCACCATGCCATAGGAGCCTACGGAAAACCCATTGACATTGTCCTATGGGAAATCCATAGTGCCGCAATGATCACTATTCTAGACCTCAAGGCGGCACGCGCAAAGCTCGGACTCTCACAGGCAGCTTTTGCCCGCGAGATCGGCGTGAACCAGACCACAGTGTGGGGCTGGGAACATGACAACGCGCTTCCCAAGAACAAACTGACGCTCGCCGCTCTCGAGCGCCGCATCAACGAGCTGCTGAAGGCCGCAGCATGACCGAACACTCTGCTGAGTGGCTGGCAGGCGCGGCGGCAGAGCGCGAGCGGATTGCCGTATGGCATGAGGCTCAGGCCGACAAGCTAGAAGCCGCGATCGAGCGCATCTTGGAAGAGGGCGGCACTATCGGCGTCTCCAACAAGACGATGGCTGAACTGCACCGCAGCTTCGCGGTTGCCATCCGGGCTGGTGCGCAATGAGCACCCCAATCTTCCTCACCGGTATGGCCATCGTGGCGTTCTGGCTCGCGTGCATCGCGGTGCTGGCATGAGCAACGCCGGCGCCCGTCTCATCTCTGCGGCTCAGGCCATGCGCAAACAAATCGCGGCTTCGGACGCGCCCAAAGGAAAGGGCAGCGAAGCCGAAGCTAGCGCTGCCCAAATTCAGGATAATGCAATGCTGAATGTAGCTGAACGCCCGACAGAGGGCAAGGCAGCCAACGCGCCTACGCAGAAGTTTCACAGTGTTTCCGCCCTGCGCCGAGCCCAGTTGTGGCTTGACGAACAGGTCGCGAAGTCGGCCGGAGCGGTATCCGCTCAAATGGTTACCATGAGCCCGGAGCTTGCCGAGGTTCTTTTGGGCCGCAACGAGGGCAATCGAAAACTCAAGGTGCGCCGCGTCGAGGATTTTTCCCGCGACATGGCAGCCGGGAGTTGGAAGCTCAACGGCGAGCCCATCATCGTGTCTCGTGAAGGTCGGCTCAACGACGGGCAGCATCGTTGCGCTGCGGTCATCCAGTCGAAGGTGTCCGTCGACATGCTCGTAGTGTTCGGCGTTGATCGCGACAGCCGCGACACGCTTGATCACGGAACGGCCCGCTCCCCCGGCGACGACCTTGCGCTGCACGGCCACGCGAACACTATCGTTCTCGCAGCTGCGGCGCGGCTCCTTTGGCAGTGGCGCCAATATGGCTCCGTTCAGCACAGCGGGGTGAAGGCCCCGACCCGTGTCGAGCTGATGGCCACGGTGGAGCAGAACCCCGGCATCATCCGGGCCATTCTCGCGGTTGGCTCGAAAGGCTCCAAGGCTAAGGCGGTCGCATCCATCGCGATGCTGGCGTTCTGCCACTTTGCCTTCAAGACGGTCGCCAACGACATCGACGTGACCTTCTTTTTCGATGCCCTCATTGAGGGCGATAATCTGAAGCGCGGCGACCCTATCCTGAACGCGCGCAACCGCCTGATTGCCGAACGGCGCATTCTCAGCGTCGAAGAGCGTGTTGAGTTGCTCTTCAGGGCATGGAACGCGCATCGGCGCGGCGAGACGGCGCGTGTGGCGTTCCGCCTGACCGGTGGCGAACTCCCGATGCTGGAGTCGTAAATGTCCACCGACCTCCCGATCAACAAGATCATTGCCCGCGACGATGCCCGCGCCATCAATGCCGAGACTGTCGTCGGATTGGCCGAGAGCATCGCCAATGTTGGGCTGATCAACCCTATCCGTGTCCGTGTTGCCGGGGATGGTTGGGAGGTCATCGCTGGCGTGCACCGGCTTGAAGCTTGCAAGAGCCTGGGGCTGGTCGACATCCCGGCCGATATTGTAGCCGATGACGATCTGCACGCCGAGTTGGCGATGATCGATGAGAACCTGTGTCGGGCGGAGTTGACGCCGTCCGACCGGGCTCGCCAGACCGCACGCCGCAAGGCCATCTATCTCGAGCTGTATCCCGAGACGGCGGAGCACGTTGCTGGCGGTAAGGGCAACGCGACGGTGGACAAGTTGTCCGCTGTTCAGTCGTTCGCAGCCAGCACCGCCGCCCTCTCCGGCGTGGATGAGCGCACAGTGCGCCGTGATGCCGAGCGCGGCCAGAAGATCCTGCCCGAGGTTATGGACCTTATCGCAGGCACCAAGCTCGACACGGGCACCTATCTGGACAAGCTCAAGGCGATGCCGGGGAGCGAACAGTTTCGGGCAGCTCAACGCGACCTCCTGCATCTTCGTCATCAAGAGCGGGTCGCTATGCAGGCCCGTACCAAGATCAAGGTGGCCGACGCCCCGCTGAACGACGAGGCCGCTCAAGAGCGGCAGGTGGCGGCTCTTATGTCGGCATGGAACAAGGCATCGGCCGAGGCGCGTCAGGAGTTTCTGGAGCGCATCGAGACGCCAGTTTTTGATAGGTCGGCGGCATGATCGCGGCCCCCAACCACAACGAGTTTGCTCGCCTCTCCCTCGGGGCTCGAGCGAAAGGCCGGACGGCGGAGCTTCCTCCCCTTCGTCGTCCGGCCACCCTCGATCACGCGCAGATGGCAGTACACAGCCTCGGAGTGGGGCGCTCCGGCTTTGGTAGCTGTGTACTCCCACCTGCTCGCGGGAACTTTGTACGCGGGCGGGCTAACTGGCACCGAGCCAGCCTCCCTAGACTTGGCCGCGGGCTTCGCGCTCGCGGTCCTTTTGGGCTGAGAGGCGGTTGCAGCCGCCATCTCGCCAACAACCATACCCTGAGCGAGTGCGTCCGAAAGTGCGTCGCCAAGGGTTCGAAACGTCATTTCCAAGTCTCCAGCTGCCTAGGACCCGAACCTAGGCAAGGAGACTTCGTAAATGTCCAAATCATCGTCGGAGAAATCAGAAATGTCTGAGATCGCGTGGGCGTCAAATGCGCTTCAAGAACGCATCGCACCGGTCGGTAGTTCACAGTTTGTCGAAACGCGCATCCGCAAGGCCGCCACTGCCTTGGGGTGGAAGTTCAGCCGAGCCAGGACGGTTTGGTACGGAGACGAGCGCGCGAGCATCAAGCCGCGGGAATTGCGGCGCATCGAGGAAGTTGCGGGGATCCAATATGGCCGTGAAGAAATCAGAGACGTCGATGCGCTCATCAACAGCGCCGACGCTCTCCTTATGGGCGTCAATTCGGATTTCTACAGCGCGTTCGCTGCTGCGCTCCGCGCGGTGGCTGGCGCTGTTGATCGCTCCCGAGCTTCGAAACGAGACGGTCGCTGATAGCGCCGACGATCTCGCCGTCTAACCCATCAACACGGAGAAGATGAATGAGACTGTCTTGGACCGTAGCCTGTGCGCTGGTGGCGTTGGACTGCGCTGAGAAGGCTAGCGGAGCCCAGCCGCAGCACCTCTTCGTGGCAGACCTTATCTGGCTCTGGTGGGTCGCCGCAGCCATCTGGAGCGTCATCGCCGCCGCTACAGCGGTCACCCGCTGGCAACCCGCCTCCTAACCTCACCCATCAGCAGGGGCCGCTCTGATGAACTTCCTCCCGATCTTCTTTCGTCCCAAGCCGCTTCACGTCCAGCCTCGCTGGCATGCAGCAACGAAGTCAGAGAACCGAGCGGCCCGCCAGCTACGCGCTGACCGCCGAATGGAACTCGAGATCATGTCGGTTCACATGACGGATGAGCAGCGGGAAGCCGCCAAGGCCCGCGCTGTACGGAGGGCGTTATGAGCATTCCGAGCTGGGCCTATCGCGGCGCGAAGGTGGTGTGCGTCAAGAACTTCCCGCGTGCAGAAGTCGAAGGCGTCAACCACCCGCATGTCAACTCTGTCTACACGATTCGAGAGATCGACCCGGTGCCGCCCGGAGATTGCATCCGGCTGGCAGAGGTGATCGGCCATATCTGCTTGGATGGCCACGAAGCGTCGTGGGGCATCGAGTGTTTCCGTCCCCTCATTACCCAATCAGACGACATATCCGCTCACTTCCAGCATCACCTCTCCAACCCTGTGAGGGAAGAGGCATGAGCGTTCTCTCTCTCCCGGACGACTTCGAAGAGCAGGTTGAGCGGCGGATGGCGAAGGACGCAGCAGCGCGTCAGCAGGCTGAGTGTGACCGAGCAGCGGCTAAGGCCAGAGCCGAACGAGAGCGCTGCGCGAGGCTCATGGATGCGTGGGCGGCGGGGCACCACTACCACGAGGAACTGGCGCGCGAAAGCGGTGACGCGGAGGGTGTTCTCCTTCACGCGCTCCTAGCCGCAGAGAACGAAGCCGCCGCCGCAGCAATCCGGAGCCTAACATGACCCTCATCGGCTTTAGCCCCACCAACCACCCGCAGCAGGTTGGTAAGCGCGGCGCTAGCGATACGGTTGATGAGCGGATCACGCCTCAGTGGCTGTTCGATGAGTACAACGCTTTCTTCCAATTCACTCTTGATGCTGCCGCAAACGCCGCTAACGCAAAGTGCCGCAAGTTCTATGACCTCGACAGCGACGGGTTGTCCTCCCCGTGGGTAGGCGAGCGCGTTTGGTGCAACCCGCCTTATTCAAACATCAAGGCCTGGGTGGAAAAGGCTTGGCTGGAGTGCAAGGGCGGCGACTGCTTCGTGGCCATGCTGCTGCCAGCAAATCGCACCGAACAAAAGTGGTGGCAGGAACACGTTGAGCCTCACCGAGACCTCCCAAACGGGCTTGTTCGAGTCCGCTTTCTGCCGCGGCGTATTAACTTCGGCGTTCCCGGCAATGAGGGCGCCAAGTTCAATAGCTCGCCTCCATTCGGCCTTTGCCTGCTGACGATAGCTTCAGAGCACTACTACGACCGGTTTTTGGAGCAGAAGGCATGACCTCCTCCCCTAAACACATAGGGAGCGCAGTAGCTGAGGGGACATCGGTCCCGGCTGGTTTCTCGCTGCCGTGGAACACGACGCGGACGATGGCGGATGTGTGGGCCGATGACAAGGCGACCGCCAGATCTGAGCATGCCCGGAAGGCTGGCTTGGGCAGGGCCAAGCAGAAGCGCCAGCAATTTGTCGAAGACTATCAGAAACGCATGAACCTGACGCCACGGGGGAAGATCCCGTTCGCCGGGTATGACGCAAGCGAGGTGTGGTGATGGAGAATGTATCTGGTCTTTGGGAGGGGGAGCGCTCGTCGTCTGGGCTGGTCAGAGTGGCCATCCAGAAGATGGATGAGCGGTTCGTGCAGGCGATGGCAGAGGCCCACGCTGACAGAACCACTCCGGTTCGAAGCACTGCCGCTGTGCGTGCGAAACTGAAAGCAAGCGGACGCGTCGTTACCTCGTCGTCGTCCCTCTCGCTGCATGACGTAGACGGTCTGCAGCTGGCTGACGAGGAGGTAGCCAAAATGAGGGCGGTCCTCAACCAGCCGAGCGTCAACCGGATCGTGACTGCAGTGGCCAGCAGGACAGGCGTATCGCCCTACAAAATTGCCGGCAAGGGTCGCTCTGCCGATGTGGTGCGTGCGCGCAACTGGGCTTTCTTCCTCCTAGGCGAGGACGGTTTCAGCCTGGCCCAGATCGGGAGGATGTTTGGCAAGGACCACACCACCGTTCGGCACGGGATCATCCAGCACAAGAAGCGGGGAGGGGAGTGATGAGCAACGTTGCCCGCCTGTTCCCTGAGCCTGCGCCGGTCGCGGCCCCCAAGGGTGATTTCGAAGCGGTATGGAAGGCTTGGCCCCGCAAGGACGGCAAGGCCATCGCCCGCTCCAAGTACGACGCCATCATCAAGGGTGGATACCGTACGCGCACTCTCGACAAGTCGTCGGGGCAGTTCATCGAGTTGGAGCTGAGCGCGACGGCTGATCAAATCCTGGCTGGTGTCAAAGCCTACGTGGATAGCCAGATCGATAAGCGGACGTTCCGGTTCAAGGATGACGGGAAGTTTGTCCCGCATTTCGCTACTTGGCTCGGTCGGGCTGGCTGGCAGGATTTCGAGTGATGCGCCGCAGCTCGCGTTCGACAGCATCGCGGATGAAGTCCGAGCGCTTGTTCGGCCCCGCCAGTTCGTCAATGCGAGCGGCAACGTCCGCTGACAGGCGGATGGTGGTCACAACGGTTTCGATGTTGCGCTTGAGCGGCGGGCGACCCATGCGGGGCTTTGTGCCCGAGTCCAATGAGAGCGTCAAACCATCCTCCATAGCGTATTCTGTTATTGACCCTTATAGCGTATGCGGTTATAACGGTCAAACCAAAGCAGGAGCAGGGCGATGGAACTGATCTTCAAGCGCGGCGCAGTCGAGATTTGGGCGGTCACTGAGGCCCACGGCGTGGACTATTACGTCTACGGCATGACGCGCGATCCCATCGTCTGCCCGTCGATGGGGATGGCACGCGAGAAGGCTGCCGCATGAGGAAGCTTCGCGCGCTGGACCTGTTCTGCTGCGCAGGCGGCGCCAGTATGGGGCTTGCTAAATCTGGCTTTGAGGTTGTCGGCGTCGATATTAGGCCGCAGCCGCGGTACCCGTTTGAGTTTCATCAAGCCGATGCGTTGACGTTCCCGCTGGGCGGGTTCGACTTCATCTGGGCGTCACCCCCATGCCAAGGGTACACCGAGCTGCGGCACGCGCCGGGAACCAAAGGCGCGCCCCAACTCATCGACGTCATCCGTGAGCGTCTTTGGCCGCATAGCCACGACACGCTCTGGGTCATAGAGAACGTCGAAGACGCTAAGTGGGCGATGCGAGATCCGGTGCTGCTCTGCGGTTCGATGTTCGGGCTTGGAGCGCAGGGATGCCGCCTTCAGCGGCACCGGCTGTTCGAGGCCAATTTCCACATTCCACAGCCTGAACATCGGCACGACGATAGCCCGGTGATCGGTGTTTACGGCGGGCATGCGCGTAAGCGTTCGGCAACAGCCGGCGGTCGCGGAACAAAGGATGTGTGGGCGGGCGGGCACAAGTCCGCAGCGTCAGAGGCTATGGGAATGGATTGGGCGACCCTGGGCGAAATGTCCGAGGCCATACCGCCTGCCTACAGCGAGCATGTCGGCCGCTCGGCTTGGTACCACATTCAAAATAAGCGAGCGGTGGCGTGAGGGCGCGCCCCAAAGAATAAGGGCCCGCGCCCACCACGGCGCGAAGCCCTCAAATACGTCGGTCTCTCAGAAGGACACCCGACGCACGAATGTTATAGAATAACATGACGTGGAGCGCAAGCGAATGTCGTTCAGCAAGACGCCCGATACGAGCTTTGCCAACAGGCAGGAAACGGCGGGTAGGGACGTGCCTAACAGTTCAATCGGCGGGCAGACGCGGGACGTGAACGCGCTCAAAAGACGGCCCAAGGGGTTTAGCAGGGAAGCGGCCCCTTCGATACGACACATAGTGGTGAGGCTAGGTCTCTTGAGACCTGCATACCAGGGGGTGGCGCCCTCTACAGGGAACCCGGGGGCATCCGGAGACCAAACAGCGTCGATAGTGTCGGTTGGACTGAAATCACCCTCTAGAGACTACCGTGACGGGCTGGCAGGTTTGATACCTCACCCTACGTCTCTTGTGACTGATTTTGCCTAACGAACGGTTAACGCAGCCGCCTAACCCCTCCCAAGCAAAGCGAGAGAGCATCATGAGCGGACAGAAGATCATCGACGGGCTGAACGAGGCTATCGCGTTCGCAAAGGCTATTTCCGAGGCGACGGCAATTGAGCGCGAGCGTTGCGCGAGGATCGCTGAGCGCGATGGTAGTGCGCACGATGCAACGCTCAGCCAGCAGACGGCAGAGTGGCATGCTCGCGTAAACGCGGAAGTGCGCACTGCTGATCGCATAGCCCGAGCCATACGCAACCCAACCCCGGAGGCATCATGAGCGACGTGACGATACCGGAGAGCGTGGTGGCAGCGGCGCGCGAAGCAGCCGCATCATATTACGACTCGATCACCCCAACAGCCTCACAGGACATCCGAGCGGGGAACCGAGACAAGGCGCCAGTGGTACAGATCGCCATCAGCGCCATCCTCACAGAACGATGGCGAGCGGCACAGATTGTTGCATTGTACGGCGATCATCCAGACGCTGGCGTAGCTTTCGTCTCAGACGAGATCGCCCAAGCCATCCGGTCTTCCCATGAGTAAGGGGTGGCAGTTCTACGCGATGATGTTGGCCATCGGGCTCGCTTTCGGGAGCGCGGCGGATGCCGCCTACAACGCTCGCAAGGCCAACCGCGCCATTCAGCAGATCGCCGCCGAAATCGAACAGGCTCGCGCCCTATCTCAACCCAATGACGAAGGAGAGGGGAAGTGAGCCTTGGCCCATTCGGTCGATTTCGGTGGTGGCTGTTCAAGCGTATCTCGGATGTTGGCTGGCGCATTTGCCCGGAGCCGCACCGCGCGAACCTGCAGCGCTATTCGCCTGACTGGCAGCAAGTGGACGACTACCTGATCCACCTCTCATCCAAAGGGAACAAGGAATGACGGAGACACCGAAGATCAAAGGTCCGTACAAACGTCCCTCGCGTCTCAAGGCCATCGTCCCGCTGGAGTTTGACTACACTCCGGGCCGCGTCGGGCGCACCGCGTACCGCGCCAAGCCTCGGCCGCTCCGGGAACTGTTCGAGCTGAGAAACAAACTCAGACCAACCACCTAGACTAGCACATCCACCAACCCAGGGGCATCTGAGATGGGGCGTAAGAAGCAAGCAGGCGTAAAGCGTACAGCCTCGGGGCGAAAGTCACGGGCCACCGACGCATATCAGGAGAACCTCGAACCCATCCTTACCCGCATGCGGCTGTTCGGCCTCTCGGAGAAGGACGCTCGGGACCAGAAGGCCTCAACCTTCGTCGGGCGCCTGCAACTCACCAAGGCCATGAGCCAGGTGCAGTACGATGCCGCCCAGACGTGGCTGGAGGTTCGCGAGCACTATCAGCGTGCCATCAAGAGCCCCGACGCGCTGCGCAGCTCGGGTGGTGGCGGCGATGCCGGCGAAAGCCCGTCCTACGCCTCATGGTGCCAGCAGGCCATCAAGCGCTACGACGCAGCACAGAAGGCCATCATGACCGAGCAAATGCTGTTTGCCAACCGTGGGCGCAACCTCATCGCAGCGCTCGACTACATCGTGTCCCGCAATGAGATCCACTGGCATCTGGTGGGCGACTGCCGGCTGGCGCTCAACGCCCTCGCTCATCACTTCAGTGGGAACAAGGTCAAGCGGCTTGACGACGCTTCGCAAATCGCGGCATAAGGACGTAATGCGATTTTCAGACTATTGTCTGAAGCAGAGAACGCGTGACACGGTGAAATTCTGCCGGCCGTGGCCCGTCTTTCCGGACGGCGCATTTTGTAGGGTTCGTGTGGCAGGCCCTGCCGCGTTTCAAGTTTCCACCGGGTATGAGCGTTGAGCCGCAGGGGACGTGCGGCTAGCATTGTGAGCAACGCTCCATAAGCGTCATCCCCACGGCCCGGAACGACAACAATGCCCGCCAACGCTTCGGCGCACCCGGTGGGCTACTCATCTGGCGGCGGCACACTACTGCGCCCAGAATGACGGAAGCGCGTCAGGCTCAGTGACAATGCGCAAGCCGTAGCCACGAGAGCCGCTAATGCACACGCGGCCCGCCAGTATCCCCCTATACCAGAGCAGGCAGCAGTGGCCTGCCGATCTCAGCCAATTAGCCGATCTGTCGCTCGCGACCCCGGCGGAGGCTCCAATGGCATACACCGACGAAGAGGCCGCAGCTATCAAAGCGCGCGTCTGTCTCGAGATTACAGAGGGCAAAAGCCTTCGGTCGATCTGCGAAGCTGACGATATGCCGACCGCTGAAACCATTCGTGTTTGGCTGATTGAAGACGGCGAGTTCTCTGTGCAGTACGCGCGTGCGCGGGAAGAGCAGGCAGACTTCTACGCCGACGAGATCATCGACATTGCTGACACGGCTAAGGACGCGAACCTGGCGAGGCTTCAGATTGATGCCCGCAAGTGGAAAGCCTCCAAGCTGCAGCCGAAGAAGTACGGCGACAAGCTCAACCTAGACGCCGATCTCAACCTCAAGGCCGACGACACCATCACCGGACTGCTTGCTCGCATTGCCTCAGAGGGCAAGCGGCTCGCTACCCCGTCCGAAGACGAACCAACCTGACATAGAGGTCCATCATGGCGACCGTACTCACCGATCAGGCCCAGCATGCAATCACGCAGGCAGTGCTCGCTCTACTTGCCGGCGCGGATGGTGTGGCAATAGCCAGCGCTGCCAATCCGATCCCAGTGGCTCCCGGCGTCGGTGGCGCAGTCATCAGCGCATCCAACCCGATGCCCGTCGCAGGACAGGCCTACAGCGCTTCGGCAACGTTCACCCCGGCAGCAGCCTCGCATGTCGCTGGCGATGTGAACGGCGGCGCGCAGTCGATTGCCTTTGGCGCAATTAGTGCCAGTCGCGTCATGATAACTAGCGCTGCGCTCGAGATCGATGGCGGCACCGCCGAGGCAACTGCCTGGCGGCTTTACCTCTACAACGTCACGCCCCCCTCGGCGCTGGCGGATGACGCGGCTTTCGACCTCCCGAGCGGTGATCGCGCTTCGTATCTCGGCTATGTAGATCTCGGCACAGCGGTTGATCTCGGCTCCACCCAGTGGGTTGAGACCAACATCATCAACAAGCAGATCAAGCTCGCTGGTACTGGCGTGTTCGGCTATCTCGTGAACTTGACGACGCTGACGCCGGCAAACGTGGCTCACATCGTCACGCTGCATGCTGTGGGGCTCTGATGCTTCCGCCGTTCCCGGTGCTGTTCGTGACGCCGGAACTGCGCGGGCTCGGGACTGTAGCCCTGCTGGGCTCTGCGACAGCGGCAACCTATGATCCAGCAACGGGCGTTGGGTCTGTCACGCGGGTGGACGGATCGAACCAGTCGTATGTGACGTTCCCGGTTACGAACGGGCGGGCCTACGCCATCAACATCACCGCCACACAGCCCGTGCTCGTCAGGAACACGCCGACTGGGCCGGTGATTTATGGCCCCGCGACGGGCACAACGTCGACGGCATTGGTGGTTGGGGCGTCGGGCGCCATCGTCATTACTTTCAGCGGCGCTGCGGGAACCTCGGCCTTCACCATCAATTCGTTGCGGGCACGATAACAAGCGAGGGCAGGCCGTTGCTCTCTGCGGTTCGACAGATCATTCTAACTCCCGCCTTGGTTCGCGTCAGCGCCTACGGGAACAACCTCGCGGCCTTGAAATCTGCCTTGAGCGCGGCGCAGGCCAGCAAGCGGCTGGTGATAGACGTACCGGTATCGGTCGCCATGACAGACCAGAACGACCCGCTGCGGTTGTTCGATGGCCTGCGTATTGACTTCGTAGGGGCCGGCTCAGTCACCTGGGACGCATTCGGGCTGCCACTGTTCTGGGCGAAAGGCGTGAGTGGGCTCAGGATCAACAGCCCGGTGATCTACTTCTCCGGCACCGCGCAGACCTCGCTGCCGGCCGCCAACGCCTCGTTCTATGATGACGTGCTGGACCGGAGCGCCAACGGCTTCCCCCGGCGCGATGTGATGGCGGCTTTTGGCCTGTTTGGTTGCAGCGATGTGGAGTTCGTAAACCCGCGCTTTCTGGCCACAGACTACTCATCCAGCGCTACGCTGATGCAGCGGGCGATCACGATAAGCGACTACGAGGACGGCAGCCCGAGCACCAACATTCGCATTCTTGGTTCGATGGACCTTGACGGCGTTACCATGGGGCTTCTGGCGTGGGGCGTCGACGGGCTGAGCCTCGAAGGGATGATCACCCGGCGTTGGGGGCAATTGAACGTCGCCACCTACACCTGGGAAATAGCCTGCCACGCCATTTACTTCACGACGCAGCGTCCGAACTACAATGTGACGGTCGGGGATCTGGTGGACGTTGGCCCCGCGGTGCCGGGCACCATCCATGCGGCATCCCCGCCGCACAGTTTCAAGTTTATCGGGATAGCCGGCGGGTCTGTGGGATCGATGGTCGGAGCGCGGCCGAGCGGCATCCTAGAGTGGCAAACGACAGGAACACTGGCGGCGCCGTTCACCTTCGGCCCGATCGAATGGACAGGAACGTCCGACGCCGACATGGCGACAACGGGCGCCATAAACATGCCGGGGACAGGCGGGCCGGGCTCCGGGCTGGCGGAGTACACGCAGTTCTCCACTATCGTTCTGAACTGCCCGGCAGACATGAGCGACGAGGTCATCACTTCGGTGCTGGCGTGGCCTGAGGCGGATGTGGTCCGCTTTATCGACTTTGGGCTGATCACGATAAACTATGCAGGAAACGTCCAGAGTTCATCGACGCCGCTGATCATCGGGGCATTCACGGACTGCCTGATCAACGTCACTGTGATGGCGCCAGCGTGGACCGTGGCGAACGCCCTCATCGTTCGGATAGACAACGGCGGTTCTGACAACACGATGGACATCACCACCCAGGGCCCGACCTTCGCCAGCGTGCGGTTTGTAGAGGAAGACACCGCGGCAAGCTCCGGCAACTTCGCGACCTTCCGAGAGTATGGGACGGCGAACGTCAGAACCGTGGGACCAACTGCATAAGCACGATTCACAAGTGCAGGGCCGCGATCTAGACTCCCAGCATGCAACGCTTTTGGCGCTTTGTCGCTGGACTACTCGACCGGGTGCCCAGCGCCTGGGGGATTCCGCTTCTGGTGCTCGTGGCCGTGCTTATGTGGCTCGGTTTGCTCGCTGTGCCGAAGATACTCGGGCTCTAATTTCGCGAGGCAGAGAAGCGTGGCAGCGCAGCTCAAGCCCGACCAGTTCCTAGATCCACGCTGGCGGCTCTCAAACCTATACCGCATCGTCAACAAGGACGGTAAGTCGGTCAAATTCGAGCCGAACTGGGCACAGCTTCAGTTCCTCGACGGCATCCACAGCCGGAATTTGATACTCAAGGCTCGTCAGCTCGGGTTCACCACGTTCTGCTGCCTGGTCTATCTCGATGACTGCCTGTTCACTCCCAACGTGCAGGCCGCAGTCATTGCCCACAAGCTCGATGATGCCAAGATCATCTTCAAGAACAAGGTCAAGTTTCCCTACGACAATCTGGACGATGGGTTGCGAACGGCTCTGGCTCTGACACAGGACAGCGCAGACACCCTGGCGCTCGCCAACAACAGCTCGATCCGCGTTTCGACCTCTACCCGCTCCGGCACGGTCAACTGGCTGCACGTCTCCGAGTACGGCAAGATCTGTGCGCAGTTCCCAGACAAGGCGCAGGAAATCCGCTCTGGTGCGTTTCCGTCTGCTGAACGTGGTGTGATCACCATCGAGAGCACGGCCGAAGGCGAGGGCGGCGACTTCCACGACAAGTCAGTGGCTGCCGAGGAGATGGCGTTGCGCGGCGTCGACCTGACCCGCAAGGACTACAAATTCTTCTTCTTCCCATGGTGGGCCGAGCCGACTTACGCGATGGCCCGCACCAACGTGCCGATATCGCCCGACGACACGGATTACTTCGACAAGATCGAACGGGAGGCCGGCACGACGCTATCACTAGAGCAGCGCAACTGGTGGGTGACGGAAGAGCGCCAGCAGGGCAGCGACATGAAGCGCGAGTATCCTGCGACCGCCAAGGAGGCATTCGAGCAGGCGATTGAAGGCGCGATCTTCGCTGACGACATCGCCATTGCCTACAAGCACAAGCGCATCGGGAACTTCCCGTTCGACAAGACGCGCCCGGTCAACACGTTCTGGGACCTCGGGCACAGCGACGAAACCGCCATCTGGCTCGAGCAGGATATTGGCTCGCAGCCCACGATGATCGGCTACTACGAGAATTCAGGCGAGGGCATCGAACACTATCTGCGCTGGCTCAAGGCATGGGCCGATGAGCGCCAGGCGGTGTTCGGCAAGCACTATCTGCCGCATGACGGCGACCGCAAGACGATCTGGACCCCAGAGGGCTCGATGGTTGTCATGGGGCGGCTGGGCTTCCGCCCGAACATCGTCAGCCGCCACCCCGACAAGTGGGAAGCGGTGAAGATCGGCCGGCGCAAGTTCGGCACGGTGGCATTTGACGAAGCGGGCACCAAAGAGGGCATGCAGCGCCTCAAGGCCTACCGCAAAGAGTGGGACGATCGGCGGTCAGTGTGGAAGGACCATCCGCACCACGGGCCGGAGTCGAACGGCGCCGACGCATTCCTGACGTTTGCCCAGAGTGGGCATGCAGTACAGGCGGAAGTTGCCCATGACGGTGATCGGCACAAGAGCCGCTACTACGACCGCGAGGAGGCTGATGACTCATGGGTGACGTACTAGACGGAGCGATCAAGAAGGGCGAGCCCGTCCCGCTGCGCTTCCGCCAGTGGTACATCCCCGACCGCGACAAGGCGCGCGACTGGCGCACTGAGGCCAAGGAAGACTTCGACTTCGTCGCCAACCGGCAGTTTAGCGAAGACGAACTGAAGGTGCTGCAGAAGCGCAAGCGCCCGGCAGTCGTGTTCAATCGCATCGGCCCGATCATCGACGCCATCACGGGCTACGAGATCGGCAACCGCCGCGAGGTGCGATATATCCCGCGCGAACTCGGCGACGTGAAGCCGAACGAGTTACTCACAGCCGCGGGGCAGTGGTTCCGTGACGAGGGTTATGGCGACTACGCCGATAGCGCCATGTTCGCCTCGATGATCGTTTGCGGCATGGGCTGGACCGAAACCCGACTCAACCTCTCCGATGGGCCGGACCCAAAGCCGGTCATTGAGGAACTAGACCCGTTCGAGATGGCGTGGGACCGGGACGCCCGGCAGCGCAATCTCAAGGACGCTCGCCGCGTCTGGCGCGTCCGTCGCATTCCGACCAACGAAGCCAAGGCGATGTTCCCGGGCTTTGCCAAGGACGATCTGCACGCCGGCTGGTCGGAGGTTAACTCCGAAGCCGACCTGATGCGCTCCGAGGACAACACCACCCGCGAGAACGGCGAGGATGGCTATGTCACCGTCGTGCAGTGCCAGTGGATCGAAAAGGAAGAATACTGGGTTGCCGAAGATCCGATGACCGGCCAGCAGGCCGAGTTCACGTCCGAGGAATACGCCAGCGCCAACAAGCGGCTTAAGCAGTTCGCCGGCATGGAAATGCAGGGCGTCAAGTTCAAGCGCAAGGTGCGGAAACAGGCGTTCTTCGGCGAGGTGGTGCTGAGCTACGGCCCAGCGCCTTGCAACGACGAATTCTCGCTGCAGTGCGTCACCGGCAAGTTCGATCGCAACAAGGGCACATGGTACGGCGCCGTCCGGGCGATGAAAGATCCGCAGCGCTGGGCCAACAAGTGGCTGGCGCAGATGATGCACATCATGAACGCCAACGCCAAGGGCGGCATCATGGCGGAGCGTGGTGCATTCGCAGACCCGCGCAAGGCCGAGCAGGAGTGGTCACAGCCCGATAGCGTGACCATGATGGAAGACGGGGCGATCTCGGGCCAGAAGGTCAAGGAAAAGCCTCAGACCCAGTTCCCGGTCGGGTTCCAGCAGCTCACCGAGTTCGCCATTTCGTCCATTCGGGACGTGTCGGGCGTCTCCCTGGAGCTTCTAGGGCAGCGCGAGAGCGACCAGGCGGCATCGCTGGAGTATCAGCGCCGGCAGAGCGGTATGACCATCCTGCAGCCGTTCTTTGACGGGCTGAAGCTCTATCGCGAGCTGCAGGGCAGGGTGATCCTCTACTACCTGCAGACCGATATTCCCGATGGCACGCTAATCCGCATCGCTGGCGAGGAAAACGAGCAGTACGTGCCGCTGATGAAAGAGGCCGACAAGACCTACGACATCATCGTGGACGACGCTCCGAACGCCCCGAACCAGAAAGAGCAGATCTGGAGCGTCATCCAAGGCATGCTCCCGCTGGTCGGCAAGGTCATCCCGCCAGAATACATCCTCAAGGCGCTGAAATACTCGCCGCTCCCGTCGTCGGTGGTGTCGGAACTCGAGGAAATGGCCAAGGCGCCAAATCCCGAGGCTCAGGAAGCTGCGGCGAACGCGGCTCGCATGGCGGCGGCCGAGATCGACAAGACGACCTCCGAAGCAGCCCTGAACAACGCCAAGGCGCAGGCGGAGGGCGCGAGTGGGCAGGCGGAGATGGTGAAAGCTGAAGCCGCGCAGCAGGAAGCGGCGATGGATATGGCCGTCAGCCGTCAGGAGTTCCAGCAGTCGATGGAGCAGATGGCGATGGAGCGCCAGCGCGACCGCGAGCGGCATGAAGCCGATATGGAAAAGATCGCAGCGCAGGTCATGGCAACCCGCGCAAACGCAGCCATTACGCGCCAGACAGCGCAGGCTGAGTAGGAACAGCGCTTACCAGGGCCAAGCGGCCAACAACTGGAAGCGCTCAGAGGCGCGCCGCGGCACCGTCCCGATAGACGGCGCGCTTCGCAATTCCCGGCCGGGCGGGTCATCCCGGCACCAATTGGCAACATGGCAGGAATAAAATGGACGAACGAGCGATGAGGTTCGCCGAGGAGACTCGGCTGCGTGACGAAGCCCAGAAGTGGGCACAACTCACCAAGGAAGCGCAGGACGCCGCGCTCCCGGAGGCTGAAGAATTGGACGAGCAGCGCAAGCGGGCTGTTCGGGCCTATGAGGCCTTCCAGAGCGGCTTCGACAACGGGGAGGGCGAATAATGGCCCGCACCTCGCCGACCGAAGAAAGCCTCGGCCTTGGCCCGACTGCCGAGGAACTGGCGACCATCTCGTCTCCGGCCGACGACAACGACGATATCCCGATTGCCGACGATGAACCTACGCCGGTAGTCGAGGCGACCCATCCTGGCGTCAAGGACGTTATCAAGGCACCAGAGGTTGTAGCTGATCCCGCAGCCAAGCCGGAAGACCCCAAGACGGTCGATCTCCGGGCGTTGCAGGAGGCCCGAGCCGAGGCCCGCGAGGCCAAGCAGCGCAACGCCCTGCTGGAAGCCCGCACCAACGAAATGCTGGCGATGTTCAACCGCCAGCAGCCCGAGACAGCAGCCAAGCCGGCTGTGGCAGAAATCCCGCCTGAGGATGACGTTATCGGCCGCATCAACTGGCTGGTGAACCAGTTTCAGACCCAGTCGCAGCAGACGGCCGAGGAACGCCGGGCGCAAGCCCAGCAGAACGAACGCCAGCAGACGCTGGGGCGGCTCGGGTCGATCGAGGACGCATTCCGCGCCTCCGCGCCCGACTACGACGCCGCGGTGCAGTTCGCCGGCCAGAGCCGCGAGGCAGAACTCGAGCTGATGTATCCGCTGTCCACCAAGGAGCAGCGCGAACAGGCCGTGCTGCAGGAATGGGACGGCATCGTTCAGCAGAGCATCAAGGCCGGCGTCAATCCGGCCGAACAGGTCTACAAATTCGCCAAGATGCGCGGGTTCACGGGTGCCGCTCCGGCCCCGACCCCTGCACCGCAGGCGCAACCCAATCTGCGGGCCGTGGCAGAGGCCCAGCAGAGGCACCAGAGCCTTTCCGATGCACCGGGCGGCGAGACCATCGCTCCGCTCGACGCCAAGGCCCTGGCCCGCATGAGCGACAAGGAATTCAAGGCCTGGATGTCCAAGAAGGGCAACGAGGCCAAGTTTGACGAGATCATGGGGCGCTGATCCTGCCAAGTCAGCCCTGATGAAGGCCTACGCATAGCGGCCACTACAGCCATGCTTCGGCGCCGGGACCGTTAGACCGGCAACGTCTGCCCCTCACGTAGCGGGGCTTCGCCATGCCAAGCGGGCGTTATCGCGCGGCGCAAACCCAACATTTCCCAGCAATAGGAGCCAGAAATGGCAACCACGACCTTTGGCGTGAATGACGCCAATGCCGTCAAGCTGTGGGCGAAGCGTCTCGGTTTCCAGATCGTGTATCGGACCGATATCTCCGCGCTCATCGGCGAAGACGCGAATTCCATCATCCAGCTCAAGCCCGAGACATCCAAGTCAGCCGGCGATCAGGTGACGTTCTCCCTGATGACCGAGCTGACTGGCGACGGTTTCACCGAAAGTGAAATCGCCGAGGGCAATGGCGAGTCGCTGTCCATCTATTCGGACGCCATCGTCATCAACGAGCTTGGCCACGTCGTCGGCATCCCCAACAAGGGTCGTTCGATCGATGACCAGCGGGTGCCGTTCAACCTCCGCGATGCAGCCCGCATGGGTCTGCGTGCCTGGTGGTCCAAGCGCCTGTCCACGATCTTCTTCAACCATGTCTGCGGCTACACCCCGGAGACCCGCGCGAAGTACCGTGGCAACAACGCGATCATCGCTCCGTCGTCGGGCCGGCAGATATGGGTCGACGCCGCCAACAACAACTCCGATGGCGACGAAAACCTGGCGAGCGATGACGTGTTCACGCTCCGCATGGTCGACATCGCCCGCGAAGTTGCGGAGACCCAGTCCAACCCGGTGCGCCCGCTCAACGTCGAAGGCTACGACGACGGCCGGGATATCTCGGGCGGCAAGTACGTCATGTACCTGCATCCCTACCAGGTCACGGACCTCCGCACCAACACCTCGACCGGGCAGTGGCTCGACATCCAGAAGGCCGCGTTGGCCAACGGATCGGCGAGCAAGAACCCGATCTACACCGACGCTCTCGGCGAGCATAACAACGTGATCCTGAAGAAGGCCAATCACGTCACGCTCGGCGCGAACTCTGGCACCCCGACGACCTCTGTCCCCAATACCCGCCGGGCGGTTCTGCTCGGCGCCCAGGCTGTCGCCATGGCGACTTCCAAGGACGGCGGCGAGACCGATTACTCGTGGAACGAAGAGCTGCTCGATCACAAGCGCAAGCTCGAAGTTTCGGTCATGTCCATCTTCGGCATGAAGAAGACCCAGTTCAACAGCGCCGATTTCGGCACCGTTGTGGTGTCTTCGTATGCCGCGGCCCACACCAGCTAAGGAGGCTGAGCCATGGCTACCAACACCGCAGGCTCGACCGCCCGCCGGCTCGAGACTCAGCAGGTTCACTACCTGCACAAGCAGATCACCTACGCCACCGAGAACACGGAAATCATCATCGGCTACCTGCCGGCGAATGCGACCGTTATCGGCGGCGGGGTGCACGTGGTTACTGCGTTCAACGACTCCGGCACCGATACGCTGGATGTCGGGTTCACGGGGGGCTCGTCCACCGCTGATCCGAACGCCTACGCGACCCTGCTCGACCTGTCTGCTGTCGGCTTCATCGCCCTCGATGAACTGGCGGCGACGACCAACATCAAGCAGACCGTCGATACGACCGTGACCTGCATCTACAACGGCCAGAACAACAACGCGTCGGCCGGCGTGGCTGAGGTCTACGTCACCTACGTGCTCGCCAACTGAGACATGTGAGGCGGGCTTCGGCCCGTCTCCTTCACAAGGAGAAATCACATGGCTAACACTGGCACGCACGACCTCTACAAGGACTCGGCCGTCAAAGTCGGGACACTCCAGCAGACTGGCAGTCCGATTGCTGTCGGCGACGCCAACACGTCGCTTTCCGCTGAGCACAGCGGCAAGCCTCACCTGGTTGCCAATGTGTCGGCGGATCGGACGTTTACGCTTCCTGCCGCCAAGGCGGGGCTCGATTTCGATCTCATCGCCACGGTTGGCGCTGCCGATGGTCATGACTGGATCATCTCGACCGGCTCTGACACGAACTACTATGTCGGCGCCATCGTGCATCTGGATACCGACTCCGACGCGGCAGGTGACGAGATCGTAGTCGTTGCTCCTGATGGCAACTCGAACTCCAAGCTGCAGATAAACCTGCCGCAGGGTGGAACTCGGGTTCGCCTTATCTGCGACGGCACGCTGTGGACGGTGAGCGGGTTCGCCGTATCGGCCACGGCTCCGACCTTCGCTGACCAGTAATGGACCTCACCTACGAATATCTGTGGTCGGCGGGATACCTCCTGCCGACCGATACCCCGCTCAAGGGCGGCATCATCACGACGGTCAAAGAGGATGGCTCATGGGCCGTCCATCCGAATGTCGTCGCTGTTGAGGTGCCTCGACGCGGCAAGAAAGCAGCTCGGGCGAAGCGAGGGAGGGCGAAGTCATGAGCGATCGCGC
>Ga0247824_10000313_pt1 | contig 22596 bp, 18 predicted proteins | sample 13C_PalmiticAcid_FD_194412 | JGI IMG/M metagenome (GOLD analysis project Ga0247824, IMG submission 194412) | Soil microbial communities from agricultural site in Penn Yan, New York, United States - 13C_PalmiticAcid_Day48 | ecosystem: Environmental > Terrestrial > Soil > Agricultural land...
GTTTTTTTACTATAACATGTGGGCGACTCATAAAACGACTCAAAGGACTCGCTAGCGGCTCGTGATTCGCTAATACTAATCCTCTGGTGCTCACTCACGCGTAGCTCAAAGCGAGAAGTCCTTTAAAAAGGTCGTCTCGCCCAAGCGAGCACACAGAGGTGGCACTCCAACATTATACACACGTGACATGTGGGCGGGTTGTTTTGTTGTTTGGAAAAAAAAAAAAAGTGACTGGGACCGTTTTTGGCTCACCTCTGCCTCACTCACTCCTAGTTACTCCCTCTCCGTCTCTCAGTTTTCATCGAGTCCTGGTGCCTGTTTACCTGTCTTGCTGACAACACTCATCATGCCTACCACGTTTGCATTGGACGGCCTGGAGGTTTGTTCTATCGGTCACTTGAGGCAGGAAGTCGTGGTTGTTGTAGAGGAGTCCCTTTCTAAAGACTCGGTCCTTGTATGTGATACCACGCCACCATGGAATAGGAGCGGATCAAGGCCCATGAAAACTCTTTTGACTCTCTACTCAAGCTGATCCCCGCCCAGTACTACATTACGAAGGAACTTTCAGAAGAGGAACAGGTAGGAGAAAGAAGAAGAGGAGGAAAACAATCCCACCAATGTCTCTTCTTCCATCGTCCTTGTTGTCTAACCCAAGGAGGATTTGTTTCAATAGAACTCGAAATACCAACATAACAAAAAGAGGAATGCTCCAAAGCAAGAGATTAAGGAACGCACAAAGAAGGCCAAGAAGGCCAAGGTACGCTAACTTTGGGACTTTGGGCGATTCACTTGCTCTCCTGCCCAGTCTTCTGGAAAAGAAAGGCGGATGAGAAGGGGATCCCACGACTGCACCAATACGGCAATCAATGCAATGGATCAAGATATCTGACGTTGAGCTACTTTTCTTGTTTTCCAATTGCTTCTCTACCTCTCTTGTACTCTCCGCCCATTGTATGTTCTTTAAACGAGTTCAGCTTGACCCCGAGAACAACAAATCTATAATGGACATTCAGTTGGAAATAGCTGCAAACGGAGGCAGTGGCGCAGGCAACGACGACCACGACGATGACAGCGACGATGGCGAGGAAGAGGAAGAGAGCGATAATGACGTTGCAATGGCAGATCCGGATGAGGGTCATAATGACAGTGATGATATTATGGAGGACGATAGTGAAGCATCCGTGATCGCCAAGTCGACCACACACAATTTTGAAGGACTACTGGCCCAAGTCCAAACAGCTGCCCAGACGCCAGTACAGGCACCCAAGTCCATTACAGAGCTCCGGGCTAAGCTGGAAGAACGTCTGGCAACGCTTCGTGGACGACGTAATGCTGGTGCTGGTGAGGCAAATGGAACAGCCAAGCCGACATCCCGACAGGCTATCTTGGAGGCTCGCATGAAGAGGAAAAAGGATAAGAAGGCTTCACAAAAGTTAGCCAAGGAAAAGAGAGCTGGTAGTGATGGTTCAGAAGGTCTCGTAGTCAAGGAGGCTGGCTCTAGTTCTACGAGCAACGGACGGCCCTCAGCATCATCGATCAACGACAAGGGAGAAGTCCGGTTCGGCAAATTCGAATTCGAGGGACTTCAAAAGAAGAAGAAAGGACCTACGGACGCTCAGGGTCAACTGAAGATGGTAATGGATCTCAAAAAGAGACTATTCAACAGCATCGCTTCTTTGTATTCTTGCTTCCGTTGTTCATACTTGATGGCTGACAGCAAGCACTTGTGGTTGTGTTAGGCCGAGGCACAAAAGGAGAAGTTTGCAGCATTACAAGCAGCCGATCCCGAGAAGGCAAATGCAATGAAGGAGAAGGATACATGGAAGAAAGCGCTGCAATTGGCACAGGGAGAGAAGGTCAAAGACGATATCAAACTATTGAAGAAGACTGTCAGGCGCGAAGAGGTCATAAAGAAGAAGAGCGCAAAGGATTGGGGTGAACGCAAGGCAACAGTCAAGAAAGCCAAGGACCAGAAGCAGAAGAAGCGGGAAGAGAACATCAAGGCTCGTATTGATGCTAAGAAGCAATTCAAGAAGGGCGATAAGAAGAGTGATAAGAAGGGTGATAAGAAGGGTGCGAAGGGAGGACCTAAAGGCGGAAAGGGCGGCAAACCCAAAGCAGTACGTATATCTCTCTGTTGACGTTTGCAGTGTGATGCTTGTCGACTTTGGATCGGTATGGCTAATCTCAATTGTTTTGCACTCATTCGTTTTAGCGTGCCGGGTTTGAAGGGAAGCATGGAAAAAAGCCATCTAAACCATCCAAGAAATAAACTGCATTGCATTTTGATTCCTTCATTGTTGCTGAAGCTATGCTGTAATCCCTGTTTAGGTGCGAACGAGTATGGTGATAGATGATATGTGCATGAGATGTGTGCAGACTTGTTAGAAACGGAAGCCTTTCTATTCTCGACGCAAAGACAATGACTTGGGTTTAGTTTGAGGTCTTTTACTGTGATGTAACAACATACTATGGACCTGAGTTCGTAAGAGGAACTTACCGACGTGATGATCCCGAAGACAGATTTGGCTCCAAACTCTGCAATCTGTATCAGTTCATTCGTTGCCTTGCCAAGAGTAGCAGCGTCATCGAAACGGCGGTCCAGGAATCTTTGCGTTGCTTCATAGTTGGGGGTCTTGTCTGTAGTCATGTAGAGCTCCGTCGTGGAATAGATAGCTGCGAGCGAGGCTCGCTTGGTGTACCAATTCATCTAGAGGTAGAATGGATGAATGACGCTTTAGCTTGCCTCCTGGGTGATTGTTGCTTTGAGAATTCCCAATGGATATGTCAACTTCAAACCATTACATCGGCGCTCTTGTCTCCTGCAAGATACCAAATCTCATCCACGATCTTGGCCAAGTGGTTCAGAGACATTGGTACATTGCTTGGTTGTCCCATGATAGCCAGGGCTTCTGGCCATCGATCAATATAAGGCGCAATCATCCCGAGTCTGGTCAATGTTCCCAGCCTGATCTTTTCCTGCGTCCCCAGCCTAAAGCGTTGAGGTAAACTCGGGTCACTATCGCTCTAACGGCCAACTATCATGGCAGACATCCTGTTGTAGCATTCTCGGATCACGTACCCTTCCATTCTACCTTCCAGTTCCAATGTTAAGCGGTTCAGACAATCTTTCAAAAAGTAGTCGATCAAGTCTGCGCCACCGTTGGGGAACATGCCGTGGATAATGGCGGGGTATCCCATGGACTCTGCGGCCTTCGTGATCGAAGTTGTTGTCCATCCGTGCTGGGGAACAAGGGTCAGAGCCTTCTTGAGAATAGCATCTGGTGTGGCCTTGACATGGTCTGTTGAAGTACCAGGTCCCTCTGAGTACCGAGTGTCCTTGTTATCTGCGCTCGGAGACTGCGCTGTTCGCCAACATGCTGATGCTGTGAATTGGCGAGCTGCAGGGGTGATTGGTGTCCGGACGAGAAGAGCCGAGTGAGATCGTGACAACAGAGTGCCTCCAGCACGACGCATAAGGGATGCCATGATAGTCTCTACGTGGGTTCCGTCTAAAGTCCGCCTCCTTGCCGTTGCTGTCCTGGGTGATCCTGCAAGAATCCTGATCTCTTGAATGAGGTTGGTCCACGGAAGGCGGAACCACTTAACCCGTTCGACCCGCTCGATCACGTTGGGGAATGAAAATTTGAGCAGTCCTCGTTGGGACTCTTCAGCCCACATGTGCGCACTCAAATGAACCACGCTCTTCCTCTCACCTTCCTCCTGCAACTCTCTCTCCTCTGTTCTCTTTCACCCCATCACTTTTTCACTTTAACACACTCGTCATCTAGCCATGTGGTCAGCCCGTAAGTCTTGAGTCTCTCCTTCTGTCTATTCTCCTCACACTAGGAGCTGCTACAGCCAGCTTCCGTGCCTTCCCCACCGTTCAAGACCATGTTTCCTTGAAGACGTCTGGTGTTGTCTACTGATCACTTTCATTTTAAACGCCATTAGTTACTAATGCCGTGACTGGTGCCCCTGCTACCACTGGTAGCCCTAAGCCTGGTGATATCCCCAATGCCGGTGATGGTGTCAAATCAGCCGCTTCACTCTGCAAGGATGGCCAGTACTATTCAGAATTGACCCCCAAGGATCTGGAGTGGACCATTGCCAACTCTGCATCGACCGAGACCCAGACTTTCTACTTGATCAACGATCAGGGTCATTTTGGTCATGTTCAATTGATCCACTCTAACCTCGGGTAAGAAGGACAGAGAGGAGAGAGAGACCCTCCCTCGTTTGTATGATGCAATCCGTTCTAAATCGGAGGTTAGTTTTTGGGATCATGCTTAACCGATGCTATTTTTTCCACTCGTAGAATCTGGGGCACACCTATTTCTGTACAGTTGACCGCTCGCTTCCGTGGCAATGGCGTCAACAAATTCTTTTCCCACAACTTGACAAACTTTAACCTCTCGGCCGACCGACGCTCTGCTTCGACCAAGGAGATGTCGATCACCCTTTCGCCTGATGGACAAAAGTACACTGTCCAGGTGACCAATCCTCCAGATTTGATCGTCTCTTTGACCGTGGAACGAACCGCCAAGGGCTACAAGATTGGTGAGGGCAAGAGTTTCTTCGGCGACGGATACGTCTCGCACAAGTTCTGGCCGGCATGCAAGGTCTCTGGTATGATGATTGTCGAAGGTCAGGCGCATGATATGGCGGGAGAAGGCACGTTTGTGCATGCGATCCAGGGCATGCGTCCTCATTTGGTGGCTTCCAAGTGGAGCTATGTGGATTTCACAGGAAACAATGCAGAGAGCCACCGCAAGGCACGACTCTCGTTGATTCAGTTCACGACGCCTGAATACTATGGAAATGTTACGGTCGCGCAGGGATCGATCGTGGTAGACGGGGAATTGGTGGGCGTTGCCGTGAATAACAAGACCGAATTTGTGAAGACCGAGTTTGATGAAGAGACAGGATACAACCCCCCTACAGAGGTCAACTATGTCTGGGAGGGCAAGACGATTGAAGGCAGCAAACCTTTCAAAGCAGTGTTGAATGTCAAGCCCAAGGGTCTGTGCCAAAAGGTCGATCTCTTGGCTGAGATCCCCTGGGCGTTGCGCAAGATTGTGGCCACGTTTGTGGCAAAACCCATTATCTACCAGTGGTACGATGATGCTACCGCAGTGATCACCATTGGCGAGGACCAACACAGCGTGACAGGACACGTCTACCACGAAGCGACTTTTGTTTTGTAGACAACACAATGCGATAGAAGAACCATAAAGCATTGTCCTGCTCGACACATGGTGAACGATTGTCACGTGTCATATCTTTTATTGTTCGTGCTGTTGTGCAGTGTTTCCCTTCGCACCTCTCTTGACTACAGTTCACCATAATGACCAGCAACACCACTGTGAATCATTACCCGGAGAGCGTGTCACGGCTTTGCAATGAACTCCAGAACCTTTCCGCACAGATTGTCGAGATCCGCAAGAACAACGGGGAGTTCGCATCGACACTGAAACACGATGACGGCGCAATGGATATCGACCAGCCCGAGGTACTTTTTTAACTTGCTGATCAGAGAAGGACAAAGGGAGGGGAGAGAGGAGAGGGCCACGAAATCAGAGCACGGCAAAGAGTGAAGGATAGAATGTCATCGCCAGTCATTTCGCTCCAACTTCTCAAGGATAGTTATGAACCGTATGTTGAATACTGATCAAGCTCCTTCCTCTTCCTCCGCCTCCACCTTGGTTGTCCTCATAGCGCAAGGCTACAGTTGACCCACAGCTCCAACAGCATCTGGCCAAAAGTGTACACGCTGGAAACATGCTTCTCACCCTTCTCAAAAACCTCAACCGAGATGTTTATCAACAGGAGCGCGACCTTAAAAACGAGTTGACAGAACAAAAGTTGAGCGTTGGGCAGGTCGATCTAGGATATCAGAATATCAAATACCGACGCAAATATCTTTTAAACGAGATATCGCGCTGTCATGACATGCAGTAAGTCCCTTCCTGTTCCTAACGCTACACTTTTCTCTAACTTTGTCGTTCTGGAGCGACATGAACGAGGACGAGGATGCAGGTAAAGAGACTGGATATCTGAACAAGCTATTTCTCCCAACCTTTCTTTCCATCTCTGTGTAGAACGTTGTATCAAGATATTCCACTCGTACCATTAGAAGAATTCAGGGAGAAGGCGCCGGAGGACCTCATCAATAACTCGACGGATGAACATCAATTGATGCTAAATCGACTTCAGTTTGAGCTTGAGGAAAGGAAACGATTCGACGCTGAGAAGAGGCGCTTGTTGTCTGTCAAGGTTCAGTTGGTCAAGGCTAACAAGGCTCGCAGAGCGCAAATCAACAAGGCTGAGAAGCAATTGGAGACCTATATCGAGGCCAGTCAATCCCTTCAGGGACTATTCCAAGAACCAGTGGAGCCCATCAAGACACACAAGGAGCTACTGCTGGCGGACGCAAATACAGCAGTAGCAACGGGGGCAGTATCAACAGTGACAGAGTTTTTTGGATCAGAAGCAGGAGGCATCGTTTCTTCACCCCAAGTTCACGGGGGGGAGCCTGTGGTAACTTCGTTCAACCATGAAGGAGAATCTTTGGCAGAAGTGGATTCTGGCGTCGTAGCGCCAGTTCGCTTCGGTACAGCAGAGCTCATGCAAAGAAACGACATGGCGCAACTCCTTCCACAGCCGCTCTATGTTCTCTTCCGCCATGCGTGCGCGTTTTCTGCTACATTTGGCGAGGAAGTACGGGCTGAAATTCAAGGCGATGTCCAAGCAGCACAAGTGGAGGCTAGAGTTCTTGCCGCCGCTCAACAATCAGCAGCATCTAGATCAAAACGGGACAATACTGTTCGTTCAGGAGCTATTATCAATGTTATCACTGTGGACTCGCCTTCGTTACAGAAGGATAATATGGTGGATGATGACGAACCTGTCGTCAAGGAAAGAAGAGGGTCGGATTCAGACTCGCGTGACGACAGTCAATACGAACGATTTCCGTTGGAAGTGGTCATCAAGGTCAAAAAGGATGGTAAGAGAAGAAGGGTGGAAGCGCCTGTTTTCAGAGGAGAGCTTGATCTTGCGCAAAATGTCTTTGTTTATTGCGGGCGTAGCTGTAACACATGATGCTCACCCATTGCTTTCCAATAGCTCACACTGGATCACACACCATCGCCTATTTAAGATTCGGATATCTCATGCGTCTTGGGATTGTGGTCGTCGCCGTAGAGGCGGCTCCCGGTATTTTAAAGTTCGACCCGTCCCTTATCTTGCAGGAGCTGTTCCCTAACGACCATGGTGAGGTGTGCCCCAATCCTGAGGCAGCATTCTTAGGCTTGACATCGTACGACACTTTGATCTATGCCAATGGAGGTGTAGGCGAACAGGGATCAGATCTAGTTCTGGATATCAACAAGGCTGGAGGATACGCATTCCGGTGGGCGCAAGAGATTTGTGGCCTCGAGTTTTTGGGACCGTTCTCACAAGGATGGGGTCTTGCCACTGGATCGGATATGGATGACCCAATGATGGAAGACATGGGGTCATCCTCCAATGCGGTTCTCTCTGGCACAGGAAACCGAAGAGCCTTTTTGAGCCAAGTGATCCGGCTGGTTAGGAACCGACGTAGAGCTTGGAAGGCATTGGAAAGGCAATTGGAAGATCTCGAGAAGGGCATCATTCCAACCGCCAAGCACACCAAATCTTCAGAATCTGACCCTCCAAACGTCAAGAGTTCAACCAAAATAACCATTATGGGATGGCGTGCAGTTGAAGGAGGCGGCTCCAAGTTCTCGACCCGATACAGTGTCCAATTCGTGATGCCTGACCCATTACTGAGCTCGAAAGCTGTATCGGCTAAAGTGGTGTTGGCTGAAGGGACGGTTGAGATTGCACTGGCATACGTTGATCGCAGACCAAGGTGGCAACTGAAGCCAGGACCTGGATTCCCCGAATCAATGAGGACAACGACGACGAACAGCAGCGTCCGAGTAGATGATGTTGACAGCATGTTGGAGGAGAGTTCGTCACAGACTCCAAGATCTCTTTCAGAAGAAGACACGAGGGATAGCTCGCCGTTCCTAGACTCATTGATGGTAACTATCCTCAATCATTTGTCTTGTGTTTTGTCGCGCAATGATATTTTCTCCAACTGACCGGTTGTTCCCTTGTATCATTTCAATTGTAGAATACCGTCAACGCAGAACTTCCTGCGTCGTTATATAGAGCTGAGCCAAACGAGAGAAACATGCTACTCACCCTTCAGATCTCAAGGATCATCAGCGACCTGTCGACGATCATGGAGACTGTCTCTAACTGACGTTAAGAGACGGGTTGCTTTTTTTCCATCACCATTTCTATTAATAAACGGTAACAGGACCAGGATGGTGGGAGCCAGGACTGGACTGATACGGTAACCATATCAAATGAACATGTTGATTGATAGATTGATCTCAATCTACGCTCGATCTTTGTGGATCAGAAATGGCTTAAGGAATCCGCTGAATAGGGCCGTCGATCGTTGACACTACGCGCCGGATGTTGGCATTGCAGCGCAGTTGTATGTTTCTAGCAATTCGATATCACATGTGCACTTGGAACCGACTGTGAGAGGCACCAGATTTGGCGAGTCGAGGCATGACATAGGTTATTTGTGCTGTGCTCCTGTGTCCGTTGTTACACGAGTGTTGAAGTTTGCTTCTCTATCGTGCATTGAAAGCTGAAGGCTACCTGATACAAGTGCCAGGGTCCTTGAACTTCTCATCGACTTTTTATTTTGGAGGGCGAGCTTTCTGCACCGACTCGAGATAGAATAACCAGAGCGCAGTACAGGACGCCACTCTTGAGCAGAGACGGGCAAAAACGACCGATACAATGGGTGAGCTCAGTTCGAATTGGTCACTTGCAGCCATGAAATGGGGTTTCATGGCTACAGCTGGCTAGGCACAAAGCTGCGCATCAGTGGAGCTGTAGGCCACAATCCAGGAACGAGACGAAGACGTGATGGAGGGAAAAAAAAGATTCTCTGGAACTACAGCGCTATGGGAACTTCCATCACGTCGTCGTAAAAGTAAGGGGATGGACACTAGAGGTCTTCCAAAGTGAAGGATCCCCATGAAAAATTTGTTCGACATCAGCGAGAACAGATCCAGGGAACATACCAGAGCCACATCATTCAACGAACGAAGGCGATCACGTATATCTCTTAGTTGAAGGGGTAAGGCGACTTGACGGATACGTGCGAAGGAGTTCACGATACTCTTTTCGATGGGTAACTAACTAGCACTGCATCAAGGCAAGGAAAGCAACAGTGTCCTAAGCACAGCCTCCCGGAAAAATAGGGACCACACCCAGAGCATTTGCTCCTCAACATCGCGTAGACTGTACGAGATTGGACAATGTGATCACGCACCAATCCGTGTTGCTCGGGGTCCTATTGTTTTGAGGCCTACTCCAATACTTTAGCAGCGGGAACAACAAGGAGATTTGAAAGGTAGTCAGCATCGACACTCACTCTCCTTCTATCCGCTTGTAAGAATAGACAATAGACAATAAGAGCGCCGTCTTCCAGTCCATGTTCGGCAACAAGAGGGGCTCGCGTAAACCCTTGATGGTGCAACAATCACAAACTCCCTGATGCAGGGATCGCTGTTTCCTTCAAAATGGCTGGGGATATCCAGTCTAACGGACTGGAAGTCCCCAGTCTCCTACACTCCAAAGGTTGTCCCTGTGGCATCCGCTTGCGAGGTCTTCGTTCTGGCTTCACATATGCTGCTCGCATACCTTTACTCCTCGGAGTGTTTGAGAAGTTGAATGCAACCTTCAGGAGCTTTTTCTCTGGCGCCATCCACGCTGCTAACCTGTCAACCACGCAGTTCTTGGATGGACTTGCCGAGAGTGCTCACCAGTCACGCAACAAGGTCCTAAGCATTCACTCTCTCGGCACGCGCGATACCGTCTCCCTTCCTCCCCTTTGGACCGCGTCAAAGGAATGCCCGCAAGTCTACAAACCCAATTAGTAACTCTCCTTCTTCACTGCCTGTTGCGGTCTATAGTACCAGACTGTATTTTAGGATCGAAAGTGCAGGTGATCTCACGTCTTTATGATCGTTGACCATATAACTCCCCCCTTCTCTCCTCTCGAATTCCAACACTAACGACATCCATTCAGGATACTCCCCCTTGGTTAGCCATTATTCAATGTCTAGCTCCAACATCTGTTTAATCACAGCTATGACGTGAGGCGTTATTGCGGCAGCTAGTCCTCCCGACTGTTAGGTTACTCATCATCTGGATCTCGTTCGTTGACTTTCAAAAGCGGTTCTACTCTGTAAGTAGGTTCTCTGTTGGGTCCCTCACATATTTGCCAAAGGAGATGTGATTCTCCAAGCTCAACCTCTGCATTATGCGATCTGGCGCAACAGCGATGATGAAGACGCCTTTGTCCAAGCGCATACTTCAGAAACATCCGATCCTGCATAGCAAGGGTATATGCACTCGCAATGAGAATGTCGGCTAGATGTCCACGAGGACTCCGGCATTGGCCTGCCTGGACAACGGACGAGAATAGCTTTTAGCATCGACCCTGTCGTTCCTTGACGATGGAATTAGACAAAGTATATCAACAGCAGCCTTGAAGTTGACATTGACCCCCAAGATGATATACAATCTAAAGAAGAAACCTTTATTTGCATCCGTGAATGACCCTAACAATAGATATCACTGCATCTGCTGCATCTTGTCGTAGTATGCTTTTCCCCTGCTCTAACCATTGCTCAATCGAAAGGCTGGTTACCAAAGCAGGGCTCTCTTCTGTCTTGTCCAAAGGAGCTTTGAGTTTCGATACAACCGACGCCGTGATGGCTAACTTCTTGCTGATATCACGTAGAAGGTGAACCGGCTCCCCTACAGCTCCGCGTTGCAGTAGAAGCTGTTTGTTGAGCTGACTCAGTCCTTGTACATTCTGGATGGTTGCGCCCACCACGTTGAGTACACCTCTCATTGTCGTCCAGTGCAGAGATACATCACAGCGATCCTTGTCATCTTCCACCTTCCACATCCCAACCATTCCATCTTTACATCCAGTGGCCAGATAGTTGACGCCAATGAGGCCTTCCATCCAGTCGATATCCATGACTTCATCTTGGAACCCTTGAATCACTCCTCGACACTGACCCGATGTGACATTCCACAATCGCACCGACTTGTCAATGCTCGCAGTGATAATCATATCTCCTTGTGACGAATACACAATTTTGGTTATCCGTTCGGTATGGCCAGATAGGGTCCAGCAACAAGTCCTTGCTTCCATGCCCCACAGCTTCAATGATCCATTCTTGTCGCCAGAGGCAATCTGATCGCCTCTCGGTGAATACGTGACAAAAGATACGTCGACATTGTGTCCGATCAAGATATGACAACACTCTTCTGTCGCGACATCCCACACTCGCACCGTAGTGTCCTTGCTGGTAGAGACAACTTGATTTCCTTGAGGTGAATATGCAACACGGTTGACGTTGTCGGTATGGCCGGTTAGGGTATGATCGAGAACACCCGTCTTGGTGTCCCATATGTATACGGTGAATTTTGCTCCGCAAGAGACTTGGCTACCGTCCGGCGAATACACAAGACCACTGACAGAAACGGATTGGAGGAGGTGATAGGGCAACGTGTACGAATGGAGGCACTTTCCTGACTCCACATCCCATAGCCGCATTGTCACTCCATCGCCACACGCAATCTGCTCTCCAGAAGGTGAATATGCGATACTGCTGATCGAATGATTGTGATCGGTCAACGTCTGGATGCATTCTCCTGTTTCCGTGTTCCAAAGCCGTACCTTGCCGATATAGTCGCCAGTAGCGACTTGATTTCCTTGAGGCGAATACGCAATGCAAAGTACGCGATCGTGATGGCCTCGTAAGATCTGACGGCAGATTCCCGTTTCCACATCCCAGATCCGCACCGTATCCTCGTCGCTGCAAGTTGTGACACGGTCGCCTTTTGGAGAGAGCTTGACCTGGTTAATCGAGCGGGCATGAGCATTTGAGACGTGCTTAGATGTTCCTGCACCGACGTTCCACAGTCGAACTGTCTTGTCGTGACTACTGGAGGCAACACGATCTCCTTTCGGCGAGAACATCACGCTTGTGATATCGCTGGAATGACCGGTCAGTGTCTGGCGGCAAACTCCTGTCTCCGTATCCCACAACCGTACAGTCTTGTCATGGCTGTCAGAAGCGACGAGATCTCCTTGCGGTGAATATACGACTCTGAAAACCGAACCATCGTGGCCAAGTAAAGTGTGAATGCACACCCCTGTTATAGCATCCCACAATCGAATCGAGCTATCCCCACTGCTGGATGCAACTTGATCGCCGCTCGGTGAATACATGACAGAGAGGACGACCTCGGTATGATCTGTCAAAATGTGACGGCAGTCCCCAGTTGCCACATCCCACAATCGAACGGTAGAGTCAACGCTGCAAGATGCAATTCGATCTCCTTGAGGCGAATAGGCGATACTGGTAACTGAAAGTCTATGTCCTCGTAGAACATGGAGATACGTCTCTGTCTCAGTGTCCCAGAGCTGCACCGTACGGTCGGAACTGTTCGACGCGATCTGGTTCCCCTGTGGAGAGTATATGGCTCCCAAGACCTCGTCGTCATGGTCGGTCAAGGTATGAAGGCAATTTCCGGTTTCCACATCCCACACCTTTACTGTCTCGTCATAGCCGGCGGAAACAACCTGGTTTCCGTGAGGTGAAAACGCCACAGAGTTGACAGAGTCATCATGGCCGTTCAAGACGTGGATACAGACTCCTGTGCTAACATCCCATAGTCGTACTGTGCCGTCCCAGCCGCTAGAAGCGATTAGTTTGCTGTCTGGAGAATACACGATGCACTTTATCCATTTGCTGTGGCCTTCCAACGTCCTCAAATGTTCACAGTTCGATGGTGAAGACATGTTAATCTTGCCATTAGAAAGTCCTGCTGCAATTGTCTTTCCATCCGGTGAGTACACACACATTCTAACCACACTGTCGTGCTGCAGTAACGGTAGTTCACCAAATTGCGCGCTTGTCATTTGAGCATCACTCAAATTGGCTTTGTGAAACCATGCGCCACGGAAATCGACATGCCTCAAATCCGATCCCTGGAACTGTGCTGAATCGAACATCCCATAGCTTAGATCAGCATAAGGAATTCGAATGCCCTGCAGATCTGCGTTGATGAATTGCACACCTGCTCTGACCAGTATTGTGATAGCATTGGATGCTGCTGTACGCCACTTCTTGTCATCCTTCGACTGTTCAATATAATCGAGTAGCTGTTGCTTGAACAATGGCTCCTGCTTAGCTCGTTCTTCCAAGAACTGTAGGATCGATGGCTCACCAACAAAACTTCTCCACACTAATGGCGAATTGGGTTCTGGTCCTTGCTCAACCACAGTAGGCGCTTCTTTTACAGCGGCTTGTTCATCAGTGCTCGTGACGGAAAGAATACTCATCCGACGAGCTAAAGATGGCTCTGGCGCCTTCATCTCCTTTAATTCTTGCGGATCGAATATTGCGAGTGCCATCCCGTACTCAAGTAGAGATCGATGGACGAATCGGTGTTGATTGCCATTCCGAGCCAGGGGACAAGCTTCACGCAAGAGCTGCTTCTCATCCTCTCGACCAAAGAATTCCGTCTTCCACGACTCTTCGTCTTTGTAGCGTGAGTATACGACAATCGGCTGACCATCTTGATTCTTGTAGATTGCCACACACAATTGCTTCAAGAAGTGGATCCCGTTTTGTGTGAATCCCTCGCCGGTCAAGTTTTCAAATGCGGCTCTCGCTTGGGAACTGAGATTCTTCTCTCCGAGTCGCTTCTTGCCTCGTTCCAGCCAGTGCTCGATGAATTGATCGTATAGCTCCACACGTGTAATATGTGTCGTGGCGAGATCCTGTCCTTGGTCCATCATACGAGGCAACACCTCTAACGACAGCGACATCAAGAACGGATTCTTGACCAATTCTTTCAGGCTTGGAATGAGTTCTAAAGCCTTCTTGTACTCTTCAGCTTCCCATAGTGGTCGATGCACAGACACGTATTGCTCAATGTAGTCTTGAACTTGATCCAGCGAGAATGGCGTGATGGCAATTTCTTGGAACAGTGATGCGTCCGACCGATTGTTTCGATCGCCAGGTTGGAATCGGTCTCGATAGTCGACTCCAAGGTACTCGATTCGGCAACAAATCACCATTTTGGCCTTCCATTCTCCAACTTCATTGAGTCGGTTGCGCGTGTACAAGTTGTGTGTCTGTTGGCTCTCATCATAGCCGTCGCAGATCAAGATGAACTCTCGGTGAAGCTTCACCTCTCTGATCTGAGACTCAGTGAACTCTGCTTTCCTGAGCTGTTTGGCGATCATATCGTGTTCTGGCTTATCAATGGCAGGCAAGTTGATATGGAGAGGAATAGGGCCGTTCTTCTTGTATGAATTCCATAATTGACATTCGAGTTCGCGGTTGAATGTCGACTTGCCTGCTCCAGAGTCTCCAAGCACCAGGAAGACCCTTTGATCACTCTCTAAAAATTCGTCGACCTTTTTCATCAGTGGGAACCGATCTTCATCGTGAGCCTGCAATCCAGCTTTAGCTTGAGGAGGGATGTAGACAACCTTCTCTCGATCCTTCAACCGCTGGCGCCGTAGTTGACGTAGAGTGCCTTCGACGTCTGGTCTCTCTTGAACACGATCGAGCAGTGATGGAGATCCAATTGCAGTCGGCACAATCCCCAATGGATGAGATCCAGGTCCATTCTCACTGCACATTCGATAAAGTTCCTGCTTCGCGGCATTTCCATTCGTTCGTAGTTCCTGTAACAATGTTCCAGCGACTACATGTGTTACGTAGGCAGGTTAGTCACTTGCAGTGCTCTGAGCGATTATTGTCAGAACCGATTGATAGTTGATGGTTTCCTTCACATACATTGCATTTCACCTCCGGACCGAGTGGAAATTTCCATGAGAATACCGAGAATCCATTGCTTGACACTTGTTTGCTTACCCCACTCTGGGTCGTTCGCATACATCTCTCCAAGGAACGCAATTGCTCCTCGTCGAGTCTCTTGATCCCATGCTGCATTGCCTGCTAGCTCTCCTAGCCGCTGGCACACTCCCCATTGGAACGCCGGATCTTTTCGGCATGGCGCTTCACACACGAGCTTCTTGAACTCGGATAGGTGACCATCCAAGATCAACGCGTCCGCTCCTCGTAGTGCAGGGTACCATGCACACTTGCGGTCGAAGCTGAGACCCTCTTTGAGTGCATTAAGAAGCCCTTTTCCACTTGTTGCCAGTGATGTCGCACTGTCATACGCTGTTTTGATAAGGTCATATGCCTTGGACACTCCTTCCAATCCTTCCTGGATGCTTCTTAGTCCTTCCAAGAATCCATTGAGATCAATCGCCTTCACGGCGCTCACCATTCCAGTTACGCCTTGAATGACCTTTCCTGTGCGTCGAACTGTAGCTTGCCAACGTGATTCGTTATCAGGAACATACAACAGAGCTTGGTAAGCATAGGCAGCTTGATACACCAAGTAAGCATCTGTACTCTCTTTCAGTCCGTCTAAATACGACGTCAGAGGTGTGTGGAGTGTCTTTCGATCCAGTCCTTCTATTCTAGCGTCGGCCATGGCATCCAATACATGCGAGACCGCAAGTGTCAGTTGATAGAGCCGCCTTGTGGATTGTTGGTGAGTGCCTATAAGACGCGTACTAAGGAGTTGTAGCACCTTGACAAGATCGTCCGCATCAAGATAGGTCTTATCGGCACCTTGGATTAGTTGAGCGAGTCCTTCAAGTTGATGAATGTCCAACAAGCTGGATTGCTCAATCCCCGAGTGAAACTCCTTGAGCAGGTATCGAAAGTCGTTTTTCTCGAGAACTGGTGCCAGATACACCACCTCGGTGACAGCTTTGGTATCCTTGATCTCGTCCCTCTTGAATGCCCGGACCACATCTGTGGCTAGTGTCTTGAGTCGTTCCTGCTCGTCTGGTTCAGTCTTGATGAGTTGTAGCCAGGTACGTGCATCTGGATCCAGTATGTCGTCGATCTCGTGAGGAACTCCCAACAGACCAAGACAACAAGCCAGCTGTGGTGTATCAGTGAGGCGTGTATCTGGTTCCGGTGGTTTGAACGCCATGGCAGGAGGATGAACTTTTCTTGGAAAGATGTGACGATGAACTGAAGCGATATCAACGCGTCGATTGTACTGGATTGTTGGATGGATTGTTGGATGAAGTGTTGGCGTGTTGACAACGAGTGCATCGGTCACTGGAGAAGTTGCGTCTGTATTTGATTCCTGTGGATTCACATTCATGCCAACGGGTTGAATATTTGTTGTCAAGGTGTGTTCAGAGATATCAGTGCTCTGGTTGTGTTCGCTCGTTGTAGTCGATGTAGCTGGAGCCGATGGATTGGCGACAAGTGTTCCGGACGCCAGAGAGGGTACACTTTTGACAGTACTCATTGCGCCGGTGTGAGGTTGCACTCTGATGCACAAGCAAAAAGAGGAGCGCAGGAACATAAGAAAGTTAGTCGTCTATTTCAATGTGGGAAGGCTTACGAGTGAATCGTCAGACGGATCGCTTTACTTACCCAAGCTTCTGTGCTTTCTTGAAGCTGGTCTGAGCCTCAGCGCGATGACCGCGGTCGCGCAGCAGTGTACCAAGGTCAATGTAGGCGGTGGCGATTCCATCTTTCAAAGTTGGATCATCGGTATGCTTAGCGGCTCTCTTCGCCTGTGATAACGAGACCTCGGTGTCATGGCACAACACCAATGAGATTTTATCATCTTTGATCTGGCTGGCATTCCCCAAGTAAACCCTGGCGAGCTCCAATGCTTGTGATGGTGAAAGAGTACCCCTTGGGGACGTAATGATGCCACCAAACACCATTCGTTCACTTTGCTGTTCGTTTTAGTTCTGTAGTAAAAGGACAAGACGGATGTAAAGGGAGGTGAGACTCGATGTTGTTTAAGCACGGTCGTTGAGAAGGAGAATTCGATATACACTCACCCAGCCGAGAAAGTATGAGTGTCAACAGCACAGTGGGGATGTCTTTGATGTGTCCTTGATGAGCCCTCTTTCACTCGAGTCTATCACAAAAGCAGAAGAATGCATGCAGCATGAATTACTGCAATGGATGATGGGATCGATGGATATGGCAGCTTTGATTAACCATTCCTTACTTGAAGCGCCGTAGTGCCGTAGCAGCCGATGAAAGTCCAAATGTATTTCCGTCGCTGTGCTCGTAACAAGGAAGAACTAGTTTACCGGGCAGGAATATGTATGTGAGTGTGTTTGTGCCTCCACCCCTGGCTGCATTTCCACCATGGTGATATTTCAGATCCCAACGACACCAAGTGATCCAAATACCACTCACTACTCACTAAGTAGTTGTTGGGTACAAAACGTCCTTCTTGTGTCCTGTAGAGAAGTGTTGGTAGGAAGAGGAAGAAAGGAGAGAGTTTCGTTTTGTGTGTGGTGGGCGAGGGGAAATCCTCCGCCACAGGCGTAAAAGTGTAAAAATGGCTCATCGTTTCTCTTCTGAATCATTCTTCACTCCGATCGCAACACCTCGACCAAGGAGCAGGAAGCGAGGCTATGCCGTGCAGGGTCGTAGGAGAAGACCCAAGAAAACCCGCGACCACACACACCTCATCAGTCCGTTGCATACAAGGAACTCATTCCTCTTCCTAGAACACCAATACTTTTTCAACGCCATTTTTTTATGAACTATGTTCGCCCACTTTCGGCGGTGCCATCTCGTAATAAGGATGTGATGATGTATCTGGAGCAGGACTTCATGGTATGCTCGGCCTAAGAACGATCCTAGCCCGTTTTATACGCGGTGGGTACTAGATACACTCGGATGCTCTACGGCTCTACGCAAGTACTGCTTCCCTACTTGTTTGGGCACAGAATGGGCAAAGGGAAGATCTCGCACATACTCTGCCTCTTGACGAGGGCGGATTTGACACCTGGGGCAATATCTCCAGCTTCAACGCCTCCAGAGGGTTCTTGAGGAGGGAGAGAGGATGCGGCGACTTTCCCCACAGCAATAACGGCAGCGAGCGCGAAGATGGATGTGGCCCTCATGATAGAAGCTATATGTACGGCAATGGCTCTTCATCGATATTAGCCGTTCGACATAGTGTGTTTGCAGGCTCCAGTTAGGTCATGCTTAACAACAAGAGCATCCTAAAAACCCTTGATAATACTGTCTGATGCAGGGCCAGCAGTATATACTTGCTCTAGCCCCATGCGTTTTTTGCTCAGGTACCATTTTTTTGGCGATCTGGCGCAACAGAGCTGTAGACATTTCACTCAGGGGTGTCCTTCAAATAAATCCGATCATCGCGAGAGCACATTCGCTCACCATGGCGCGTTGTCCTTGTACCCAATCCTGTGGGATTCCATTTCCTGGACAACAAATCCATTGACACGAATACCATCGAAAATGGTTTTTGCATCGATCCCATTGCCCTTGACCGCCGGAATGGACCGTCATATCAACCGCAGCCTTGAAGTTGACACTGATACCATAGTCACTCCCAAGTTGCCCTTCCACGACGCGTGAACAGTAATGGACAAGAGTCTGCAAAGGAGAGTCCGCGGAACCCGAATTGCGCCTATCTATCCTCGTTATTCCTGGAGTCCAAGACACAATTGATGTTGCCAGGAAGGAATGGGATTCGTGTGTGCTTGACAACGCGAACTCATTTTATTCTCCCATTAGGTGTGTTTGCAGCTACTTTTTCTTCCTGAAGGCGAACGCAAGATATATGTCTATTGATTGTCAAGGATGAAATCAATGTAAGCATGCGTGCCGAGAGAGGTGGGTTCATAGTGAGAGGAAAGAAAAGGAAAGGAGTAAGATTCGAGGCACTTACTTGCAGCTTCCCATTCGTCCCCGGAAAGGTGTCCATCCTCAGAGATGACATTCATGCGGTAGAGCAGCTGGTTAAAGTCCGTCTCTTGAGATGCTTCCTCATAAACCTGATGGAATTTTTTGTTGTAGACCAACTCGAGTCCATACTCTTCAGCCAATCTATCGACAAGTGCAGTAGTGAAGGAGTGAGCGAATGGTGAAACGGCCCAATACATGAAAGCCAGTTGGAGTCGCCACGAGCATTGAAGGTGATAATGCTGTGGTCGGTCCTGTTGTCCTATACCTTTGAAAGGTCGGAAAGTGAACCAGGTACTCTGGGCAATCATCAATGGCATCCTCGAGTTGGAACCAGTACTTGGACCCAAACTTGTCAAACCGATCCCTACGTTCAAATCGGATTGAGTAGATCGAATTCCCAATCGCCAGTCCATCATCCGAATCAGTCTTGAGTTTCTTACTATCAAAGACGAGTTGTAGAGAGGAAATGAACGTTACAACCTCCTTCTTGCGGTTCTCTTTGTTCTTCTGTTTCAAATAAAACTTACACGATCCAGTAGGCATCCGGTATTGTTCCAATGAAAACCCCTCCAGGCTTGAGTTGCGATGACACATTGTGAAGCATCATCCTCGCCTTTTCCTCCGTCTCGAACGAATAGTGGAGGCAGAATTGCATGGAAACCATGTCAAATACGACGTCGGGTGACAATACTTTCGAGATTGGTTCCTGCAAAAGAACAAAGCGGACGAAGGATAGATAGATGGGTGTTAGCGAACCCTTTGTTCATATGGTTGCCGGAGAGTGATGACACTAACAACATTGCGCATTCCCTTATGCTTCTCACAAATCATACAGAGTAGCAATCCATGGCATGAAAATGGGCTTCAAAAGGCGGATTCCGCATTGTCCTGTATCTCTCTTGTGCTTGTTCAATGGACTTGGAGGCAATGTCTACCACAGTCAAGGACCGGGGTCAGCATTCCGTTCCTATCCCCTATGCATCCTGCCATGGAATACTCTATCGCCAAGGGGAGTACAAGTCTTACCACATCCGATGAAATATTGAATCTTGGCCTTGGACCACTTCAACAGATCGCCGCCCTTGCCAACGCCAATGTCAAGTACACGATCTCTCGGCCTTGCGTATCGGCCGATCAGAACAGATTTGAGCCAGTTGTTGAAGCTCTTGAGACGAAAGATTGTGGACTCTTTGCGCTTTTCCACTCCAACATCGGGCCGAGCATTATAATGTTCAGCGACCTGAGTCGCGTTGGAATCACCTCTTCCTTTTCCTGTATGTCCTTGATGTGGTCCACCACGGCCTGAAGGTGAACGAGCGCGTTTAGCAAATGGCTTCCGGTTTCCATGGTATTCTTCCTCCTGAGCTGAAGGCGAACGGGCACGCTTTGTTGTAGCCCCTTGTTGTTGTGACCGCCCCTTTATAGACCCTTGCGGCTCCTGGCTCGTTGATGACTTGAGTGAAGTTGATTCTACGGTATTCTCTGATGAGTCTGCCATGGTCTGGACGGAAAGCTTGATCGCTGGGTGTGCAGTATTGTGTAACTTGTAGTGAGTAGTATGCAAAGGTACGGATGGGTGAAGAGCAAACGAAAGATGAATCAGTTTATAAGCTTATCAGTCATGTCACGGGACCTGCGAAAGATGGGCGATCGGACACGGAGGGTGTCTTTATTCATTGAACGGGTATTGCAACCAACATTGGGGAGATTATTCTGCAACCCGATGGTATCGCTTTTTTGTTTTCTGGCAGTCGGAATGAATGACCTCCACAACTAGAAAGAGTCCAAGCCTGGACATCATAAATTATGTACTCTTCTAAGCCTTTCTTGCCAGTGAACACTGCTCCAAAGCTCTTTTCATGACCTTCTTGGCAACAATATCTTTTGCCTGATCAAATGTGAACTATCCACGTTTTCATAGAAAGAGAGAGAGAGAAAAGGACACAGAAGTTATCTTTGGTCAGCTCCAGGATCAACTCTTTTGCAGATCGGCGAAACGACATAAATAGGACCCGGCGTTACCCATCGGCGTTCACGCTTCCTCATCTCTGGATACTCTTTTTCTATTTTTTCAACCTCCATCTCAAAAAAGATGAAGACACTATCCGGAACTCCTGTACGCTTGTTGATTTTGTGCTCATATTCTCCTAGATGGCCGACGATCCTTCCAAGGGCTCCGGCTAAGTGTGTTGGTTTGGGTCGAAAAGAATAGCAATATTGTCAGATGAATTTTGTTGTGACACATCACCAAGTTGTTTGCAGCCGAGATTAACAGTTGGGACGTACCCTCTTCCCAAGTCTCACGTGCGGCGGCCTCTTCCTGAGTCTCGTCGTTCTCCCAACCTCCCTTGGGAAGAACCCATTCGCCCTTTTTCTTGGTGCTGCCGACCAAGAGAACACGACCTCCTTGCTTGTCAATAGGGACACATCCCGCTACCTAAAGATATCAAGGCCCGAGGAAAGGATATTAGGCACCAAGGACTGAATCGTGTGGAAACATCCTTGCAACAGCAGAAACTTACAAGACGGGCTCCGTTGTCGTACAGCTGCTTGTCACGACCTTCTCTTGCGACTTGGGATCGGCTAGTCATATTGTTGATGGAGATGAAGCGATGGGGAGAGAGAGAGAGGGAGAGAATGAAAGTGATGCAGGGATGGAGTAGATAGGAGTTGGAGAGAAAGAGAGGGGCGGCGGGAGAAAGAGCCGTTTAAAAAAGACTGAAAAGAATGACGAGACAATCCTGTGTGTACATATACTTATGCACTAAGCGTCTTTCCACCCATTGCTATTCTGGGTGCATGCACACGACTTCGATGTACCAATTATCCAAGGGGACACAGCCCTCCCTTGCTGCGCCAACTGGTGTCAGCATGCATGGCAGGCTTCCCAGTCCCCAGCCCACCCCTGACATGAATGCCGACATGCACTCATGTCTGCGGTATATACATTCGCCCAACATAGGGGTCCAACCCAACATAGGGGTGAGGATGAGGGTTGGGGGGTGATGTTTTGACCCGGATTTGTTTTTGTGTCGCACAGCAAACATTCGCCGTCTCTTGCCCTGCCGATCGCTCTTCACTTTCACCTTGCCATGGCCAGCTTCGTCTCATTCGCAAGGACCACTGTCCGATCAGTCCACTTCCAGGCACTTCACTCCAGGTGGATTCACCGCTCCAGCACCGCTTTCCACCCGCGTAGGCCCAAGACCACGCCGGGGTTCCGCGATCGCAGCCACTTTGGCAACTATGCTCGTCTCGCACCCCCCTCGCTAAAGCTTGGAGTTGATCCTCCTGACGTCAGCAGCCTCATCCCTGCCCATATCAAGCGACCAAGCTATGCCCTTCGCGGAGAGCCGTCTGAATGGGCGTCAGGAATTCCTATCAACGGACCCGATGGCATTGAGGGCTGCAGGAGGGCTGGGCGATTAGCCAAGAAGATCCTTGAACTCGGCGGAACGCTTGTCAAGGTGGGGATGTAGATCATCAATCCCTCCCTCACATCGACTTTTTTCTCCCGTAATGCAGGAACCCAGTGGCTGATGTCTACTTTCCCTAAACATAGCCGGGAGTGACTACGGACGAAATCGATCAAGTCCTTCGAGAAGCCATCATCGCCAACAATGCCTATCCATCGCCACTGAACTACATGGGCTTTCCC
>Ga0247824_10000314_pt1 | contig 22594 bp, 17 predicted proteins | sample 13C_PalmiticAcid_FD_194412 | JGI IMG/M metagenome (GOLD analysis project Ga0247824, IMG submission 194412) | Soil microbial communities from agricultural site in Penn Yan, New York, United States - 13C_PalmiticAcid_Day48 | ecosystem: Environmental > Terrestrial > Soil > Agricultural land...
AGGAAGTACAGCTCTGGAGATGGTGGGTTGAGGAGGGTGGGTGATGGGAGGCTGGTGAAGCCGGTTGCGAGGCCTGTTAGGCAGATGGCGATGAGGAGGAGGATGTTGGTCGATCGACGGGGGTTGGTGGGTTGGGTGTTGATGAGCGACGGCGGGAAGGGGTGTGCCGGGTTTACTGATGGGAAGATGCAAGTCTTCGGGACGGCCATGACGTGTAGGAATCTTGAATCATGAGGAAGAAAGAGGCCGAGAGGGTGGATGACTGAGGGTTGGTTTAATCAGGCCTGCGATGTGGGAATCAAAGGAGGAAAATAGGGTTTGTTCTCATGGTGGTCGCTCATGAAGACTTAACAGCAGACCAAAGTAAGGTCAAGGAAACATGCATGAGTGTCATCCGAGGTTTAGACATCTTCTCCAGTTCCTGGCAAACCATTGATAAGCACAGGAACACATGGTGTGGTGAGAAGGTCTTGTCCGAAATAGGCAACTCCGCAATTGTTGTGGACTCGGTGGAGCAAAACACCAGAGAAGGCGGGATCGCTGCTTTGGGATTATGATTATCAGTTCCAAGAAATGCCGAGGTGGTACAGGTTTTTGAACTTTGATTCAGACTAATTGTTCCAAAAGCAGTGGCCGTGTTATGAGTCCCAGCCGCGGTCTGTCACCGTCTGTTTCAACGCCAACCTCAACGCAGCCGGAGGTCCGCGTTGGTTCTCTTTCCTTGGCCGATTCTCAAGCTAGCATCTTGCCTTCTTCCAAGTCCACTTCCCCGAACTGCTATTAGAGACAAACTAGCCCGGTTTCAGGGTTCGTCAATGCACAACACGTGAGCCTCCAGACCATACAGTCTACGCGTTTGGAGGATGCGCAGTGCCTCCTGCTCCAGTGCACCTTTTCTTTCCAACTCCCTTTCCAGGTCGGCATTCTGCCGCCGCGTGAAAAAGATAACAACATCCCCCCGAGCAGTGAGAAAAAACGGGAGCACAGACCCTTTGTATTTTAGATGTGATTCGCTCACTGCATCCACCAATGCGTCAGTTAAGCTTTGGCTAGGAAATCCTTCGCTGGACGGTTGTCCATTGGCCCATCCATCAGCAGACTGGTTTTCGTTAGGCAATCCTTGATCAGAAAGTTCCTCGTCCGTCAGGTCATGGCGAATCTGCTCTTGTTGGAGCGGTGGTTCAAGAGTTGTTTCTTCGACATCCCATAGTCGAGCCATCGATCTTCCAACTGACGAGTAAAGAAGACGCAAAGACCGGTCGTATGGAAATGAATCAAATTGTTGCTGTGTCGGCAGTCGAACAGTGCTGGCGGTGCGGTACGAGCCAGGACTTGATGATCTAACACGTCCAGGTAAGTTGTAGACATCGTCGAGAAGCGGCCCATCAGTCACCGGTTGCTGGGAGGGAGAGAGCGACTGGACTGAAGGGGCGCCACTATCTGACCCGGAATCCTCTTGGTCAGACATGATGGAAAGGCGATTAACAAGTCAAGACTGGGCCTTGGGCGTCTTGGTTGCGAGTTGTCAGAGAGAAGTGATGTGAAGTTTGGGAGTGATTATTCTACATTCGACAGGCTTCTGATATGAATACACCAACATCCTTTGACTTTTGGCGTCTTTACTCCATGGTGTTCTCCAACGAGCTTGGATGTTTAAAAAGAAAAGAAAACTCGGTAGGATTGTTGGGTGCAAGTGCTCTGGTGACCGACAAGGTTGGGCGAGAGAAAACAAAGCACACTGCAATGCAGTGGCGTTGTCAAGTTGATAGTTCACAAAGCCTGCAGAGTTGGCACAGTGAGTTGCTGGTAAATACATGGGGGATTGAAGACAGTTGCCTTGAGCCCAACAGTGCCCCTGAAAGGACAAGTAATTATGGGATCGTCCCCCCCTTAGTCCTCGGCCCAACGGATCTGCCCCGTCCAGCAACGGAACCAACTACCAAAGTTTCCCATCTGTGTTTTGTTGGCTTGTTTTTGGGGTTCCATCAAACCAACGGTGCTCCCCCAGAGCCAACAGGCCAAATGCCCAAGAAATGGATCATCGCGATGGACGGGATTCCACCAAGCAAAGATGCACATATCGTGCTCATTGGGCATTTGGTGCCTCGGCCTGTCAACACTTCTTCAACAGAAAAGTAGCAGTTGGTCCTCAAGCGTGTATTGTTTTTCATTTCCCCGTCAGTTGAACCACGTCAGGATACTACTACTACTTTACGTCTAGCCCCCTCGCTGCCTGCAGCGAAATTCAGCCTCTAATCCATATTAATCTCAATGTTTCTCAATGTTCATTTCTTGAACATAATCCCAAGGCCGGTCAGTAAATATTTACTGCTGCCCACCAGTGGCCTTCCACTCCAAGAGATGAATCCGCAGAGATGATCGCAGGCCTTTGTCCCGCAAAATGACCAGGATCGTCCTGCTTAGCTCCGGCCATCCAGGTCCCTCAGTGACAACGTTGGGCTGGCTGACCACAAAGAAAATATCTCCTGGCGGGGTTAAGATGATGGCGGGTCGGCAAAGTCCATACCTGAGCGACGAGCATGACGCTTCATCAGACAGTACTTGAAAGAGACCGCTTGCGATCCACTCGGCGCCACCGACGAACGTATCCGGGGACTGACGCACAATCTGATTGATCTTGCGCTCCAGGGAAAATGGAAAGTTAAAAAGTTGGGTCGCCGTGGGTTGCACGCTATTGATCAAGTCTTGCGCGTTGGGTGAGCCGCCGTCAGAGTCGAGGATTTGAGGCATTTTGGTTGAAAGGAGATAGGACTAGCTGAGCAGGAGCCAGGAATGAGGTTTGGAGTGTTGATGCTTTGGATGCGGTTCAGGTCAAGGAATGTGCCAAACGAGAGATGTCTCGGAGGTGGTTCGAGAGGGTTTATATAGATGCCGCCTTGGTGTGTGTTGCGTTCCCACAGTGCCATTGTCCAATGTGTATTTCCACTTCTACACATATCAAGCCAACTCTGTCCATCAGGGTCCACGTGAGTTCCAGACAGCTGAGGATTTAAGCCTCGGCGTGCCAGGGACATCCAACACTCTTGTCGTGGCGCGGCTGGCGCGTTTCTACATATTCCCTTTCCTTAGTCGCCCGCTTGGAATTTTGTTCCTTGTTTTCAAGGCTTCAGTAGCGTAAACTGCCTGTTCTTCCATGCCTCAGCTGAGACATCTTGGATCAGCTGCCCTTTCTCGAGTCGCAGAATATACTTAAGTATGGCGCCACATGGATATTGCAACACCAACAACTGGCGTAGGTGTGATTGACATGAAAATCCGGTGAGCCGAAGAGGATTACAGGAAGTGTTGAGTTTCTAGGCGCTGATCAGGTGCACACGGTATGCTCAGTTACCAACCAGTACTGACATATCTTATTCCTAGATTACTCCTTACAAAGGACTGACTGATGTTGGGCCCGCCAGGGGCACACATAACATCCTGAGGTTGACCTCGACGTTATGAATGAGAGAAACGCCGATACACTACCTAAGACAAAGGCCGTCCGGGCTCTCGACAAAAGAAATGATTCTGCCTCAGACATTATCCACCGCCGTCTGCGAGGAAGGTTGGTACCACCCACGACCCCCCATTCCCAAGCAGCAGTTAGTCTCATAGCATACTCTGCCCTCCGTACAACTTCTTCGCATAACACGGAAGAAAGATGTGATCGTCCGCTCCATGGTTGAGCAGAGCAAGACCCAGGGTGATCTTAAGCGTGTCCACCGCCTTGATAAAGTCTTTTTCCTCTTGCTCTTTCCCCTTCAGAGTCGTAAAATAGAAACTGACGCCTTGAAGGGGCAGCGGCAGGGGAAGCATGACGGGTCGTTCTCCATCGTACTCGAGATCAGAAGTCGCTGCGATGGCTTTCATATCCTCCCAAGCTTTCACCCAGGCAATTTTGAACTTTGAGTCTGGGGACTTTTGGAAGTGGTCCAAAACGGTTTGCTCAAGAGAGTAGAGCTCTGCGGTGGTTGCGGCCTTGGTTTCGCTGGAAGACATTGTGTGGGACGAAGTGGCTGGCTCAAGATGTGTTTGGTCTAGACCGACTCGACAATTTGAGTGAGATTTGTGTTTCTTGATGGAAAGATGTCGAAGAGTAATGATTCTTGATTCAAATGACGCCTGGGACCGGCAGATTAATAGCTGACGCGCTGCATCTTGGCTTATTTTACAATATTGTGGTGAAAAATTTTGGTTTCTACACTTTAAGGCAGTTGGGAGGGCACCATGATCAACATTCATGGACAGCTACCCAATAGCGCAAAATTACAAACAAATCCGGTTTTTTTTTATATCCCCGGTTCGAACCTTGGAGATAACTGCTTAATGGTGTTTGTACACAACACGCCAACATTGACTGGTTCCACCCTGTAGGTCTTGTGTGACTTGGCCATACAAAGAACAGGACCACCCATTCCGGTGTGTAATAAACACCCTCTTTTGGTTTGAATTCCGCCAACGCGCACTTGTATGAAAAGCAACCTACCTTACTTTCTGGTTTCCAGCGCCTCTCTGTTGGCGGACCAACTCACACGCTTGTTCTGGGAACGAGGTGTGAGAACGACGGACGTGAACGAGCCTCGGCATGTGAACATCAATCTTTGCCACTGATGTGGGTAACTTTCTTTCACCAGTGCATTCTGGGCAAAGGGGTCTCGGATTCCCCGAGATATCAATGCTGTGCTGTCGTGTGGTTACCCCTGAATTCAGGGGCTCAAGAGTGACAGGGTTAGGGTTTTGTCGGTTGAGAGCGGTGAGGAACGCCCTCTGGCAGAATCGAGGACCAGGGTCGCCAATCGATCCCATCTTCCGAGCTTCAACATTCACCCTCCGACTCCGACCATCGAGATCCCCAGCCCGCCGGGCGCGAGCTGCAAGTCCCATGTCCGCCCACGCAGCCTTGCGGCTAGCTGTGCGCCCAGCACGACGGGCCGCATTCGAGCAGTTAACAGCAGCCGCATTGCCAAAACCTCTTCCGCAGCGCCCGTCAATATGCCTCCGCTGCAGCGTTGCCGTCGGCCTCCGTGCCGGTGCCGGTCGACCGCGCCTGTTTTCCACCGCTCCTCCACCGCCACGACAGCCTCCGCCGCCGCCCCAACCGAGCACAGACGAGAAAACTGGCAACCCTGAACCGGAATCGAACGGTCCTAAACTTCCTCCGTTTATATTATCGCCACCACTGCCCGACCAACCCGTGCAACCGAAACAGCCGGAGCCGGAGCCGGAGCCCGCTCCCTCCTCCGCCTCCTCCGAACCTTCCACGTCGCCCTCCTCCGAAACACCGTCCCCTGACCCTTCGGAGCCTTCCCAACCCACACCTCCTCCGCCCGAAACCAACAACGGCAACAACAACAACACCGACCCCTCCCTCCCGTCCTTCACCGAAACCCACCGCCACCCCCTCTCCGCCCGCTTCAGCACCTTCATGGACAACCTCCAGTCCCGCGCCCTGACCGCCACGCAGACCATCAACGACTTAACAGGCTACTCGGCCATCGAGGCCATCAAGGCGCGCAACACGCAGCTCGAGCACGACCACAGCGCCGCGCAGCGCCGCCTGCGCAACGCCCGGCACAACTACAAGTCGCTCAACGCGCACCGCGCGGCCACGCAGCGCGAGGTGACCACCCTGCTCGCCCGCCAAGCAACCTGGACCCCGCCCGACCTGGAGCGCTTCACGACGCTGTACCGGCTCGACCACGAGCTCGAGACCCAAGTCACGGCGGCGTCCGCGGAGCTGACCGAGGCCGAGACGGACGAGTCCCGGCTGAGCGGGGCGCTCAACGCGGGCATCCTGAAGCGGTACCACGAGGAGCAGATCTGGAGCGACCGCATCCGGCGGCAGTCGACGTGGGGCACGTGGGGGCTCATGGGCGTCAACGTGCTCATGTTCCTGGTGCTGCAGTTCGTCGCGGAGCCGTGGCGGCGAAAGCGGTTGATGCGCGGCATCGCCGAGAGCGAGAAGGGCGTCATGGACGAGGTGCGGCGCGAGCTGGAGGAGGTGCGCAGCGCGCTCGAGGCGAGCGGGTTGAGGGAGGCGGCGGCCGTCGCAGCGAGGGCGGTGGAGGAGGAAGAAGAGGCGGCGCAGGCGCTTGCGGTGGAGGGCGAGGACCACATCCACCCTCCTGCGGCTGCCCCTGAGACTGCCACGGCGGCGCCTGTCGAGGCGGAACAGTGGGAAGCGCCGAGGCCAGCGAGACCCTGGAAGGAGGTCTTGGCCGAGTACTGGGAGGACCCGGAGCTGCTGAGGGAGGCGGTGCTGGATCTGTCCAGCGACCGGAGGATAGACCTGCGGATGCGGGATGCCTCGCTGATCGCCCTCCAAGGCGCCGCGGCGGGAGCGACCCTGGCAGTGGTGATTGCGGTTTCTTTGCTGCGCAACGCATGATTCCCCCTCAGACTACTCAGCGTGTTGTTGTAGAACTAGCTCTGTACATAGTAGATATCTGTACCATATTCAAGCACATAGACTCGCCGATAGACCGTTGCTTTCAAGGCTTGATTGTAACCGAGACTCCGCCAACGACCTTCCATTGGCGGTTCGCACATTTTGATGACATAAATGGCACATGCGAAACGACAATTGGTATTACCCGCTTACTCGAAGGCGTCTGTCAACAAGAAAATCGAGGCGGAAAAGGTCCCGGCACCGGCTCATCTAGCATTCGCGGCTCCGGCACACTCCAGCCATGGCTCGGAACTATGATAATCGCTCACCCCTTTGCAACCTTCACCCCCTGAAACCTCGGCCCAGCCACCCCCCATAATCCGCTCCTCGGCCGATCATCCTTTTCCCTCCTCTACCTAGAAACCAAAACGACCTCCACCCACCCCCCAGCATGCCAAACTAAACCACAGTAGCGAGCGTGAATGGGTATCTCTAAATGTCGTGTGTTTAGAGGGCATGCCGCAGGTCAAGTGGGTGTGTTTCCCCTCCTTGTTCAACAGTCCAAACAACCTTTTCTGAGCCGATCCGATCCGTCCCCGTGCGACAACACACTCTATTCGAAATCCGCCGTGTACGAGAACCCGCGGAACTCTTCCTGCATCGCCTGCGAAAGCACTGTACACGTTCATCAGCACCCGACCTCTTCCACCTGAGACAAAAAAAGAGACATACCAGACTGCACCGGCGTCAACACCGGCGTCACGCTCGTAAACTCGCTGTCAAAGTTGCTCGTGTCCGTCGCGCTCTTGATCTGCGGCAGGAACGGCGGCGCAACCCGCTTGTGGTAAATGTCGTCCCACACGATGTTCCGGAAGAAGGGCTGCGACATGATCTCCTGGGCGTCGGTGGGCCCGCTGCCCAGGCGCTGGTCCGGCTCGCGCGTGAGCAGCTTCTGTAGGATGGCCACGCTGTCGCGCGGCATGTGGATCGGGTACAGCGGCTCGTCGGCCAGGATGGCGTCGTAGATCTCGTCCTCGTCCTCGCCGCGGAAGGGCGATTGCTGCAGGAGCATCTGGTAGATCAGCACGCCAAAGGCCCACCAGTCGACGGCCCGGCCGTATTTCTTGTCGAGCAGAATCTATGCATGTTAATCAGCGAGGGGGAGATTGTAACCACGAATGGGCAGAACGCACCTCGGGTGCCATAAACTCGGGGGTACCGCAGAAGGTGCTGGTCGTCGAGCCGTACCACATGTCTTCCTTGCAGAGACCGTAGTCGGCAATCTTGATGTGCCCGTCAAGCGTCAGGAGGATGTTGTCGAGCTTGAGATCACGATAGATGACACCGTTCTCGTGGAAGTACTTGAGCGCCAAGCACACCTCGGCAGCGTAGAACCTTGTTTTCATGTCAGCAACTCGAACTCATCACTCACGCACTGGTAACCTACTGCGCCCGTTTGGTGCCAAACTGTCCGCGCTGGATGTGCAGCATCAGATCACCACCACTAATGTACTCCATGACAAAGTAGACTCGCGTCTCGGTCTGGAAGCAGGCGTGGAGGTTCGTCAGGAAGGGGTGGCGCTCGCGGTTGGCAATCAGGAACACGCGCTTCTCCGACTTGATACTCTCCACCTCGTCGTTCTCGATGATGAACTCCTTTTTGAGCACCTTGATGGCGTACAGCCGGCGAGACCGCTTGGTCTCGGCGAGCATGACTTTGCCGAAGTTGCCCTTACCCAGCACAGCAAGGAAGTTGAAGTGGTCGAGGCCGATCCGTTGGCCCGTACCCGGATCTGTGGCGGATGGCAGGGGCTTCTTGGTCGGCACAGGGACGCCAGAAACAGCAGCCACCTGTGGCTCAGCAGGAGCCTGCACAGGTTGCGGCTTAGGCGGAGAGACTGCCTGTTGCTGTTGCTGTTGCTGTTGCTGTTGCTGCTGTTGCTGCTGCTGCTGCTGTTGCTGTTGCTGGTACATTTGCTGCTGCATATACTGCTGCTGGGCCGCCTGCTGCTGCGTGGGACGCGCCTGAACCGGGGGCTGTCCAGGGTGCACCCCAATGTTGGCGTAATCTGCCGGGTTGTACTTTCGTTGCTGGGGCTGGCCATAGGGCTGCTGCTGTTGCGGCGACGCACCATAGGGGTTCTCGTCCTGCCGCCCATACCCGCCCGCGGCACCATAATGGCCAGGACCGAAATCCGGAATTTGACCCGCCTGTTGCGACGGGGTGGTTGGCTTGGAGGACATGGCGGCAGCAGCCGCCGCAGATGCGGTGGTCGATGTCGTCGATGTCCTATCTGGGCCGGTGGGTCGCTGGGGCGATGTCTGGTTGTACATGAGCTTGGCGGCTTCCGTAGCTTCAGGGGATGCGAGCTGGGCGCTGTGGGAAGACGGCGAGTACGCAGCGCTTGCCTGGGCACCGCCTGCCGGCCCCTTCCCCCCTGCCCGCAGGGTCCGCTCGCTCAAAGACGTTGCCTTCTCCTGGCGAGTCTTCTTTGTTGACCGGATACCTTCTAGAATCTGGTTTGCCACGGCCATAGACATGCCGCAGAAATCGGGAACAAGGTGCACGCACTGGGCGTGGGCAGTAAGGGCACATTCTGGTACTGGGTCAGCTTACTCAGTCGAGAGCAGAGGACGAACCATGGTTTCAAGTACATACCCACGCATCTCCTCGAGTTCTTCTTGCCAATGGGTAGCATGTACCCACAGTGGCAGCACCAGTTCGCCGTGAGGTTCGAGAAGGGCTGGAAGCGGTGGGGGATGCGGTGGTTGATCTTCTCCTCGTCAGGGTCCGTTTCAGCATTGCTCTTGCTGATGCACTTGGTAACCACGCTAGTGTAGCACTTCGTGTGGCAAGTGTATTTGCAGTCCTCACACTGCATGCCAGCCGAGTACTTGAGGAAGTCCCCACAGAGCGCACAGCGCATGATGTTGTAGAACTGGCGCTGCACGAATTTGTGGCCGTACATCTCGTGTACCTCCTCCTTGCGCTGGCGCACGGCGCCCTTGCGGTTCAGACCAGCATCCATGGGTCGGGTCTCCTTGTTTTCCTTGATGAAGTTGAGACTCAGCTGGATCTGCCCGGTCGGCTCCAAGTTGAACCAGGCGTCGATCGGCTGGGACATGACGGGAGCGTGCGCCGGCGGGTGTGGCGCATACGACGAGGCTTGCTGCTGCCCGGGTGACGTCGGGGGACCGGCGAAGTGGGGGCTCTGGGCGCCCATGGGGAACTGCGGTGGAGGGATACGAGGCGTTGAGCCCAGGCGGTCTGCCGAGACCCAGCCCGTCGTGTTCGTCTCGGCCTCAATCCTCTTTCGACGCAGTTCTTCTGCAATGTCAGATATCCTCACCCAGAGCAGGCCAATGGGCAATGCGTGTTCGCCGGGTTTGTCGTATACCGTGAGCTCAACCTCGTTTGCCTTGTCGACGAAGATGTTGTGAAACTCGGCTTCCCACCTGTCGTTCCGCGAAGCTCGCGTCCTTGCCACGACGTTGTCCTCGACCTTAATGGTCACAAACGTTTCAGGGGCGCGGGAAAATCGGCTGAGGGGGGCATGGTCCACGTCCTTGACGGACAGGACACGCACCGAGAGCTGGCCGGTCAGGGGCTTTCTCAGGTTCGGCATGTTGATGCTGTCGTCTGTGGGAGTCAAGGTCAGCAGAGTAGACCACAAATACGACACCGGCTTCGCGTACCATCCGGTGAATCCGCGTCCATGTCGATGTGAAGCTCCTCGTATCTCTTCAGGGCCTGCTTGAGCAGGACGATCTTTTGGCTGCTCTCGATCCGGCGGGCGGCAGCGTCTGCCTTGCTTTTCTTGTCTCCCTCCATCTGATAAAGCTGCACCATCTTTTCAATTCCCTTGAGATATTGCTCTTCCACGTTGAGCTTGAACTGAATTTGCGAGAGCATCAACTGGATCCGGGGACCGAGGTATGGTGTGTCGAACTTGATGAGATCTAACAAAGAGGAACATGTTAACAGCAGGCCTTATCTCCCCGAGCGCCACCTCGACGAAGCATCTTACCGAGCTTGGTGAAGTTTGGGCGAGCCTTGGGCATCGCCGAGTTTGGGGGCTGGCCCGGGAACGGCCCGCGTGGAGGCATCAAGTCGCCCTGGCCGTACTGTGCGTAGCCTGACGCGTCCTTCGGAGGGGGTGCCGGGGGACCGCCCTCGTCACCGCCCTGCTCCGTACTCCTAAAGGAGCCCAGGGTTGACCCTCCCAACGACATGTTGTCGACCGAGTGACCCAGGCGGCGCATCTGCAGCTCGCGGAGCCGCTCCTCGAAGAACTCGAGGTTGCGGCGCCCCTCGCGCATCTGGGTGTCGAGCTTAGATCGGACAGCCTCATTGTTGGTCTGCTGGCGCATAAGATTGGCAGCATTGATCAGAGCCTTCTCGCGCTCAATCTTCTTGGTAATATCCAAGATCTTCTGGTCGTCTTGCATGGTGGCTGTTGAGTTGCGCGACCGGGCGCGCAGGGCAAAGGGTGGGGTTGTCGGTGGTGCTGTAGCAGGCTGATGGTGCTAGGGAAGAGCGATCTCTTCCCTCTATTCCTGTCCCTCCTCGAGAACAGGCTGCTCGCGTGCCGGGCCAAGTAAATGCCGGTTGCGCGAGAGCCAGAGCGAGCGGCGGCGGGTAGTGGTGGGTGCTGCGAGCGGTCGCGGATGTCGTCAGCAACGGATTATGGCGGGGTTTTCTGTTGCGCAAATGGCAACGGCCTTGCTCCTGCTCGATAACAACAGAGCAGATAGCAGCGGGGTGTGGTCCGACGGGCAGGTGTCTCGAGCACTTCCGGCCGCCGCGGTTGGACGTTAGGTGGAGTGGTGGAGATGTGTCGCTGCCTTGGAGGAACGGGACGGGGCAGGACCGGGAACTGGGCCTGGCGAGGGAAGGGAAACAACAAACAACCCAGAAGCGAACGCAACCCACAATGCGGGCCTGCCAAAATGACCCCGCGCTGCTGCTGGAAATCGAGAGGGGATGGGATGAGATGAGAGGATCAAGCTTTGCCTCGACCCGCAACAGTTTGACACCTGCTTGTCACCGCCTTCTGTGTTCGTCGTTTTTGATGTTCCTGCCCCGTGTGGTGGGAACGTTATCGGGGAGCACTTTTGTTGGGTGTGTGTGCTTGCAGGACTACGACTTGGGACTGGGAGCTGTCTCACTGGGGCGCTGCGGGGTAACATCAAGGACAAAGTGAGGTTAGGAACGGAGCCCAGACGGGAAGACTGTGTGGCAAGGGCTTAGGCCCAAATGATACCCGACTCCAATATGTAAACCGAGTGCTACTGGTATCAACAAAGCCACCCATCCATATTTGCCATTCTCAAACTGCCCACCCTTTCGCCTTGCTGCCGTCTGGAGCTCTCCGTTTGCTGGCTCCTGCTCTTGGGACGTTGAAGTGGGGCTGAGAGGGGCTGTGACGGATTGCCTCGAGATCCACCCTCGAGCCATCTCGATTTCCGTTGCTCGCATGCACAAACGAGGCAGGTCCGCATGCACAGAAGCTCCGCTGACACACAAAGCGTGAGATCAGAGATCGGCAACATCAGAAGCTGGCGGAGCCCTGCCAATGCGATCCTAAATATGGAGGAAGAAGATTTGAAAACCTCGATATGACTTTGTCACTAAATCCAGTTTTCAATTCCAAATCTCTCGTGTTGGTACTGGAGTTAGGTGTGAAAGGCTGTGCCTCAAATGGCAGTTGGGCAGCTGAGCCAGGCCGAACAAAGACGGCTGAAGCTCAGTTCAGTACGTGCCCGTTATGCCCTAGGACTTGCCCGTAGGACTGTGATGGGGTTATCACCGAGACACCTCGAGGACGAGCATTGCGAAACGGGAACAGGGTCAGGTCTGTCGAGCCGGGCTCGAGGCTCATCTAAGCAGTTGATACGGGACTCTAAAATTGGGGTTCATCGACGACGGCGAAAACCACTGGCGTCGGGGGCCGTGTCATCCGGCGTCCGCTATCCCGGGTCCCGGGGTTTCCCGGTGTGGGCCAGGTGATGGAGTGGATCAAATCCTGCCGGAGCGCCGGGAGCCCCCCGAGTTCCGACACACGACTCGGATCAAGAAACTCAATGATACGATACCATTGATTGTCTACAGAAAGCATTCACGCCAGCCCTTTTCATCCCAGTCGCCCTTGCCAAACTCCGTTTCAAACATGATGCGCTGCACAGATCTAGACAGTGTACTCTTTCTGGAGCGTCTTGGCAATGGTGTTGAGCCTAAGTAGAAAATGTCAGCATGGACAAGACAAGCAATATCGAACATTGTGGCAGGCTTACTGGATGTTGCTCGTGCCCTCGTAGATGGCGCCAATCTTGCTGTCGCGCCAGAACTTCTCAGCCAGGCCCTCGCGGACGAAGCCCATGCCACCCATCCACTCCACCGCAAGGCCGCTCACACGGCCAGCCACCTGAGAAGCGTACAGCTTAGCCATGGCAGCGTCCATGACAAAGTTCTCGCCGGCCTCCTTCTTGCGGGCGGCATTGTACACGAGGGCGCGGGCCGCGGCAATCTCGGTGTACGACTGGGCGATCTGGTGCTGCATGCCCTGGAACTCGCCGACCAGCTTTCCGAACTGCTTGCGGTCGTTCCACACGTACTTGACCGCGTTCTCCCACGCGCCGAGCGCGAGACCCGTCATCTGGGCGCCGATGCCGATGCGGCCCTCGTTCAGCAGCGAGATGGCGTACTTGTAGCCCTGGCCGCGCTCGCCGAGCAGGTTCTCCTTGGGCACCTCGACGTCGTCAAAGTTGAGCACGCACGTGCTGCTCGCCTTGATGCCGAGCTTCTTCTCCTTCTTGGCGATGCTGAAGCCCTTCATGCCCTTGTCGACGACAAAGGCAGTGATGCCGCGGTAGCCCTTGCTGGGGTCGAGGTTGGCGAACACGATGAAGAACTCGGCCTCCATGCTGTTGGTGATCCACATCTTGCTGCCGCTGATCTTGAACCCACTCTCCGTCTCGGTGGCCTTGGTGGCCAGGGCAAAGGCGTCGGAGCCGCTGACGGGCTCGGACAGGCAGAAGGAGCCCACCGTGTTGGTGGCCAGCCGGGGCAGGTACTTCTTCTTGAGCGCCGGGCTGCCCCAGTTGATCACCGCCGTGTTGACGAGCGTGTTGTGCACATCCACCATGACCGACACCGAGGGGTCGACACGGGCGAGCTCCTCGATGCCGACAATGGCAGCCGTGAAGTTCATGCCCGCACCGCCGTACTCCTCGGGGATCTCGACGCCCATCAGGCCCTGCTCGAACAGCTGCTCCACGACCGTCGGGTCCATCACCTCGGCCTCGTCCATGTCGCGCACCTTGGGCAGGATCACCTCGTTGGCAAACTTCTGCACCGTCTCGGCCATGGCGGTCTCAACCTCGGAGAAGTGGGTGATTGGTGTCGGGGCGAGATCTGCGAGGCTCGCATCGCGGCGGGCGGCGGTTGTGGAAAGGGGGCGGGCACTGTCGAAAAGGGAGATAACGGGTTAGAAAAGGGTTGTCCCTAGGGTATGGATTGGTGCTGTTGCCGCTGCTATCGCCAGCTGCTCGGCGGTGGAAAGGCCCGAACTCACCAGTGGACAGCAGCGAACGGCTGCCGTATCCTGGGAGCGGACACAGCCTGGCTCCTGCGCACCGCCGGGCGCAATGCTCTCACGAAGGACCTCATGTTGTGAAACGGAAGTAAGGGGAAGGGACAAGACTGGCTGGAAACCACGGGGCTGGAAGCAGGGCAGAGATGAATCTCGGGGGAGACGCTTCTTATACAGAATACCGAAAGTGGGTGGTGACTCGCTCAGATCCGAGACAGCTTGGGACTGGTTCGCCTCCGACTTCCGGCACTAACGTCAAGCAATACAGGGCCGTGATCAACAAACTCACGCGGCCGAAGGGGAGCGTCTCGCTGCTTCCTCGCTGTTTCCTGGGGTACGGCGGAAGGTGGATAATACCGAGGTTACCCTCCCTGGGGCGTAACCACTTCCCCACAAAGCGGATTCCAACGGACAGCCTGCCGCAATCAAGCAGGTGCAATGCCATGCCATGTGACGGAGCACTGACCAGGCGCGCTTCCCCACTGAACCGACAATTGCCGTCCACACCACGTGCACAATCCCGTGATCTCAAAAGTTCCAATCGGGCCTGAGCTCCACCGAGATCCTGAATTGTTGATCGGCCCCGAAGCTCGACGACGACGACGAGGACCGGGCCAACCGCCGCCAGCAACAACAACCACCATGGCGACGGCCTTCCTCCGCAACCTGGTGCTCCGGCCAGCCCTGCGGGCGCCAGTGGCCAAGCCCACCCCGTCTCCGATCATCCGCGCATTTTCCACCACCCCATCTCCCTGCGCGACGCTCAACCAAGTCATCCGAGTACGTCCTTCCCCCTACTCCTTCCCCTCACAAACCTCCAACAACGTCACTCTAACAACCCCCTCCCAACAGGGCTGCCGCAAATCCCAACGCGCCCGCCACGCCGTCTCCCCGGCGCTGTCCGCCATCAACGCGCCCGCGCTCAAGGGCGTGTGCGTGAAAGTGGGCATCACCAAGCCCAAGAAGCCCAACTCGGGCGAGCGCAAGACGGCCCGCGTGCGCCTGTCCACGGGCAAGGTCATCACGGCCTACATCCCCGGCGAGGGCCACAACATCCAGCAGCACAGCGTGGTGCTGGTGCGCGGCGGGCGCAGCCAGGACTGCCCCGGCGTGCGGTACCACTTGGTCAGGGGGGCGTTGGATTTGGTGAGTCCCCCCTCTCTTTTTTTTTGCAGATGTGTTTTGGGTGTTTATGGGGGAGTGATAGGCTAACCGGGTGGTTGTTTGTTGCTGTAGGGCGGTGTCGGAAGCAGGATGAGCAGCAGGAGTAAATACGGGACGAAGAAGCCGAAGAAGGCGTCGGTTGGTTAAAGGGATGGCTAGAAGCGGCGGAGGAAGCTGATGAGGTGGTGAGGCTGGAAGGGGTAGGTGTGGAATCATAGACAGTGGGCGAGCAACTCTGACTCTAATTGCAGCCCCAAACCAACACGTTGGATTGTACAATATACCTGTATAAATTTAAAAACACCTGAAAGCACCTTATCCCTGAGTCTCGTGAGAGAGGGCCTGTGAGACGGATCTAATCATCATCATTGAGACTCCAGATAAAGATACAGAAACTATATACGGAGAACTAGCACGGGCCAAACAACCGCTGGCCAGCACAAGAAAAGCAACACCCACACAGTCCCCTCCCCTTTTGAGACTTAGATAATCCCTTGGTCTCATAGTTCCATACCGCCCTTATAAACCCTCGTTTTTACCTGTTCCGTTTATAGCTCGATTGTCCTCGAGATCAGGGCTGACGACAAGCAAGGAAATCCCTCTCCGGTAATGCAACCTGTAAAAAAATTCTCCGCATCTTACTCTAGCTCACTTTGCTAGATTAGTCCTTCTTCTCGTCCGTATCCCACCCCTCGGGCTTGTCCATGTTGTTGACCTCAAAGTACTTGGAGGTGCCTGTAAACAGAAAATGATTAGCACCTCGTCAAGTCAAACAGAGAACGGGCGGCAGTCCGGTGACGTACAAGAATAGCCCTTCCAGTCAAAGTTGTCGTCGGGGTTGCAGTGGCACTTGAGCGCCGTCCGCAGCTTCTCGCCCGTCGGGCAGTGCGTAAAGGGCACGTGGTAGTAGGCAATGTCGTTGAAGAAGTGGATCTCCTCCTTCTTGAGCATCAGGGCCGCCGCGATCGAGTGCACGGGCGCGTCGCCCCACCGCTCGTAGAAGAAGCCGCCGTCGTGGTCCAGGCTCTCAAAGTAGTCGGTGTACGCCTTGGAGCGGAGCCAGTTGAGGCTGCCGATCTCAAAGTTGGACCACTAGAGGTGGTGTTAGTTACGGGGCGGTCAGGGACGGTTGGGGAAAAGGAGGCTTACGAAGTGGCACTTGTTGTAGGTCTCGCCGTCGTCGTCGCTCAGGAAACCCATCGAGTTGCCCGCGACGATGTGCTCGGGGTGGTTCTTGATGAACTTCTTGACGCTGTCCCAGAGCGTGGGGATCGTCTCGTAGTACTCGTACAGGCTGAGCACGAAGCTGTACTTCTTCTTGTTCTCGTGCATGAAGCGGAACGGGTCATAGTGGACATCGCAGAACAGCTCGACGCTGGGCTCGACGCGCCAGTAGTACTCGTAGTTCATCATGAGCTCCTGGCGGAAGAAGAAGCCGGACTCGAAGCGGCACATGTGGCGGTAGCTGATGCTGTCGCCGTAGATGATCTTGCGCTCCTTCATGTCCTGGCGCACCTTCTCGGCCTTGTCCTTGTCAATCCACTCGGGGAAAGACCAGTGCTCCACGGGGATCAGGCCGTAGTGGGTTTTGCCCGACACGAGCGAGCTCGTCACCCGCTTGAAGACGTCGTCAAAGGGCTGGTCGTTGAGGAACACCCAGTCGTAGTTGTACCGCCGGTTGAAGCGGTCCTCGACCTGGCGGATCGACTTGGCAATCTCCCACACGTCCGAGTTGCGAGCCAGCGTCACGAACGTCGCGTTCATCCGAGGGCCGTCCTTGATGCCCGCGAGGTCGTTCCAGCCGGGGTCGTTGGGCGTCATGGCCATGGGATATTGCGAAGCATCGTACTTGGTGCTGACCTTGGCGCTGTTCGGCGACTCCTTCTTCTCGGCCGAAGCGCTGCTGGCTTGGCCATCTGGTATCGGCTTCGGAATCTGCGCCCGCAGCGGTGTGGCGACGTCGGCCGAGTTCGACACAAAGTAGAATACTGCTAATATCTACACGTCTGTCAGCGCCGTTCACAGATGGGCTGCTGGACACCACCGCACGCAAGCCTGCCCGCTCGACACAAACAGTGGGGACTTACAAAAAACGTCACGAGGATGTAGCGCACATAGCGAGCGCTTCCGGTCGCCATGGTGGAAAATGTCAATCAACCTCGCGGGTTGTTCAAGGCTGGATCAATGCGGGAGACGGCGACTCGGGACTTGGTCGGTCTTTGGCGTTTTCTGGGCGTGTGTGCGCCCAAAGGGCGAATCGAAAATGTGGCAAGCTGGGCGACCAAAGCTGAGACGGGCGTTCGTGGAGGACGACAAGTCCGAGGGGTAGAGCGTTCAGTTGTCGGTCATTATCATGTCCCCGACAGAAAATGCGACGTGACTCCCGAGGGTCGAATGTAGGTAGGTGCTGGAGGAAAATGGCCCTTCTCGTTGAGAAAAACCGCCCTGGCGATCAAAAAGGACAGCCGCATCGGATTGCAGTCCTTCGCTGATGAACCTCCAGTGTGCCCCTTGGGGAGTAGCACGGCGCTAGGCTTTAGCAGTGGTTTCGGCTTGGCTCCAAAGTAAGGGCTTAACGGGACCAGGTGCATCCGGCAATGACGTGGCAATAAGCAGGTACCTTTGTTACATACGTCAGCTGTGGACTAATCTCGTATTGCGGATACCCTTGCATTCCATCCTCAGACCCCACCCTCCTCCTGGCTCCGGCTCTGCAGTCAGCAACCACAACCACCAGCCGATTCGCGGGCTAACATGTGAGCGCTGGCTCGCGCTGGTCACCCGCGTGCGCCAGTTGGACCATTGGTCCCGTCAGAAGGGCATCATCGAGAACGGAACAGGACACTGTTTCCTCCACCACATATCTTCTCGAGTCGATGAGTCCTTCACCCGATCTTCTCAACCGCGGAGGTGTGGTCAACATGCCTGTGCATGGGTTGCCGCATTGCCGACCTCCTCAACTCTTCTCTGGCATTTTTGTGGAGGGGGGTTGTGTGCACCTTGCTGGGCAGCCGGCGTCTCGGTTTCCGAGAAAAGGGAGCCGACAAGCGGTCTAGATCCCGTCAACCCGCCAGCAAGCATGCCTTTGAGTTGAGCGCCCTTGCGAAGGGAGACGAACAGAACATGTTGATGATGGCGCCCAAGACAGGCAAAGGCCTGATAAAGGAGCTTGATGAATCGTGATGGTGAGACATGTACAAAGGGCAACGATATGTGCCAGGCTGGGGAGTCAGCAGCTAGTTTTATGGAAATCGTGAGTCCTCATTAGCCACCTTGAGCTGTCAGAGCCAAATCTGTAACCGGGAGCCATGAATGCACTGTCTACGCCCAGCAGCCTCAGAACATTCTGTCCCTACTGATTGTGATCTGTGCCGATTGTTCTGTGCAGAATGCACGAAGCCGCTGTGTCCTGTAGCAAGGTCCGTGCACCGCGCTGTCTCCTCTGAGTCTCGGGCCATGCAGCCATCCGACTGACTCACGCCGATTGGCCTGTCGGATAATTGCTGGGGCATCCCACCTGCTTGAGCTGTTGCTCGTCGGCAAACCTGACCCACCCGCGAACTCCATCTCCAAGTTGGCCTCGTTCAAGTTGCGACACCAGCTTGTGCGGCGCGTGATTTCTTCAAGCGCTGTGCACGATTCGCTAATTTCCACCCTCTCGTGTACTTGTACCGTCCTCGATACTGTCTCGGCGCCATTCTCCGCCTGGCTCTCACCTCAGAATTGTCGACCGGCCCAGAAACAACCATCGCGCTGACCAAATCACCATGTCACTGGATCGATTCGATCAGCCCGATATCCTTACTTCCCGCGCTGTAAGTACTGCCCAAATTAAAACCTGTCTTAGGTGGACAGCTGCCGTGGCATTGCCCCGCCGAGCACTCTCCTCTCAACGGTGACCTCTCCGCCGGGTCCACGACCCCGCGATTATCGCTACTTTGCAGTTTAGCTTCCTGAGGAGATGCGAAGCTGACTTGGCTCAACAGTAATATTTTCAGGCGCACCTAACACCCAACCCACCACCGGAACCATGTCGTTTTTTGGCTTCGACACGTCTCGCCACAACCCGGCGGCCACGGGCTTTTCCCAAGCCCATAACCCTTTCGCCGGGCTCTCGAACCGTGAAGATGAAGGCGACGCGCTTGAGTTCGAGGAGACGTACGATGGCTTAGGCGATCAACTGGAGGAGACAGGCGATGCCTTTAACGATGACACGTTCGGCGACACCGCTGGCCTGGAAACCAAACCAGTTGGCAAGGATTTTGATTTCTTTGGCTCGACTGCCAAGGTCGCGAATGCCATGGAGGAAGAACATGTCCGCTTCCATCGCCAACAACCTGCCGCCAAGGTTTCGCAGCCGGCACCTCAGCCCCCCGTGCAGAACATCCCTCAGCCATCGGCCTTTGGGCCCATGTCATACGGCTATGCCCCCCAGCCAGCTCCCTACAAGCCGGCCCGAACCGGCTACGAGAAGTACAGCAGCGAACCGGTCGCTGAGCTACAGGTTGACGCGGCCTTGTGGGGTGTGGCCCCGAAGAAGCACCCTCAGCCCGTTCCCGCTGCCGTTCCGGAGGCTGCCCCCACTCCGCCCGCTGCCAGCCGGAAGGTGCTCAGCCTGGAGGAGGTTGAGGCCCAGATGCGCGCTCAGGCCAAGAAGGCTGCGCAGCACGCGACTCCATCCCCGGCACCCCCGCCGGCTGCCATTCCCTCGGGGCCCCATCAACAAGTTCCGCCGCCGATGCATTATGACCAGCCCTACCAGTTTCCTCAGGTTGTCCAGCATCAGGCTCCCCAGCAAGCGGACCACATGCGGAAGGACCAAGCCTTTGCCCCAGGACACGGCCATCCCGTCACCATCCTGCAGAGGCCCCATGACAAGCAGGTCCCGTCGCCGCAGCCCCAGATTCAGCCTGCGGCCCACCCTGCTGCTCATCACCGCCAGCAGCCTTCCGTCGGCATGCAGCCCACGCAGATCTTGCAGAACCCCAACCGTCTTTCTGGAGACGCAGCTCGACTCGGCGTGCGCCAGCATCCCACCCCCACCGCGCCGGCCGGGTACCCGACGCATCCTGTTCATAGACAGCAGGGCTCGTTCTCCCGGCAGCCACAGATCATCACGCACCCATCGCAGCTCGCCCAGCTTAGTGAGGAGGAAAAGGCGGCATACTTGGAGCAGGAGGCGAAGAGGGCTAAGCGCAATCACAAGATCTTCCTGATGTCCCGCGACAATGGCATCATGACGCCCCAGGACAAGAGCTTCGTGACTCGGATCCAACTCCAGCAACTTGTTTCCGCTACCGGCAATCCCAACGAGCACGGCACTGACGAGTCTCTTGCCGAGGACTTTTACTACCAGGTCCACAGCCAGATCCAGGGCAGCCAGCGCCAGCATCCCAACCAGCCGCTGAACAACTTTGCGCAGACCTATCTCTTCCAGACTGGGAGCCGACAGGGCGGCATGCGTCGTCACCACCGCGGACCGGAAAACCACATGCAGCGCATGGAGCAGCAGGTTCAGCGTGCCGTTGAGGCTGCCAAGAACAAGCCCAAGAACAAGCAACTCGTCATCGAAGGCAGTCTCGGCAAGATCTCGTTCAGCAACGCCAAGACACCGAAGCCGCTGCTCAACATCAAACGCACCGAGAGCACTGGCGAGGCCCATCGCCCTGGCAGCTCGCATAAGCAGGTTCCCCGCGGCGCCGATAGGAAGAGCGAGCTGCGCACCATCGAGCGCATCTACACGACGCTGATGCAGATGGAGGACCACGACCGGAACATGCCTCCTCCTCCTGCCAACGATGCCGAGACCGAAGCCATTGAGAAATTTGTGGCTTGGAACAGCGAGGCGCAGCTCCTCAACAACACGCTTTGGGAGAGCCTCCGAATTCACGACCACCCCGACAATGGCCGGATCCACCCATTCATTGCCCTCCTGTCGTACACCAAGGGTATGAAGGCGATGCAGCGTATCTCCCGGCATCTCACCCACGAGCAGCGCACCACCATTCTCACCTTGATTCTTGTGAACCTCGACAATCTGGATGTTGTGCGCAACGCCCAGGTGACGCCCGACACGATGCAGCTGAACGCCGCCATGCGTGAGAATGTCGAGCTCTTCTCGGGCGCAGTCATGTCGACCCTCTTCAACATTCTGAACGAACTGGACCTCGACCTCGTTGCCGGCATGCTGGGTCTTGTCTGCACTCGCAACGTCGATGTGATCGCCAAGAGCAGGATCGGCGCATCTATGCTCACCATGATTCTCAGCCGCGCCGAGATTATTAAGCACGGTGGAGGCGGCAGTGAGCAGGCCTGGCGCTCCTGGTGAGTCACACCAGAAACAGACTTTCTTGAAAACAATATTTTGCTAACTGTTTCTAGGGACATGACCCACACGCAGTTCTTCGACCTCATTGAACCCACGCTTCCCCACACGTTCCCTGGCCCTGTCACCACCGGCGATGACATCTATGTTTGGCAGCTCTTGGCTGCCCTTGGCATCGGTGCCGGCCCTGACCAGCAACAGAGGCTGGTTCTGGCCGTCAAGGACCGTGTCATGGATACGGTCGCTCTTTCCAAGACGTTGCCCCAGGATATGGCGGCCCAGCGTCTGCAGAACGTCAACCTGTTTATGCGTTCGATTGGCCTGGATGTCGAGCTGCTCCAGTGAGACTGCTTATTTGAGCAAGACTAGCCACGGAGTGGTGGCTGAGTGCGCAGGAACGTTAGGATTTATCAAAAGTTACAGTTATCGACCACAAAGGGTGGGGATGGAGCGGCACCCCAGGGACGGCGGAAAACGCCGAGTTCAGGAAGATATCGAGTTGGACTGGCTGGGCGAAGGGGGAGTGTTTGTGTATCGAGACCGCAACGCTCGGAAGAAGAGAGCAAAAGGAAGCATGTTGGTTTTTGTATGGATATATGTCCACCGTAGAGTAGCAGCATTTGAATTGGAGCCTTGCATTTGCGACAAGATCGTTCATCTTTTCACCGAACAGTCTTAAAGACTGGCGTGTCTATGTCTGATGGCTCTAACTAACGGCAATGGACCAACGCCTAGCAACGCCAGTTTCCAATCCCCGGCCGGAAATCCCATCCGAAATGCTTCACTGAAAGCAGCTCTATCGTGTCCCCAGGCCCTAGAGAGCCTAGTCAATCTCCATCGCATTGCCCCTCGTGGCCCCCTTCCGGGTTGCTCTTCTCGGCGCAGCGGAGCTACCAGCAGCAGCCGGGACAGAAGCAGAAGCCGCGGTTGCTCCCCTCCCGGCCCGGCCAGGCGGCTTCTGCGCCTCGACCTGCTGCTGATGCTGCTCCTCACTCTTCACCACCGTCTTCCCTTTCCCCTTTGCATCGCCCTGCTCCCCCTCCGCAGCAGGCTCCACCCCGCTCACAGCCTGCAGCAGCTCCCGCTCCCCCCAATCCGTCCTCAACCGCGACACCTTCTCCACCA
>Ga0247824_10000315_pt1 | contig 22594 bp, 32 predicted proteins | sample 13C_PalmiticAcid_FD_194412 | JGI IMG/M metagenome (GOLD analysis project Ga0247824, IMG submission 194412) | Soil microbial communities from agricultural site in Penn Yan, New York, United States - 13C_PalmiticAcid_Day48 | ecosystem: Environmental > Terrestrial > Soil > Agricultural land...
GTCTCGCCGACCTTGACAAAGCCATTGGAAAAGTTGACCGGGTCCATCTCTATCATTCGCTCTTCCAGCTCAGCGAGTCCATCGTCTTCAAGGAATAGTGCTTCACAGAGCAATGCCAGCAACAACCCGGGCTCGTCGTCCAATAGCTCATCGGTGGCACGCATCATCATGGCTGCAACCGTGGAAAAACTGGTTCATAAACTCACAAGCGAAATCGGTAAAGTGTAGCTGAACCATAGTGGACTTTGGAACGAAACAACATGGAGCAAACATGGACACTTACCCATTTCTTTTTTTTTTTTTTGTGCAGACTACACGTTCCTCACAGACTTTTTTCTCATCTACAGGCTATTCATCTCCCCTCTTTGTCTGCTCAAGCTCCTCATGGCTCGTTTCCAGTGGGCGTTGATTGACGACACTCCGCCACGCCAGATTGTTCGTGTACGAACGTTCGTCACCATGCGACATTGGCTCCTAAACTACTTTGAATATGACTTTATGAGCTGCAGGTTCCTACGCCGAACCTTGGTACACAACCTTAAAGCCCTCTCAGATCATCCACTCGTTCAATCGAGTGTTCGGGATCAAAGAATTATCAAAGAGTTGCGACGACTTTTCCAACTCAAGAAGAAAGTCCACTGTCGCGAAGTAGCCCAGCTGTCACTGGAGAGTCCACTTGTTCGACAGAGCGAGGGTCACTCACGACGGTCAAGCAGTCAACGGCAGCCTGTCAACCCTGGTAAGCTCCCATACGTCCATGACAAGCTCTCATGTGCACAAGACATTCGATCACCACATTTTCTAATCCTGATCGCTCCCCTTTATTTTACAGAATGGACGAGAACCAAGGCCTCGTCTAGCAAACGCTCTAGTATCGACACTAGCGGATCCATACAGCCATCCATAGTCGTTCCGAGTCATCGGCCAGACAGGAGTGACTATGAAGGATCGTCGGCAGAAGAGTGGACAGATCAGGAGTTGGACCTTTCTTCAGATGGCATCCAGAGCGGGGACGAAATGTACCAGGAAGATGTAGTTCATGGAGGACAGCAGCAACTTGCACAAACCACTGCGGCTGAGACGAATAATACGGATCCACACGACGAAAGGCAGAGCGAGAGCAAGTCGCCTGCAGACGCCCCCTTGGAGAATGGCCATCTGCAGGCGACTGCCTTCTCAACTGGCACCGCAAAGGCTAAAGAAACGCGGCCGGAAGACTCACCGCCGGGCTCCACGGACGAAAACACAGAGTCATCGACAGGATCTTCCTCTAGAGTCCAATCCGGACATCTGCATTCTCCAGAGGTCTCCGAGTATGTGCCACACCATTGCCGTAGCAACACTGTACCGCGAGCCAACGAAGCACGGCCACAACCGCGACCTCTGTCGTATGTGGAGCCCACGACTGAATCATCCTCCTTCGCACTACCACCACCACCCGACCCACCACGACCACTGGAACCGTATATCAATCCTCCTCCACGCCCCATCATCTACACGGAAAAGAAGAAGACATGGTCCCAATACATGGTTGCAACAGTCGAGCAGTTTTCCAAAGTCAAGCGTGTCTTCATGCCAAAGTCCTCTATCCAGGATCTACGACATCACTCTGCTTCTTCCGCATCGACGCATTCGTTGGTTTTTGCCCCACTTGAGCACGAAAGTGATCAACGACGAGGCAGCCTGGACCATAGGCGAGGCAGCCAGGATTACAGACGAAGTAGCCAAGATTACAGACGAGGTAGCCAGGATTACACAGATATGAGGTACACCACACCCTACAACATTCCTAAACACCGGGACGACGATCGTCTCTATTACAACAATCCAAGGACGTTACAACAGCCTATTGCCACCACTGTGAGTGTCGCTTCGTCGTTGGACGCAAGTCAGCCCGCACGTGAAGAAAGGAGACAGGCAGCGGAGCACGATCCTCATCACAGTGTAGAGTCGAGTACGTGGCCAAGCGATGATGAAGATTTACCATCCGAGTCCACGGGCAGAGGGAACGAAAAAACACCCTCGAGTAGGGGAACTGAACCCATTCCCATTGCACAGCATGGTGGAGGTGGATATCGCATTCAGTCCGAGGGTGAACAATACAATGCAGCTCTCTCCATCACACCTCGACGACCCCAATTGCTGCTGGATGGACTTGGTGAAAAGATGCTCGATCAGGAATCAGGGATCGCGGACTGGAATGAAGAGGGCACTCCCAATACGCCTTGTTCAGTACCTCTGCATACCACTCGCGCACTTCGCAGGACAACCATCAAACGAGATCATCGCGAGTCTTGGATGACCCACTCTTCGACCAGTTCTTCTTCTGGCTTTGGAGCTGTATTGAGTCAGGGACACTTGCCTCCCAGTCAGTCCATCAAGGACGACTCTGCCAATGTTCACCGGTTCGTGGAGCGCCTGCACGAGAACCAGATATCCACTTCGGCCCCCAAGCCTAGTATGATGAGACCAAGAAGCTCCGTCCAGAGACAGGACAAAAAGATGCGTCGAAAGAGTACAGAAGCCATCCATGATGGGCTGAGGATTGATACAAAGGGCAAAGTGATGGCTCACCATGGCATACCGCCCGATGGACGCGAGAATAGCGTTGAAGGGATGGGTCCTGACATGAATGGTCGTAAGAGTCGAACGACGGTGCAACATCCGAACCGACAAACGGTACCGATCATGCATCATCACGTCCATCACCATTATCTTCAACATCGCCAGAGTGAAAGTTTCCTTCAGAGCTATCCACAACATAGGCGGCATTCAGCTGAAGTGCACACTCTGACGGGGTGGACGAATCAGCCATTCAAGGTGGAGAGGAAGTTTGCCCAAGAGATCCCTGTACCGAGCCCTCCTGTCACAGGCGTTCTACTGGAAGGAGCTGCCTATGCGGCCGCTCTCAAGGAGACACAACGGCAGCTGCAGCTTTTGATCAGCCAAGAGAATCAAGGTCCACCTATACGACAGGCTCCGCGCGTGCTACCCCATCCACCGAATCGCCCTCAGGGGCAAGCCCGTCCTATTCCTCTCATTGATGATGGCACCAACCCGTTCCCGCCAATTCACCAACCTACTGGCAAGACGAGATCAACGTCGGATCCACATTTGCTCCGTATGACCGAGTACGACATGTCCACCAGTGTACTAGAGGTGGCTCATAAATGGGATCTCATTGGACGGGGCTCGTTTCGAGTTCATTCACCCGTGTACCAGGCTCACGGTTACGAGGACAGCTATAGTCTGCAGCGCAGTCCGATGAACCCACGTTTTCACAACTTTATCTCTCCTACCAAGGACCTTGTACGACCTCCACCATCCATTGTGTTGCGATATCGATCTGAACACATTGCTCAACAGTTGTGTTTGATTGAGCGCGAGTACTTGAACCAGGTGCAATGGTACGAATTGGTCACAGCGGGATGGAAAAAGAAGTCGCCCGAGGCGACTGTAGATGAACATAGTGCAGCTAGCACAGCGGTGGATGAAGCTGTGGCGCCCAGCAACCACACGACAGGAGAAGGTTCTTTCGAGAAGCCATCCACTACGACATCGTCGACGACTAGTCCTCGCCGAGCGACGAGTCCTTGGCCCTTGAGTCGTACGCAGACTGGGAGAACACACACGCAGCGGTTCTTGAGCCAGACACATACAAAGGAGAGTCCGAGCGTGACCCAACTAGTGGATCGATTCAACCTTGTGCGTCAAGAAACAAAACAGCTACTGCTTGCAATTGTGTTGACAGATCAAGTTTTTTTCCTTGGAGCTAACAGAACGGGAGGTTTTGTTCTTTTCTCTTCGTGTTGGTCTCATAGACATGCCACTGGGTAACATCCGAGATTGTCAAGACCATCGATCTGGACATGAGAGTCCGAGTGGTTGAAAAGTTTATCAGGATCGCCCATGTAGGTTTCCGCGTTGTTTTTTTCGTCGAGGCCAAGCTGGTTCTGAGATGCGAGTTTCGGGGAAGACAACTAACAGTCGCGATGTTACTCTATAGACCTGTTACAACCACTCCAACTTTAGTTCCCTGACGCAAATCATGCTGGGTCTACAAAAATATGAAGTCTCACGATTGAGCCGTACGTGGGATCGTGTGGGAACACAAGAGATGAGGCTCATGCAGGATCTGGTCGAGTTCACATCCATGTATCACAACTGGAAACATCTTCGAAATGCCATGAAAGCGATTGCAGATGAGTGGGGTGGCACTCCAGGCGCCACTGGAGCGACAAGTGCTACAGGTGAAGGGCCCACGACCCCTACCTCCATTGGTGGTAGCAGTAAACAGCATGGTCATGGTCAAGGACATTCCTTTGGCGGAGTTGGTGCCAACTTGTTCAACAAGATTGCAGGCAAGGACAAGGATAAAGACAAGGAGAAGGAAAAGCGCTTCATTTCACATGGTCACTCCAATTCGTTTGGCAAGAGCTCAGGGCAGTCAACAACTCATGTTATGGGGCATCACAAGTCGGCTTCTGGACCTGTTTTCCCTTCCTTGGTATCCTCTCTCACTAAAGATAAAGACAAGGAAAAGGAAAAGGAAAAGGAAAAGGACAAGGACAAGGACAAAGAAAAGGACAAGGACAAGGATAAAGACAAGGATAAGGACAAGGATAGAGACGGGGATAAGGATCGTTCTTCACCCGCCCATGGATCACATTATCCATGTGAGAAGGACAAGGACAGTAAAGGTTCAGCGCAGTCGTCGCAACCGCAGCAACATGGAGGATGCATCCCCTTCTTAGGGGTCTACCTCTCGGACCTTTTGTACAACACGGAGCTGCCATCATTTGTCGAACCAAAAGTGTCCAATGTCACACCTCTGGCCAGCGACGTGTCGCTTGATCACCCAACGTCTGCTCCTCCCAGTACTGGAAATGTCGTTGCTCCGGGCTCAATGCAAGAGAGCTCATCCTCGTTAAGTTTGAACAAGGCCAGTGCTACTGCTCCCACGCCTCGACCACTGTTGGTGAACATGCATAAGCATCGGATGATTGCTACGATTGTGAAACGCATCCTGACTTTCCGTACTATGGCGAATCGATATCCGTTTGTGAAGGATGCGGGCGTGTACGACCAATTGATGGCGATTGCGGCGGTCAGTGAGTCCGAGATGGAGCACTTGAGTGAGCAGTGTGAGGAGAAGGCATCGTCTTCCGCTCTGACGTCTCCTGTCTTGATCAAGTAATACCATAGGTCCGTAGAAAACCCCAAAGCCCTTTGACAAACAATGCTCTCACTCATAGAGTCTTCAGCCTCCACCTCATTCACCCTCGCTGCTCCATGGACTTGTTGGCAATTGAGAGTTGTTGATTTTTTTTTTTTTATTCATGTCACTATGTACATCCTCCTGATCCAGGGAGAGTGTAAAAAAGTGGTGGAAAGGCATAAATGGGGAAGGAGGATTAGGTTGCAAAGCTAGGTCTTTGCGAATGGTGTCATGTCTTTCGTCCTCTTTCTTTTCTCTCGCTCTCTCGCGCTCTCGCTTCTCTCTTCTTTCTCCTCTCTCTCTCTATGTGTTCTCTCTCTGTTCTCTCTCTGTGTATGACTTTGCCGTGGAAGAGGGGGTTGTATAAAGTTGAAAGGGGGGTGGGGGTGGAGGCGTTGAAAAAAAAAAGTCGATCTTCTAGTAAATTGCAATAGAGTGGTCCGTGTTCTTTTCAAGTCAGGTTCCGTCCGGCGTTCCCTTTTGGTCTTTTGGTCGGTCCTTGTCCGTTGTGGCAAAGAAGGTTTGTATTTGTTTTTTTTTGAAGGAAACGAGGGGGGGTGAGGGGGTTTCTACATCAATGTGCAACATCCCTTGGGTTGGGCCATGAAAGGATCCTCATGCTTTGCCAAGTCGCCCCAGACCTGTGTTACAAAGACATCCCTGTTTGACATGCAGTATTTGATAAGACTACGGAGGTTTGGGTTGACAACAAAAACACAAGAACACAAAAGGCACAAAGACAAAGTTAGTAAACATCCAGCATTATGGGAATGCATGACCTGCAACAAAAAAGATAAAAAAAACAACAATGCGGTAATGTGCAGCAGATGTAAGGGTGAGAATGAAGGAGGGAAAGTTGAAGGGAGGCCCTGAAGGAGAGGGAGGAGATGCTGCACAAAGGCAGCAACAACAATCACCAGTTGGTGAGAGACAGTTGATGAGAGGTGGAGATAACGAGGTTCAGGTACACCACACAAAGTGTCCAGCTGCTGCTGCTCCGTTGAGCATGTTGTGCGTGCGTGTGCGTTGTTTTCGATGGTTCGTTTCTGGTCTCTTCCGTCTTAGTGAGCATCAGGGAACACCCTTTTGACATTTCCCCTCCTTGTTCAGGGGGAGGAGGTTGGGGTTGGAGGGTGCAGTCTGAGAGAGGTGAGAGCAGAGCAGTTGGCCGGACCGACTATCGCTACTCTTTTGCGTAGAAAACTTTCATTCGAGCCGACAGACTGGACTATTGAGCAGCAGCGAGTTCTTTTGATATCCTCTCTTCTTCACCCCCTTTTTTTGTGTGTGTGTGTGTGTGTGGTGTTGCGCTTGTTTTTCTGTGTTCAAAAAAGTTGTTCAAAGAAAAGGGTAAGGGCACAAAACACTTACAGTGCACTGGCCTGTGATACTGGGATCCGTTCCAGGTCATATTGTTCACGAAGTCGCCTGTTGTGTTCCAACTGACGCTGTAGTCTCATTTCAGTAGGCATGGTAATAGTCGTACAAAGAACTTTTGCTCAGGCTGTTTTTTTTTGTGTTGGTTATTGGCTGTTGTCGTGCTGCTTTGCTTCTGAATTAGAGGTGCTGAGTTCTGAGATGGGGTCTGAGTAACTGTGTGTTGGTGCTCAAATATACAATGAAAAACCGTCGGATGGGATCCCACAAAGAGAGACGGTTAATGCAACCCTGGAAGCCTAATACCAAATTGTGTGAACAGAAAGGTTAGTTTCATGAGAATCGGTCATGGAGCATATCGTCGACTCTTCATTGGCAAGAAAAAAAAAAGTCGACTAGCCCCTCCGCCCCTCCCACCCCCTTTTTGATCCTCCTACTCGACAGGGTAGATGTACATGGACATGGAGATAGAATGGACACACACGTAGAGGGAGAGTGATGGAGCATGACCAAGTGGAGTGAAAAGACCCGGATTCGTTTTGTTCCAGGAGATGACAGGAGAGATAGAGAAACGAAAACGACAAGAAGGAAGGGATCGATACGAATGCGTTGAGAAGGGCCGATATGAGAATCTGACCGAGTATCGGCATCACTGTGCGATGAAGGACACGTTGGGGGATATGATGTATGCGTTGTGTGTGCTGAAAGTGCATACATACCGGTGGATGAGAGGAGAGGAGAGGAGAGTCAAGGTGGAGGATGAGAGGATGAGAATAAGAGTGCGAGAGTGCGAGAATGCGAGAGTGCGAGAGTGAGAGAGAGTATTAGGGAGTATTAAAGAGAGAGAGAGTGAGGAGTGAGAAAGTATGAAAGAGAGTCGCAGGTCGAGTGTGGAGCTGATGTGTGTGTGGGAAGGAGAAAAGAGATGAGAGTGCCCAGAGAAGGCGGCGACAAACCACTTTGTTGTCTCTGTCTGGGATAGTACATTGCTGGCAAAGCAAAAAGGCTTCTGCTCACTGAGGACCGTTCTTTATGATGGAACATAGTATATACTACATTCATTCATTCACCATTCAGTGATCGCTCTATGTGGCAGTGCATGCAGTGCGGAGCATGCAAGCAAATATGAAAAGGGAAGGGGGAAGGGAACCAGGTGAGCACTTGGTATCGATCGCCGTTACCAGATCATGTTCATCGCGCGCAAGCTGTATTCGACTCCGAGGAAGCATCTATTGTCGTGGAGAGGAGGGCTGATGAGTACACTACGAACATTCACACACCACACACACACACACATTGAATCCCTCAGCACACTTGTTGGACTTGTTGGACTTACGCAGCGTTAGCAGGGAATGCACGGAGCATGGCTGGTCCGAGACCCTTGAACAAGGCCTGGGGTCCCTCTGTCTTCAACAGAACACGCAACACATCGGCAGTGCCCTTGTATGTGCCGGCAGGAGCTGACTGAAGGCGGGACTTGAGCACATCTGGGGGAATAGCAATCGTCCACATGGCAACACCAGCCATACCTATTTCCAACATACGATCACCAAAACAGATCAGAGAGGGGTTATTCTTCTGCTGCATAACAAAATGAGAGCAAAATTGGATTTGGAGTATCCACCGTCATAAAAAAAGAGGCGGAGAGAGCAGCGAGCGACAGCTGAGAGAGAGAGGGTGGGCTACGTACCACCAGCAAACATGACGGTCAGAGGGTTCAGATCAGCAGCAGTCTTGCCATCGGGGATGAGACTCTTCTTGATCAATTCGTAAGCAACAAAGTAGGCGGCCGATCCAGGTCCATCACGAAGAAGAGTTGCTCCTGTGCCACGGAAGATGGAAGCAAGACCTCCCTCCTTGTACAAGGCACGAACGACATCAACGGGTCCATTGTACAGCTTGTTGGCCCCTGAGCCTTGGGTCTGTTGTTTTTTTGTCAAAGAGAGAATGAGATGGAAGGTGAGCGAGATTGCGCATACGAATACCCACCATAAGACACGTACACAAGTATAAACACATGGACAAGGTATTTTTCATCTTATCCCAAAGCCCTCCACTTTTGGTTTTTTTATACTTTACCTGAAGGACGACCTTGATACGCTCACTGGGTGACATCAGCAAGGTGGTGGGGACAGCCGAGAAGAAACCAGCAAAAGCCAACTCGGGAATGCTCAGGGTCTGGGAAGCGCGGTTGGGAGTAGCAGCGTACACAATCTTCTTGCCCAGATCATAGGCCCAGAACGAGACGGCAAAGATGGGAGTGACACCGACCAAGGGGGTTGCCATGCCGCGGTAAAGTCCGCGGAATCCATCTGCCTTGAAAGTCTTCTTGAAGACATCCGCTGTACCCTTGTAGGTGCCATCGGGGCTGGTTTGAATACGAACCTGTCAAAGGAGAGCATAGCAACAAGAACGTTAGTCTTTTTTGATTCAGTGTCGTGGCGCACAAGAAGCTTCTCCATGTTGCAACATGGTGGCGGTCTTTTGGGTCGTGGTTATGAGGATGTCCTCTTCCTGTCAAGGGTGCTCCCGATGCCAGTAATACTGATCGTCCATCACAAGTCGGGTATGCCGAGAAATACACGTCCAAAAGCTCCATCATGTCGTTTCTTCTGCTTTCAACACGCCAAGGGCGGATCGATCGCGTGTTGATCCAGATCGGCGGTATCCCATTTCCATGAACTTTTTGTTGTTGCTTGATAGTTGGGATGGTTACCTTGGCAAGGTCGAAAGGATGGCCGACAAGGACGGCGGCGATACCACCGAATCCTCCGGAAAAGAAGGACTTGACGGCGGAGGTCTGAGGAGCGGCCTTCTGAACAGCCTGGGTCTCCTTGGTCTCTGCAAAGTCGGACATGATGTTATGGAGGGGGGAGGTGAGGTGGAGGTAAAGGTAAAAGTAAAGAGGAAAGAAGAAGGGAGAGGAGGGAGGAGAGAGGAGAGGGCAATGAGGAGAGTTGTGGAGATTACAAAAGCAAGAAGGAGAAAAGAGGAAAATAAAAACGAAGAGGGAAATCGAGTCCTTTCGGCTCCCAGGAACTCGAGTGAGCCTTCATTTTCATGTGTCATCGTCAGATCCCCCTCCTTTCCCCTCCTCTCCTCGGTCTTGATCTGATTGGCGTCACTCGACCACCTTGGCCAGCTCAACAGGTCTCGCCGATCCCTCCTTTGCCGGGTCTACTGCTTTGCCGTGTTTCCTCGCGTGGTTTTCCATGTTCAATGAAGAGCGAGAGTGGGTGTGTGAGGAAGAGGAGAAGAGAGAGTACAGGAACAACCCTTTTGCCCCCCCCTCGGCATTCGGGGATTCACGGACAATGGACGACACACACAATCTTCGTCCCTGCACCGACATGCTCGCTTCCCCGCAACTCGAAGCTCGAACCTCCAACGCTCTCACGGTTTGTCCACGCGGACGAGCTCAACCTGCCCGTCAATCACACGTACATGCAATCCATACTGCATCCAGCAACGATACGTGTCTTTCCTAACATCCATACTCCTTCAAGAACCGAAGCGTGTCTTTCCTACGGATCCTGTCCTATTGTGCCACCGGAAGCCACCGATGGGTAGCGAGCGTGGACATGTCCACATGGACCCCGACTGGTTCAATTGGTCGCGCCTAGGGCGACGCAGCTACAACTACCCATGTACTAGAACACTGTGCGGTGTATGTGTACAATGGCACGGGGAAAGCTACGACGTCCTACTACAAGCTGCGCCTGCCAATTATCTTGAGTCCAATGCGCACCATGTGCACTGGTAAGAGGAAAGGCACCTGGACAGAGAGGGGCAGAAGCATTTGGATCGCTTCTGAGTCACTCGAAACGAGGGAAGGCAAAGTGTGGGTGAAAGAGTCACGCTCGTACACAACAAAAACGATCTGCCCCCTCCTCTCCACCTTCCACTCTTTTCATCACCCTTCACACCTTTCAACATGTCCTCCGAGGAGATCCAGACCCTTATTCTCACCACCCTCGACGCTCAGGGGGGCATCGAGAACACAGACTCACTCAGGACTCATGACGGCAAGCCAATCCCATACCTCGCCGTCGCTGGTGTGCTCAACTCCCTTTTCAGCAAGGAGGTAAACATCCTTTACCTGATAGACGACTCGTCGAATGCATCAACGCGGAATACCACGCTCTGTCTTGCCAAGGATAATAGCCTCAGTTGGTTGACTCTATCGCTCTATGACTGTACCCGTTGCCTTTTTAGATGGTCACCTACACCACGATCGAAAAGGATCAGTACAACTTGACAGAGGAAGGAAACGACATCGCCGACACTGGAAGCCATGAAGCCAAGGTCTTCAACGCTGTGGATGCAAAGGACGGGATCTCTATTGCTGATCTTGCTGTAAGTCCTAGTTTCGTTGGCGGTAGAAGACACCTTTGGCATCTTGGTTCGCCGCATCATTGACAAGGAAGCTAAAAGACATTCATCATGGTCATCAATTATCATGTGTAGAAACTGCTCGGAGCCACAGCAAAGGTCGGCCAAGGCAAAGCCTTCAAGAACAAGTGGATCAAGAAGGATGGCGAGAAGCTCGTCCGCGAGGTATGCTACAGCAGGAAATGGAATGCGATAGTTTAAGCTTTCATGGCTTTGGGCTGATCATGGTCAATATATTTTTGCTGTTCTCTTAGGTCGCATCCATTGTTGATCAGACACAACTGGATGCCCTCGAAGTCCGCAGGACCGGAACTCACGCCAACCCTGCAACCTTGAAGGATCTCCAGTCTCGCAAACACGTCGAGAAAGTGTAAGTACAGGATCTCTAATTGACAATCAGGAATGCTCTTGCTCAAAAAGCCACTCAACACCCTCCACCGGATGCTAATCTCAACTCTCTGCGTCTTCATCTGGGAACAGTAAGCTGATCTCGTACAACGTCTCAAAGGGGCCCAAGTTCTCTTTGACTATCGAGAAGCAAGCTACTGACTTGACAGCGGACATGTTGGCAGACGGATCCTGGAAGACACAGACCTTCAAAAAGTACAACTTTGCAGGCAATCCCACAGAGGGTGGTCACCTTCACCCCCTCATGAAGGTCCGCGAAGAGTTCCGCAAGATCTTCTTCGAGCTCGGGTAATGTGCAGAACACTGTTCATGGTCATCACAAGAGGATTTTTACGCTGGCTAATACTGACAAAGGAGTTACTTGGATCCTTCTCCTCTTTAGATTCGAAGAGATGCCCACCAACAAGTTCGTCGAGTCCTCCTTCTGGAACTTTGACGCTCTCTTCCAGCCCCAGCAGCATCCCGCCCGTGATGCCCACGACACTTTCTTCTTGAAGGGTAATGATTTTGTATCAATGACCTGTTAAAGACTGGTTTGTCTAGGCGTCAAGTTTTCTTTGGTACTGACACTTGCCCAACTTTTTATTCATGTAGATCCCGCCACATCATCCAACTTCTCAGACATGGAGTATGTCAACCGAGTCAAGGAGGTTCACTCGCGCGGAGGATACGGTTCTATTGGATATGGTTATGACTGGAAGATCGAGGAGGCCGAAAAACTCATCCTCCGCACACACACCACTTCAGTGTCCTCCAACATGTTGTACCGCCTTGCCCAGGAAACAAAAGCCAATGGAGTGTTCAAGCCCGCCAAGTTCTTCTCGATCGATCGTGTCTACCGTAACGAGACAGTGGATGCAACCCACTTGGCAGAGTTCCACCAGGTCGAGGGAGTCATTGCGGACAAGAACTTGACATTGGGCGACTTGATTGGATTCATGGAGGTCTTCTTCGAGAAGATGGGCGTACCCAACATCAAATTCAAACCCGCTTTCAATCCATACACAGAACCAAGCATGGAGATCTTCTCATGGCACCCTGGTCTTGAAAAGTGGGTCGAACTTGGCAACTCGGGAATGTTCAGACCTGAGATGTTGGAGGCCATGGGGCTGGATCCCGATGTCCGTGTCATTGCATGGGGACTTGGTTTGGAGCGTCCCACAATGATCAAATACGGCCTGGACAATATCCGTGAGGTAACTACCATCCACCGTTCACTTTGGATCGTTGTCACGCATTGCATCTCGACCGTTGGCGACTGTTGTAGTGGTGTACTTTGCCTAACATCTTTTGTACCACATTGTATTGCATCGATAGCTTTTGGGACACAAGGTCGATCTGGACATGATTCAATCCAATCCTGCTTGCAGACTGGACAAGAAGATGGGCAAGGAATTGGTTGGCAAGGATGCTGTCACTGCTTAGACATAGCGCGGATTTGCTTAGACCCCAGGATCGTGAATACAATACATCTTTTTAAAGGTCAATACGGCTGTTTCAGGATGGTTGTGGACATTCTGGAATCAACTTGATGGTGTCCTTGAGAACCTTTGGTTCAGTTTCATGATGTGTCGTGCGAACCACTTGGACTGAGGGTTGTAAATATGAGAGATGCTTTTTGAGGCGGCTGATTCAGGAACAGTCAGCAGTGGGAAGTAATGTTGAAGTGCATGGATTTACAACGCCTTCTCCTCATCGCCCCTCAGTCTTAGATATCCCTTTAGCGACGCGATGAATCAAGTTACATTCACCAGCATGTCTGACTCCACATGATTTAGCGGGAGCCTGCATCTCCAAACGGGTAATGCACTATGTCGCCCTTGATGCATGCTTCTGTAGGCGGTTCTCAAAAAGTATTCTCGCTATCCGCTTAGGACTCTTGCACAAACGCCCTTAGTAGAGTAGCGATTGGATAGTAGGCTGGCCGGCAGGGACGGAGAGGTAAGCGTCAAGGCTGCTAGCAAGTAGACAGTAACAATGATCTATCAATGGCAGCAAAAGTGATACTTGTCCTTCATGGCACTAATTTGATGGATACACATTCGTCACGCCTGTGGCCTTATAAATGGACCACGCAGAACCATTCGATACATCTCTTCTTTTCATTGACATCTTGCCCCACTGACTGTTCATACTTCACTGTCCGACTCATTCACCCGAGTGAGATCACCATCGATCTCCGGAATGTCGGTTGACGAACCATTCCAGGGAGACATATCCGAGATCGAGTCCATTGCGATGTCGATTACAGGGGACCAACCTGACGGTCTGATCCGGCGGTTGCTGAATAACATCACGTCGGTTATGCATCAAGAATGCACGGTATGTGTGCACATTCTTTTCTTGTCATTGTGCTCACTGTCACCATTCATATGACATGAGCCAACGTGGTTTCCTTTTCTCATCTAGTGGAGCCTCGATCGTTCCTGTGTTGCCTGCACGTTTACGGAGTACCAAGAGGCATGTATTCAAGCGTTGAGGGAAAACGCGATTACATTCGCGGATATCGCGGATATTCTGTAAGTTTATAAACTGGATCTGTGTTCATGTACTGGTTTAAACTGGTCTCTCACCACATTCACTTATAGTGCTGTCATAGGGGTTTTCGCTCCTCAACTACGAACTACAAGAATGGTGGATGCTTTTTCCCACACTATGTTGGATTCAATTGTGGAACAGATTGAAGCCGATAACCGCATCCCTGAAGGCAGCCAGAGTGCTGCGGAAGACCACGCCATCATGGAGGCAGTCCGAGTAAGTATCGCAAACGCAAACGCAAATGTAATCCGCTATCGGGATAGGCTTTTATTGACTCCACATTGCGACTGCATGCTTAGGCAAACATCACTCCGCTTCTGATGCCACTGGCTCCGGATCGAGTGACACTCTTTGATAATCTGTAAGTTGCAAAAATCTGTTGGATGGTGTCTTTATGCTCCAGAAGATCAGCACGCTAATGCCTCGTATGTAGCATCAAGCGCCTTCCTGTGATCGAAGGTGCGGATAGCGAGCATGAGTTCGCTATGAAATGTGTCGGCCCATTGATGGAAGGGTTGCTCCTCGGCAAGAAGTACTTCACCGTCAAATTGTAAGTGTGACTTTGAGATTATTCGATGCATCTCGCATTCCGCCCTGCTTCAATGGTTACTGATACCTATTTCGTATTCAGCACAAAGGCGGCACCCGCACGTCCAGACTTTGTTATCCGAGTCAGAGAAAGGGCGGTGCTTTTTGGGATGTATGCTGGCCCTAACCGAGCCTCCAGCACCACCCAAGTGAATTGGGACTTGTACGAATTAGTCCGCTTTGGGAAGCAGCTTGTGGACTCAGGGGACATGGCATTGCTCCTCCAAGTTATTCATGACCGAGGAACATTTATGCGACTTACAGCCCCAGTGAAAGGAATGTATCTCCTTTCGAGTGTGGGCTTGTTAAAGGTTCCCATTGTGACACACAATGTACCGGGTTTTGCTGCGACACTTCCTGTTGCAGAGGCGATGATGGTAAGGCGAATATGTGCTTCAGATTGTCATTCTGGAGGTTGGAGTTGGATGAGCACGCGTTACTGGAACGGATTGAGTAACACACACATTTCATGCTGATATAGACGGACCTTTCCGTGTTCCTGCAGCAGAAGCATAAGGCCACGCCTCAGGCCTGGACAACTCCGAATGTCCCTGACGCCTACACAAGATTTTCGTAGGCCCAAGGTCACAACAAGGCACAGGCGGATCTCATCAAGGTGCCCAGGCTTAGATGATACTTCAGCCGATACAATGTCTGTAGAGTCAAAGGATCCAGATCCAACGTAGCTTTCCTTTCAGCCGAATAGGCCACAATAGAAGCATGTTGTTGTACTTTGTCCATGTAAAAAAAAACCCCCCCTCGAGTCAGCGAGAACACCTTTCTGATGGTGGTTCTCCTTTGCCATCCAAGCACACACAATCAATCATATAACACTGACAATGTTTGGAATCCTCTCCATGCTGTGTCATGCGTCTGTATCCCTCATGCTGTCCAAGTCCTGTCTGCCATCCACTTTGACACTGCTATAACTGTTGAAGGTGGTAACAATGACCAGGTTTATTGAGCACTACCACCGTGAAAAGTCTATTGCGGGAAAGCAATGTGAAGGTGTCAGTGTTGTGCGTCTTGGTATGACACAAGTTGCTGCTCTGTTCATGATCAAGCCTTTCACCTTCTGTCTTGTAACGGCCAGTCTTGTCCATAAACTCGTTCTGCGCACAAACATTGCACCGCCAAGGGAAAAGCTTGGAGGCCTCACGCTCAATAATGAGGTTCCCGCAGTGTGCTTGGTCGTGCGGACAAGAGTTGCACTTTTGATAATAGACATGGTACTCTTCAAAGTGCTTCTTGTCGGTCGAGCACAGGTACTTGTCATGAACTCGCCAGCACCTGTTTAGATCAAAGCAGGGTGAGTTTTCGTGATTGATTCGCAGAGATCGAAGCAGCAGCAGCTGGCCTTTGAAGTGAACAGGAGAGGTCGTTACATGATGCAGAGCGTTGAGGTGGATCTGGTGAATGGCAGGCAGCAAGAAGAGAGCTCGCACTCACAGCCCGTCCTAGTAATTGTGGTGGCGCACAACTTCATTCTTGCTCACTTGCTCACTTGCATACATACCTTTCCACTTTGCGCACTTTGCATCGTCTCGTTCTGTTCTTCCTTGCATTCCACAACTACCCTCCAACAACTCAACAGCTCTGCATGGTTCCCTCAACCTCATCCCCCGAGAGACTGAGCTCGGTTCAGGACTACAAAACGTTCCTCGACAAGTTTGACACTTTTTTGCTCGACTGCGACGGTGAGTCCCGTATCCGTTTTGATCCACCCGTTCAACTCTTCCTTTGTTTGCCGCTCTAACAGAAACGAGTTCCTCTAGGTGTCCTCTGGCATGGAAATCATGTACTGGATGGTGTTCTCGATACGATCGCCTTTCTTCGCAAGAACAGTAATACCATCGATGCATCATTCGCGACTGTTTTCAGCAATCGCAACGAACTCGCTACTCGATCTCTGACATGATTGTCGTCTCTTGACTCATTCCACAGACAAGAAACTAGTGTTCGTGACAAACAACAGCACCCTGTCTCGGGCCAACTACGTGAAAAAGTTCCAGAAGCTTGGGATCGCAGCCTCGGAGGAAGACATCTTCAGCTCTGCCTTTGCTACAGCAGTGTACCTCAACACCATCGTCAACTTCCCCAGCGACAAGAAGGTCTTTGTCATTGGAGAATCAGGCATTGTCGACGAGCTCAACGACGTCGGCATTCAGTGCAAAGGTCATTCTGTAGGTTTGGCTGCTTATCTGCCTCTTATCGTCCTCCCCACAAACGACCGTTGATGTGCAGTGTGTGTCACAACAATGTGAGCTAACCACCCCTTTTTTTGTTTTCCCAGGAAGATAACGGTGCTGTAATGGGACACGCAGATTTCGAGACTATCGAAGACGACCCTTCGATCGGCGCAGTCGTATGCGGATTTGATATCAACATCAACTACCGCAAGCTGGCCAAGGCTTACAAATACCTCAGTAACAAGGAGTCGGCCGTCCACTTCATCCTCACCAATGCCGATGCAACATTCCCTTCTCCCAGTGGCATCTATCCTGGAACAGGATCTCTTGTGCAGCCGCTCATCCATTCTCTCAAACGGCAACCCCTTGTCATGGGAAAGCCCAACAAACCCATGCTGGATTGCTTTTTTTCAAAGTAAGTCTCGATGGATGCACATCTGGAGCAATTGAATCACCGCAAGAACATGCCGATGAACTAACTGCAACCCTCTGGTCATATTTATAGGTATAAAACAGATCCAGCAAGAACATGCATGGTCGGCGACCGTTTAGACACTGATATTGAATTTGGTCGCCAAGGCAACATCGCCACGCTCTTGGTTCTTACTGGTGTGACACACGAGGAGGATGCCCTAAAGCCTGAAGAGCCCACCAAGCCAACCTACATCATTTCAAGCTTTGGCGAGTTTGCCAAGGTCGAGAACTTTTAGAACTATCAGCACACATTTTGCGCCTGATACGATAGAAAGTAGATAGACAAGCTAGACATATGTGTATGAGATGAGAGAAAAAAGATGCCATGGAGCATTGGGGTATGAGAAACAATTGAGGCACCTAGTGGCTGCTTGAAAGAATGGTCTACTCGTAATCCTCTTCCTCCTCTTCTGCTTCCTCATCACTGAACGTTCCGGGGGTCTGGACCTGTTGCATGCCCTCGCTCGTGTCGCCTGGAGCAAAGCAACCATTCGCGAATGAGAGTGGGACAATCTGCGGTAGGACGGCACGCGCTTTCTCTTTGAGATCCTTGGCATCCAAGACCAATACAAACGACGCATTGGCTTCTGCATCATACACAACGCTGATGATAACGCCGGTATCTTCGTCCTTATCGAACACGGGCGGAGGCACAAACACAGCTTCGCTTGGGTAGCAGTTTTTCTATCACGCAACAAGAGATTCATCGGGATTTAACAATCGGTGCATGGGAGACAAGAAAAGTGATAGCCGGGTCGGTGTTGCAAACAATACCTGACTCCAAACGGTCGGCTCGGCGTCGCCTTTGACATGGAGCTTCATAATGCAGTCGTACATGTCTCCGTCGCCTTTCTCCAAGAGTCCGATTCCCCATGTATACTTGTATTCCAATCCGTGATAGATGGGGTTGATCCTTGGCAGTTCCACGCCAGGTAGGCTACGGACTCGGGTCGCAACCGGAGTTATGATCGAGCTCTCCTGAGCGGTATGGCCGGTTTGGTCGGTACCATGTTTGACACTCACACGACGCATTAGTCCGCGCAATTTGTCTACTGGTCCAGCACTCGCCATGGCAGCGTTGTAGTCATCTAGCCGCTGTGCTTCTGCTTGAACATTGGCCAGCTCGTATCGACAGAGCTCAGGCCGTGTCAGCGGCAGTACTGAACGGTCAAACAAGGACGACAGACTCAATTGGTGGGCGATAGTATCATCCGGGTACATTGAAAAGTCCAGGTAAACATTGTCCGCGGCGTCTTCAAATGCATTGACATGGTGGAAGCTGGTATAAAGGAAGGGAAGATGAGCCTGGTTAGTAATTGGTAAGGTTGTGTTCGCATCCCAATGTAACCCAGAACGATCCAGTGAGCCTTACAAGAAGAAAGCGTCTGCTTTGAATGTGGCAATATGCCTTTGCTTGACACGCGAGATCACATAGAAGAAGGTCGGTTCCGAGGACTTGAACGCCATTGCGTCCAAGATGGATGCGCCCCAACTGTATTTGACGCCACCATCGGTGGGGTGCAAAGGACTGACGACCAATATGATATAACGCGGGGTAACCGCGAACGTGTGAACATGGCTCGTCTTGGCAGTGACGGAGGCGACGAGCGATCCATGAGGTTCCTTTTCTGTGATTGAAAAGAAGTGGTACTGTGTGCTGACCAACCCATGCTCCATCGTAAAGTTGATAAACTCTTTGGTGACAGGATCAAAGTGGCTATGGGGCGAAGCTTGAGATCCCTTGAACAGTGGGTTGACTTCGTCCCAAGTCAGGACACCGCCTGTTTCCAGCGTATTGGCGTTCAGTTCGAGAACCTATGATTGACAATGGCAATCATTCCGTCAGTTATGAGTAGCCTGTCTGCATTGGGGAGATGTCCATGCAAAAATGACGCGTTGGCTTACACTGTTCGCATAGTTCTGGCAGTAAATGGTGTTCCGTCCGTCCGCATTGAAGGGCGGGATCACATCAATGGAGGCTCCACATGGCTCCATGCTGGGCTTTCCTTGAGATTGACTGGTCGACAAGAGTCTCGCAAAGACACTCTGGTTGGTATCCGTGAGGAAGATGCTGGAGGGTTGGTTTGGCAAATATCCCTGGTGCTCTCGAATCTTTGCCTCTGCGCGATGAGCGGGTTTTGTGGATCTGTACATGATGACGTTGTCTGTTCCCAAGATCGCGAACTGGTTGACCTGTGGAATGCTAGACAAAAAAAGAACCGCAAAGGGGCGATCGGTTCATTCCATGATCTAGCACAGGAATACCACGACCCTTTGTTGAGGAACACGAAAGACCACTTACTTGTCGAACCAATGGCCAAACGTAAACGTCCTGGTCTCCTGTTGAGGCTCCCCATTGATTACGACCATTTTGGGGTACTTGATGTCAAATATGCCAGGGCTCAACGTGTAATGGAATCCGTTGAGCCACGACGGCAGGGTGCCTTGCACGGAGAGCTCCTTTGGAATCTCTGTCGACGTGGCATTTCTCAGAGCCTTGTGGATTGGATCACACACACACACGCATTTGTCAGCATTGGCAGGTGTTGCTACTAGTAGGTGAAGACGCCGCGCTAAAGCAAAACGACCTCTACCTTGTGGAATGTGATATCCTCGTCATCAAACGGGACGCTTGCCGCGATTGATTCCTTGGATCGGTCCTGATAATCCGTATCGTTCGCTGGGGGGTGAACAATGGCTGTGGTGCCGTTGCCCGTGTCGATACGTGCCTCTCCAATGGCTTCTACCAGGGAACTGTCTTCCATCTGGATGATCTCGTTTTCGGGAACCTCGTCCATGGCTAACAGTTGGGGGATGATCTGATCACTGATCGAACGACAGGGATTGCTCAGGGTGTTCTGTACAACACCACGTACATCATTGGTACGTAAAAGTGGTCACTCGGATCGCTTTATTGCAGGTCTTGGCTCGAAATAGCATTGCTGCTGGGCTGGTGAAGGTAATACGGCAGGGCAGCCTGGAGCTTCTTGTGCTCCACGCACGCCTTGAGCCATTCGGGCCTAACAATAGGGATCGATTGCTGTAATGCTGCCTCATAGTTGTATCCACCTTGGACATGGCAGAGCAAATGTGTTGTTTCCATGCCGACCTCCTCTGTCCACTTGCCTCCAATCTCCCCAATGAGCCTCTTGCACTCTTCCAGCGCGGTATCCGACTCAAAGACGCCAAAGCAAACGTTGGTTCCTGTCAAGTTGTCAAGTGTATGAGTCCTGGCCTTGACCTCGTTGCTTCGTAGTGTTCCCGCTGAGGTTTTGATCTCAATGTAATAGCTGTACTCGTGGTTGATCTCCAAACCTTGAAGCTTGTATTGGTTGACGTGGAACGGATTGGCAATGGCGTGTCCTTGCTTCACACCGTTCTTGTACACGTCAAGGGATCGAAGACTAGCCTGGTTTAGCACCAGTTGGTCCCACTCGAGTGTACAAGTCGATTGCGTGAGCGATTTTACGTGCAAAGTGGGTGTCTTGGGAGGGTTCTTGCCGAACTGGTCCAAGATCTCGTCTTGGAGTGCCCAAAACTCATCCCGGCGGTGTTGTTCCTCTTCAAGATCGCGATTGACCGAGATATTGACGATTGACCCGGCGGCGACGCCCTTGGGCAGTAGGAGAGAAGGGAACTCGATGAGGTGGTGGTCTTCTGTCAAAAGGATGGTCATGCCGGCGTCAACCTTGCCGACAGTGAAGCGAATCGAAGAGTTCTGCTTTGAGCCCTTTCCCGATCCAGGACCAGCAGCAGAAGAAGAGGTATGATCGGCAGCGGTCGTCATCGTCCAGCTCAGAGGCGTCGGTGCTGCAAAAGTGATGGGAGAGCGAAAGTGATGATGAAAACGTGGCCGTGTGTGGGCAATTTTTGGCGTGGCGAAACCTTGCGGCAAATTTATCCTTTGCTCTTTTCTTCTCATTCTTCACCCGCTCTTTCTTTCTCATCCTTCCTCCGCCCACCCCCACCACCGGCCACACCTTGCCTCCCTCGTCCTCCTCGTCTTCCTCGCCTTCATCCTTCCTCTCCTCGCCTTCTGCTATGAGCGCCTCACAGTCCCCCATTTTCCGCCTCGACTGCAAGGCCCAATCCTATGACTGGGGCAAGATTGGATCATCCTCCAAGGTCGCCAGGTTTGCCGCGTGCTCCCCTGCATTCACCGTCCACGAAGACCGCCCTTACGCTGAGGTATGGCCACCAAGAGTCCCTGAATTCCACGTCCATCCAAGGCTCCCTGCTCAGAGTCATGATAACCTTGCTTCCCCCCTGTCAAAGGACGTGACGATTCTCCGCAGGGAATATGTCCGAGTTGACCCCACACTAACCCACCTTCCACATTTTATGACATTCGGGATATAGTTGTGGATGGGAACACATCCCAGCGGCCCATCAACACTCCATGGATCCGATGTCACGCTCGAATCCGTCTTGAAGGCCAACCCTCATTTGCTCACCCAGTATTTTTACGACGAATACCACGGCCATCTTCCATTTCTGTTCAAGGTCCTGTCCATCAACAAGGCTCTTTCTATTCAGGCACATCCCGACAAGGAACTTGCCAAAAAGCTCTACAGAGAACGACCTGCCATCTACAAGGACGACAACCATAAGCCCGAGATGGCCATTGCTCTAACAGAGTTTGAAGCACTATGCGGCTTCAGGCCCTTGAACGAGATTTCGGCAGCACTAGGCGCATGGCCCGAGTTATCAGAGCTTGTTGGTCGGGAGGCCGTTGATACCTTTCAAAATGCATTGAAAGAGGCCGATGTGGACAACCAGCGTCAGGCGCTCAAACAGCTGTACACGGCAGTGATGACTGCAGAAGCATCCACAGTGAAGGAACGATTGGACAGTCTGATCCACAAACTAACGTCTGCCGGCAAAGAGTACCGCCCTCAGACAATCGAGGAGCTGGTGTTGAGGATCCATTCGCAGTTTCCAGGAGACGTTGGAGTGTTTTCCCTGTTCTTCCTCAACTATGTTGTATTGCAGCCAGGGCAAGCCATCTTTCTAGCAGCCAACGAACCGCACGCGTACTTGAGTGGAGGTGAGTGCCTTGCATCTGAGCCTGTTGTTGCCCAGTTATTATGTGATGCGACGTTTCACCCGCTGACAATGGTGGTTTCTGTGTTTGTTTCTACTACAGATTGCGTGGAATGCATGGCCGCCAGCGACAACGTTGTTCGTGCAGGACTCACACCCAAGTTTAAGGATGTTGAGGTGCTCACGCAGATGTTGACTTATCAGGCAAAGTCCAGCGCTGACCAGCTTCTTACTGGGGTATCTTGCGCACCTCACTCGCCACATTCACTTTTGTACGATCCACCAATCGAAGAATTTTCGGTTGTTCTGACAAGACTGGATCATGACAAGGACAAAGAGTCTCTCCAAGGAACGGAAGGACCTAGTG
>Ga0247824_10000316_pt1 | contig 22588 bp, 15 predicted proteins | sample 13C_PalmiticAcid_FD_194412 | JGI IMG/M metagenome (GOLD analysis project Ga0247824, IMG submission 194412) | Soil microbial communities from agricultural site in Penn Yan, New York, United States - 13C_PalmiticAcid_Day48 | ecosystem: Environmental > Terrestrial > Soil > Agricultural land...
ATCATGTACCCCACCTCGGGCCAGCCGAACGACGACGTCCACATGTGGCACCCCCCGATCCCGATCAGCTCCCCCGTCGGCCTGTCGCAGATGGCAAAGTTGAACGTCGCCTCGTCCCGCGGGGGCAGGAACGGATCCAGCTTGGCCTGCGTCTCGGACAAGTCCTGGTCCGGCCTGCCCACCGCCGTCCAGATCATCACCTCGGGCTGCGTGCGCAGCTCGTGGAGCGCGGGGAGGTCCTCCTGGGTCAGGACGCGGAGGGTGAGGCGCTCCGTGGTGATGGGTTGGCGGGCCGCGCTGGGAGGCAGGGGCCGGCGCGGGAGGGTGGTGCGGACGCGGACAAAGGTTGACGGGTCCGGCTCCGGGCCCGCGGGGGGGCGGGCATTTGATGAGGATGTTGGAGCGGCGCCCATGGTTTGATGGTGGGCGTTGATTTTTCAATGTGTCGTTGACGTGTTGTTCCAGGGAGGCGGGCTTGGGAGAACTGAGTCCGGGGGCGGGGAGATGCTCATGCAATTGGAAAGAAAAAAGGAGTGGAAATATGAGTGATCTTTAAGATTCAGTATTCAGCAACCTCGTGTTGAGACTTGATGCTTCAGATGAGTCACGCCATCCCCTCCTCCTAGGTGCCGCCTGCAACAGCAGACCCCATACGGTATCCAGCTTCCCCTTTTGGAGTAGGGAATGCAGGGCTTACCTGACTTGCTTACACAGTCCCTGGGCAGTCGAGCGGCCCGGGGCGATTGGGCCCCGAGGCTCGATCCATGAGCGACTGATCTAGACCGGACGGAACTCACACTATGAGACAGCGCTTCCGGAGACCACTCTGCGCGCCCCCAAGTTCGTTTTCGCTGTCGTCGCCAAGGCAAATCAAGGCTCCCTTTTACATCGATTGCATCTCGCATTCAGGAGGACGTCATCAGGTCAATTCCGGACAACCAACAAGGACCAGAAACGGACCGATAGGCTTGCTCACAAACAGACGCAAATCCCGTGCTTGACCATTTATTCATTTCATGCTCGTCCGAGGGAGCAAATGCAGGATATCCCATTTTCCTAATGAACACCTGAAGAACCTGCCAACCCCAACCACAACCATGAAACCCTTCAAGCAAAAGTGGACGGGCGCGTCGCGCTGAAGACCTTCTTGTTGCTGATCTTGGGGACGCGGTGGGGCAGGGGGAAAGAGAGCTTCTTGGTGACGAGTTGCTTGATGTAGGGGCGCTTGATATCCTCGGTCTTCTCGATCTCGACAACGCGGAGGATCTGTGTCGACGTTAGCAACCCGTGACAGAGCATTTGACGTGTGCGGTCTTCTTACGTGGATCGACCTGAAGCGGGCACGGTGGCGGGCAGCCATGTCGGAGTAGAGGGCCTCGACGGCAGCGGTCCTCGAGGTCTCGCGGTACTCCTTGTACATGTTGTGCGTGCCGGAGCGCGAGTCGTAGCGGATCCAGACGCCGAAGTTCTTGACCTTCAGGGGGTGCTTCTCGGAGATCTGGCAACACTGTGAGCAACCCATGCAGAGCCCCTCCCGGATCTAGCGATACATACCACGTTGACGCTGACGATCTCACCGGTGGCCTTCTTGACCTTGCGGAGACCGCGAAGGAAGTACCAGAAGCGGGACTTGGCAACGACCACATTGGGTGCGAAGATGCGCATGCGGTAGAGGCTGGGGGTCGGGTTGGCCTCCGTGGGCAGATGGCGCCCAATCACCTGGTATTCCTGAAGACGGCCTGGTAACCACGATGTCAGCTTTTTGGCCTTCCATTGAGTGCAAGCGTGGCGTAAAGAAAAAGGCGTCGCAGAGTAAAGTATCGGCGGTCGAGAGGCATCGTAACGTCGTGCAGTCGGTGTGCTCGGTTGCTTGGTCGAAGGGAGCTTCCACTGCTTCGTCCTTGCCCGTCAAAGCCAACCCATGCCATCCTCAACGTTTTCCAAATCCAAATAAGCGTCCCAAATCCCTCGATAAAGTCCAGTCCTTCCCAATTACTGTTGAGTCGAAGCAGGGCGTCGTTCTTGTCGAGTATCGTTTGTGCATCGGTATGCTCTCGGCGCTGAGGTTGCAACAACACGACAATGAGGAAAATGAAATCTGCTTACCCATCTTCAAGAATGTTAGAAACTATTCGACAAAACGTTTCTGCAATCAATAGGGACTTACTGTGATTATTTCCCGCTGCGGATCACGACGTCGTTGGGTGAGCTGTCGGAGTCTTGAATTAGCGATCGCGAAAGCAGGAAAAATTTGGGTGCGCCTGGTTTAGGGCTCGCAGCGCTTGGGCCAACCACAGCCCGACAAGCCCCATGTGGCGGTGCATGGCTGAGTGACGCCACACATGGCGGGGTCGGGCTCTTCCAAACGACCGCCGGGTTTCAGAGCCAATCAGCTTAACTTGGGTCCCACCTCTCCTTCGTGGGCAGCTCTCTTTCTCATCCCTGCGACTTGCAACGACACCGAAAGCTGAGAACCATCTCGATTCAGTTACTGGGCCTGGAACGAGAGTTCATCGAATTTGATACCAAAATCTACAGAACAACAGCTGGTGGAACTTGGGAAACTATATTCATCGGTAGTTTGCCGGCACAATCACAAACTAAACGCGACTTTCCTTTTTCCAACAAGCTCATTCCCAATCTTCAAGAGCCTGGCGGGGCAACCAAAACCCCATCTGCCATGGAGTTCAAGCCGCCCTTCTTCCACGAGTTTGCCGAAGCCTGGTCTGGGCAAGAGGGCCCGCGCCTTGCACGGACACTAACACCAGACCTCCCAACTGAAAAGCTGAGGAAGATCTGCGACAGCCAGAATGCCCACGATATCAAGGGCACTCTTAAGCGCGGCCTCCAGGGAAACGCCGCACTCGTCGGCGGGATTGACCATCAGGAAGTACAGGGCTGGGTAGAAGTGTATGCGGCATACTGGCATGCTGCCAGATCGATCTTGGCCGCTCGGCTCAGCGATGACAACAACCAAGTCAGTGTTCATGGCGGGGTCCCCCCCCGTTTTCCTTGACAACCCACTCATTGTTGACTCTCATTACAGTCGTCGCAGCTGGTGTGGACGAAGGTGTATGCGAGCTGGACTGAGCTGCTGAACGCCCTCCTCCGAGGCTACCAGAGCTGTGGCTTCGAAGTATGGACCATACCTTGCTTGTATGTGGTGTGCAAGCACTTGAGGATCTTTGCCATGAAAGCAGACGATGAGCGCAACAACAGCACTTCCCTCGATGACAATGGAGCGGAGGCCTTGCAAGACGACTTTGACCCAGAGACGAACAAGCGCCAGAAGCTGGAGGACTGTGCCAGAGTTCTCTCCAGGGTCTTCATGGTCTGCCAGACTGACAGGTGAGTCCACTCCTCTAGTGAGACGCTTCATTAATCTCACCGTGTGCTAGAGCACCCCTCGAAGAGTCGCGCAAGTGGGGAAGCTACTACATCGCCAACCTTTTACTCAAGACTTACTTCAAGTTGAACTCGGCGTCCTTATCGAAGAACATTCTCAATAGCCTGCGGGCGGGGGGACGAGACATGCCGGACTTCAAGGCTTTCCCGAAGTCTCAGCAAGTGACGTTCAAGTACCACCAAGGGGTCCTCGCCTTCTTGGAGGAAAATTATGTCGACGTATTGCCACCCGATGTCTCCAGCACTTGAAGCAAAACGGCTGACCAACTTTAGGCCGAGAAATACCTGACTGAGGCATGGAACGACTGCCACAAAAGTGCAGTGAGGAACAAGGAGTGAGTGTTCAATCGGGGATGACTTGAGTACCAATAGACTGACGCCAACGGTCAGACTTATCCTGACATACCTCATCCCATGCCGCCTCATCACCAACCACACACTGCCGACCGAGAAGCTCTTGGCACAGTATCCGAGACTGCAGAAACTCTTCCTACCACTTTGCCGGTGCATCAAGAGGGGCGAGCTCCACAAGTTTGACCTCGCTCTGCAGGAGGGCGAAGATGAGTTTGTCAAGCGGCGCATCTACCTCACTTTGGAGCGCGGCCGCGACATCGCCTTACGCAACTTGCTGCGGAAAGTCTTCATCGCCCGTGGATTCGAGGAGGCGAAGGAAGGGGAGAAGCCAGTTCGCCGCAGCCGCGTGCCGGTCGCTGAGTTTGCCGCTGCTATCAGCCTCGGCAGCCAGGAGAAGATCGACAATGACGAAGTCGAGTGCCTGCTGGCCAACATGATTTACAAGGTGAGTCAAAGTCCACACATGATGCCTTCGTCACGAGGCGTAGCCCCTTTTCCAGAGGCGACCAGAAGTTTCCCCCCTTTTCTGTTGCAGGCAACGGGATGCCTGCGTATGCAGTCATCAGCGCATTGATGCCTGATGTCCACGCGCTGCCTTGCCAGGCGCCTATGTGCCTGGGGTATCAAGGCAGCACTGCTTCATGATACAAACATGCCGATTGGTGCAACCTGTTGCCCCAGCAATGAGTCATTTTGCTGATTGCTTGCCACCCAGAATCATATGAAGGGATACATCTCCCGACAGCACGGCATCGTGGTGCTCAGCAAAACAGGGGCATTCCCAGGGACCGGCGTGTGAGGGGAGAACTGGCTTGGTTGGCAAATACAAGGGCGCATCGTCCCTTGCCGATTGGCCAATTCACGGATCAGTCAGTATCCGGACCATGACTGCATTCAAGGTGTCAGAGCAGAGCGGGCGATGAGCACGAGATTCGGTCCCATGCAATCTGTGCAATGGCGCAGTTCGGGATTTGACGGAACGGGGAGTTGTGCCGCAAATGGCAGCAGGTTTGCTGTCCATTGTGGGCGTGAACGGGCAGCCAGTACATGCATCCGGTGTCGCAGGCCGTGGGGGCAATCGTGTCATTCGCGAGATCCACCCGTTATCACGGCACGCCGCGTGCGATGTTCACTGTTGGAGTCGGCGCACCACCCCTGAACGCCAGGTGGTCTTGGAGATGGACCTCCCATCCTCTAGTCGCTGAAAGATGAGATAATTGAATGACAATACCCAAACCACTGAATTGGCTCAGTTCTCAAGATGTTGAGTCCCACCGTGATGCCCCCTTCACCTCCCAAACAGTTTGCACACCAGACCAGCCCCATTGATTGTCGCCTGTTTGCCGTGTCCATGTGTGGCAGGGTTGCTCCAGAAACGCCCAATCAGGTAGCAGCATCCAAACAACTGCCCCTTTTTTTGTGTTGCCTCACCTCGCATCGCCTTCCCGCCATGGCTTTTTTTCGCACCCATCACCACCTGCACCCAACCAACCACTGCGCCAGGAACAATGCACCGATCGCAAACCAAGAAAAGCACCATGCCGGATCTCTCTCTGTCTTCCCCGCACTTTTTCCCCCTTCCGGCCAGCCGTCCATGGATCCAGGGCTGAAGGGATTCATTCACCACTCACAACTGCACACACGAGCCACGCAAACCTGTCCGCGCACCCCTGCAGACAACAACCACGCCTCCCCCATGCACAACCCGGCCGTGGTGTGCAATTGGTGTTGCACATCCAACAAGAACCAGCGTGAAAAGTGACTCACACGACGGCAGGGGCGGCGCATTCACGAACAATCCTCCAATGCAAGGTGCAGACGTCTGATCGCCCTGCAAACCCACCGTTTCTGATTTTGGTTCAACCCGCTCCGCTCCGTTTTGCCCAAGAGGGACACTTTCCAGCGGATTGATGACCCCCTGTGAAGCCGAAAAATAGAGTACCGACGTGTGAAATAAAATAAAATAAAAATGGAACAGAACAGAAAAAAAAAAGCCAAGACGTAACGTTGAACCCCCCTGAGGCCGGACAAGCCGGGCGGCAAAAAATTCTGGAGACACTGACGAGATGAGAGATCCTCGCGGACTGACCCGGTCCGACGGTTCTCGCTTTTGACGCTAACGTTAGCGGCATGTGCATGGTGGTGACGATCCACACGATCCGTCTGGATGGGTCGGTGGATCTGAGATTGAGGTCCTCCTTTTCTTTTTTCTTTTTTTGGCCGTGAGTTTGGTCTCCGCCTGGATGGGGCGGTGGTCAAGGAATCTCAAACGCGTCACGCAAGGATAGTTCACATTTGCGGTGTGGACAGAGCTTTTGCTGGTTGCTTGGTAATATTGCAGCGAGAGAATGAGCACCAGTGATTGTTGGTGTATGAGATTCATCCCTCCTTTGGGCAATGTCTTTCGGTCAGGACAAGACATGCCTCAAACGCCCTAGCGTGAAACGGGTGATGAACGAGAGCGAGAAGCGAAGATACACTGTCTCTGGTCTCCTTTCCAACCTTCTCCACCATTCACTTCCAGTCTCGACTGTCAAAGTGTCCCAAACGATTCGCCACCAGAAAGAAACATGTAAAATGAGATCTCCACCCAGAAAAGAAAACCCATGCTCGCGAAAGCCACCGTCTGGAAGAGACGGCATCTTTCAAACAGGGGATGAATCACCCTGCCCTAATGAAATCCCATGAAAGATGAAAACTGCCAAAACCAAGAAATCCTCCGCCGCCCAACGTGGTCGTGTCATGAGGGTATGCTATTGTACAAGTTTGAAGTTTTTGCGGGAAAAAAGCAGAGCAGAACTGACACACCAACTCCGAAATGCAGAAAAGGAAAAACTGAGAGAAAAAACAGACCCGACCAAACCTGCCCCTTGCGCCAAAATCATGAAACGAGGATGGAAAATGTCTATGCCCAAGCCGTACCCAAATATTAGACCGTAGTAATCCTGAAAAATCCGTGTGCGCAAAAATATGTAGAATCGAAAGAGGCCGGGGTATGAAGCATGATCCATCGCAGAGTCGAGAACGCCTGGAGGGGCAAGGTATCGTGTGTTGAGGGGTGTTTGGGTATCAATCGTCTCGTGAAAAGGGGTGGCGAACCGGGGAAGTGGGAGCCTAGAAGGGGCGACCGCTGCGAGGAGTGCGAGGCGTGGAGCTGTTTGATGGCGAGTTAGACTGAGGCCCAGGAAAGTGGGAGAGAGACAAAAAAAAAAACTTACGCAGCGCTTGAGATGTCATCGACATGGTTGCACAGGGCGACGAACAGATCGAAGAAGAGCTGTGTGCCACCGTTGAGCATCTCGAGTTGCATGGTGCCGCTGCGCTTGAAGGTGCTGCGGCTGCGGATGATGAGGGCCAGATAGTGCGCGCGCAGCTTGGAGTCGGTGTCCGGAGTGTTGGCGTAGGCATAGCGAGCCGAAGCCAGGATGGTGCTCGCTTGGATGCCAGACTCTGTTTCCGTTAGTGAGACGAACTCGACACAAAAAGATACGACTCGGAGGGGCTGGCTTACGAAGACCCTGCTTGCGCAGAGCAATACGCTTCAGTTCCTCGAGGCCGTACTTCTCGGCAGCACAGTAGATGGCCGTGTCCTTGAGCAGCTCGCCCTCGACGCTGTGGTGGTAGATGGTGGCCTCAGAGCGGCCATCCTCGCCGGCCTGCTCCAGCTCCCACGAGTTCCTCTTCTTGTTGTGCACCAGGCGCGGGTAGTAGTCGGCCTTGTAGAGGTACTCGAGAATGGACGAGAAGACCTCGGGTTCTTCGTCGGGAAGCGAGATCTTCTTGGTCTGCGAGTCCATCATCTGGTTCTGCAGGACGCTCTGGAAGAAGGGCGAGGCGGCGAGGACATTCTCATGGGCGGCGAAGATCCTCTGTTCCTGGCCGACAACGAGGGTGACGATAGCCGAGATGGAACCACTGAAGCAAGACCATGTCAGCATCGTGTGCATGCTCGAGGGATGCACAACGGCCGACGGCAACTTACCCCAAGGTCGACTCAGACGCACCCGCATTTGATACGGTGCCAGCACGGCGACGGCCAGACTCAACAGGCCTCTTGGTGATGCCAGCCTCCTTGGCGAAGGATGAGCTTGCCCTCCTGTGTCTCCCGGACTTGGAGAAGCTCTTGCTGGTCTGGGGCGGCTCGAAGCGTCGAGAGAACATCTTGATCCACTATCACCGGCGTCTGCTGCCTTCTACTGTCTCCACCCGGATCGGCTCGGAGCCTAGAGGAGCCGTTGACTCGGCTCGGAAATACGGGGCCGTCGTTTAGATCGTTTCGTTGATGAATACAGGCAAGGCGGTGTGATGCAGAAGGGGCCGAGACACAAAGAGGCACGATGCAAGACAAAGACAATATGAGATGATGGAAACGGATAACAAGAAAATCAGATGTCGATGATCCGATGTCTTGTTGGATGAGCGAAGACCTACCTACTTAAGCGAGGCAAAGGTGGGCTCGAACGAGGATGGTAGAAAAATTTTCCCATTTCATTTCCGGCGAGGGAAGCTTGGGCTCATATTTAAAGTTGGGAGGGAGGCCGCGGCTGCAGAGATGCCTGGCATCGCGGGTGGACACACCTTGTCTCGGCGGCCGGAAAAGGCAGCGAAAAAAAGTATCCAGCGTGATTCGCGTCGGGAAACGGGTCTGGGGAAGTGAACCGTCACGGAGTCACCTGACTTGCATTGCCGTTTTAGGCAAGGCTGAACGAGATTTTGCGGGATGCGACCAGGGACTTTCCCTGCAAAATGCCTTGAGCAAGGGGCGGAAAAGCAAGCCGGACTGGAAAGCGCCAGTGCCAGGCCAGGGGCTTGGAGTCATTAAGGGTTGTCCATGTTTCCATGTGCGAAATGCCGTGGAGACTTCTTGCGCTAGGCGAGGCCGGAGTGAAGCGTCCAGGGTGGACGAGTCCTGGGATTTTTCTGGAAAAGGCTGAGAAATTGGCATGCAACGCTGCAAGGCTGCCGAACCGCTGCCGAGGCGCACTCACTTGCGCGTGAACTTTTGCTAGCCGCAGCCCGCGAGGCAGCAGCAGGCTGACGCCGCGGCCAAGACGACGATGGCTGGGAACTGCCAGAATCTGCGAGGCAGCCATTTGCTTCAATGTCAAGAGTTCCCCAGCAACGACTGACTGTGTCAATTGACTTGCAAAAAAAAAGTCGGAGAAGGAGCATTGGCCATGGGTTCAAGCTCTGCAAGCTCTGGAAGCTCTGGCCCTGCAAAAGAAGTGGATCGCCGTTAAGATTAACATGGGCGCACTCGGGACGGAGACCCACTGGAGCCCGATTCTCGAAGGAACAGACGGCAACCCCATCTGAGCCCATCATGCAACGCCCAACGGCCCTTGCCAACGAAAAAGCACGGATCAGATGTCCGTCCAACCGTGCCGCCCACTGACGAAGCAATCAAGCCAGGCCTGCCTTCACGCGGCTTGCACGGAGAGACTTTGGGAGTGCACACGTCTTGGCACAACCCCTGCTCGTCTCCTTTTCCGTCGAGCTCTGCCCCTTTTTGTCCCCAGTGTCTCCCAGAACCGATGTCTGACTTTCGGGCCGCTGCTGGGGTGGTAACCAGGGGACGCACGAGGTAAAACCGCTAACGGAGGTCTTGCCACCCCAAATTCTTGCAAAAGAAATTTGAGGAAGAAAATCCAAGAAAAGAAATCTCAGCCTTTGTCAAGCGCTCTCTCAATCAATTTCAAAACGGCATGAGCAGCGAGCTTTTTGCCGTCTCCTCTGGCAATCGCCTGCTGGTGGTACGCCACAGGCACAATGCCCTTCTCGGCAGGGATCCCGAGGTCCACGCACCTCTGGAAAAGACGCTCGCTCTGTTCCTTTGGGACGAGCTCATCCCTTTCGGCCTCAAGGAAGTACACCGTGGGTGCTGCCACCCCTTTTTCTTTCGCGGCCTCGGCGATCAAGCCCAAGTTTGCCCAGCTGTCCAGGTGATTTCGAAGGAAGGGCCACAGATACTTGTATGGCAACCACTTCTGGGGGTACAGTGTCTCGAGCATGGCTCTGAGCGACACAAATGGAGTTTCGAGAAGGAGGCCTCTGATCGGCATGGTCGCTGGTACCCGGCCAGTCGCGGCGAGATTCGTCGCTACCCCTGAGCCAATGCTCTGGCCCCAGACAAGCAAAACGGGGTCGGTGCTGCCGTCCTTCCCGAAAATCTGGTCGTGGCGTTCGGCTATCCACCGCACGCCCGCCTCGGCATCGAGCCGGAGACCCGGCTCCGAGGGCCGGCCACGTGAAGTCCAGTAACCCCTGTAACTCAGGCAGACGAAAGTCAACTGGGTCGGCGCCATTGCGTGTGTCTTGCTGCCACTAACAGCTCGAAGGACCCAGGACAAGTCTGGCAGCCGCGGTGGGATGGACGAAGCGTTTCCTGGGATATTGTCAGTCACAATCGCTGATTCACAGTCTTCACGACGGCCAACCCTGGAAGTAGAGGACATAGACATGCGCTGCCGCTGCCGCTGGCGTCTCTGGCCTTGTAGCGGCCGTCCGTTTCCCATGAGGGAGGGGGATAGTCGCGACAGCCAACGCAAGATCTGTCCCGTCCTCGGCCCTCGTCCTCTCCTCGGTCCATTGGATACCCCCACACTGGTCCAGCCAGTTCCCGATCCGCTCGCTGCGGGAGTTTGGCGGCAGCCCGGGCATGTAGATGATCTTGTTCTGGAAGACGACCATCATCACACATTTCCTATGAGCGGTGTCAGCCAGACCATTCCCCGCATACCGAGAGCGTCAAATGTGTTCCAGGTGAAAACCAAGACCCGTTCAAATACATACCAGATCCACAGGCCAATGAGCAATCCGCTGAAAACCACTGGTGGTAGGAGAACTGGTGGGATATGGATGCTCCGGCGGCCAGCCTCGGCAGAGACGATGCGAGGATGTGCTCCCAATGGCCGGCTGTGTTTGACCACTGCCCAAGACGGCGTCGAAGTGAGGCGAGGGCTACGGCGAGCAGTGTGCAGCAGACACCTCAGGGGCGCCAGTTGCCATTGGGCACCACGCCTGAGCATCCCGCTGCGAACAATCATGGCAGACGAACCCATCATTGGCCGAGATCACTAGCAAGATGCAGTGCGGGATGGAGTGGGCTCACTCCTTGGGGGTAAGGCGGATGGCGTGGTGCGACGGTGATCTCGCCCTGTGCAGGTAGGTGACTATTTCGCGCTTGCTCATGCCATGGCCGAATCGTGTGTTCGTCTGCCACTCGTCAGGATCCTTGCGATGTTCTGCAGAAAATCCCTTCGACTCGGGCTCGTGAATCGAGATTGGAACCGATTGAATTGGGCTGGTCTGGTTGGGCGGAAATTCGAGGACTGGGGTGATGGTGCGTTGTTGTCAAGATGCAATTCGCCCACCCACAGAGCAGATCCAGCCAGCAGATATTGGGAATTGTCGAGTCGATGAACTGCGGGGGGGACAATACACCTTTTATAAATGGAAAAGCAAATAAATATGTATTAAGCAAACAATTGATAGTCAACGAATTCGACAGGCCATTGCTTTGGCAGAGCAAGGTCCTTTGATGAACTGTCCCCGGTGCAGGTGCTGAAGCTGACGGTTGTGTTCTGGTGGTCAGCGGGTTGCAACCGACCTGACGATGTTGGGGACCAACCCCACATTAAAGTTGGTCAATCCCTGCTCACGGCCGCTGACCTGTCACCGATAATGAGGTGACGATAAGCGGTGCCCCTCCTTCAGGGAATCAGGAATGCCAGGCGGTTGGTCATCTCAAAAACCCGCTGTTGCGACACTGGTGCACTGCCTATAAGCCCGACCCAGCCACCAGAGCGGCCAAACAAGGTTACTGCGCAACGTACCTACCTAACTTTATTGCTTGGCCATTCTTTGAACCGACTGCGAACAACCAGGACCCAAAGAACACCGATTGCCATTCTGTCGCATTCGTCACCGTCCTCGTTTACCACCAACACCTACCATCGCAACTCACACACCGCTCACCATGCCCGCACCACTCGAAGAAGGCTCCCGGTCACCGGGCCACCACATCGAGCTTGTCGACGACAACCCCTCCCCGCGCCACGATGGGGAAGGCAGTCCCGGGCTAAGGGACAGCAAAGGCTGGGACGGGAAGCTGCGCGTGCCCAAGAGCGCCCTGCTGGCGAACCCAGAGGCACTCTCAGATCCAGAGTATTCAGACGAGGACAACGTCGTGCCTGGTGACGAGGTTGCTGCGGACGAAGGTATGAGGAGGCGGCAGCATGATCAGAAGTTGGGGTGGGCTGACTGACTCTGTGCCAGACATCCTCGACGGCGAAGATTCGGACACAGACGAGATCATATGCACACACTCGCGAATCAAGTCGATCCCCGCGCTCCGGCTCGAACGCTTCAAAAAGGTAGCCCGAATCTGCTTGCGGCAGAACCTGATCCAGGACATTGAAGGCCTCTCATGCGTCGCCTCCACCCTCCGCGACCTCGACTTCTACGACAACCTCATCTCGCACATCCGCGGCCTCGACGACCTCGTCCACCTCACCTCCCTCGACCTCTCCTTCAACAAGATCAAACACATCAAACACATCTCCCACCTCACCGAGCTCACCGACCTCTACTTTGTCGCCAACAAGATCTCCAGAATCGAGGGCCTCGAGGGCCTCACCAAGGTGCGCAACCTCGAGCTCGGGTCCAACCGCATCCGCGAGCTCCAGAACCTCGACTCCCTCACCGCCCTCGAAGAGCTCTGGGTAGCCAAGAACAAAATCACCTCCCTGACGGGCCTGTCCGGCCTCCCCCACCTCCGGCTCCTCTCCATCCAGTCCAACCGCATCAGCGACCTCTCCCCGCTCCGCGACGTGCCCCAGCTCGAGGAGCTCTACATCTCCCACAACGCCCTCGAGTCCCTCGAAGGGATCGAGCAAAACACGCGCCTGCGCGTCCTCGAGATCTCCAACAACAAGATTGCCTCGCTCAAGGGCCTCGGCCCCCTGGCGGAGCTGGAGGAGTTCTGGGCGAGCTACAACCTGATCGGGGACTTTGCCGAGGTCGAGCGCGAGCTGGGCGACAAGAAGGAGCTGACGACGGTCTACTTTGAGGGCAACCCGCTGCAGCTGCGCGGGCCGGCGCTGTATAGGAACAAGGTCAGACTGGCGCTGCCGCAGGTGAGGCAGATCGACGCGAGTAAGTTCTTTGCCCCACCCCCCAGTCCCCTATTCTCGACCAAGGGACTAACATCATCGGCAGCGTTTGTACGGACGAATTGACCGGCGAGATCTGTGCCATCTGCCCAGAAACTGGGAGGGGGAGGCGTTCTGTATTTGGTATAACCAGAGGGGGGGAATGGGAGGAGGAACAATAGCATTCGGCGGCGTTCGGTTGATAAAGCGGAACAAAGTGCGCGGCCGCGCAACTGTATTCGTTGTGTTAAGGTTCAAGGCAGCATCTACGGACCGTGTGATGCGCCAAATCAACATCGGTTGGACCCCCTGGGGTCCGAAACCCAAGTGTACTCTTCCCAAGACTCGGTGTTGTCGACGCTCGATGTTGAACTAAAGTCAATGAACAACCATGATTGGGGCTTGGCGAGGAACAGGAAATGGAAACGAAAACGTCAGATTTGATATATTCTATGAGAGGTCCCATCCAAGCAAGCACGCCATGCAGTGCATAAAACGGTATCCCCCTTCTCCCCATCATGAGACATGATTCTCCCCGGATAGATGTTGTGTTTGTGTGTGTGTGTGCGTGTCTAAAACAACACAGGGCGCCGGCTCGCCCCTTTTCTCTTCGTCAGGCAAGCGACATAGCCAGCATGATTTTCATTGCAGTCGTGACAGGACCGGCGGGAGGAAGAGGAAGCATCCCTCCCGCCAGCCGCCCTCTATGATTCATAGTCAGAGGGCTATCGGTAGAGAACAGACCAGTGTTTGGCTCGGTCTGTCTCGGGTCTGGCCCGGCAGGCCAGAGCGGGATTGCGCCCGCCCCTCGCACTTTCTTCTCCAGCGAGCATTTAGCCGAAGATCCAGAGGAGCTCAGTGGGGAAGTACTACAGTCATAACAATCAGTATAAGGGCGGCACGTCAAGAAGCCATCTGTGGTGAAGACTCACGTTGGAGGGCTGGTTGAAGCGGATGCCGCGGTTGAAGGAAGAGATGGTGGCAATGTCCTCCTCGGAGAGATCGAACTCGATGCTCTGCAGGTTGGAGACCATGATGTGCTCGCGGGTGCTCTTGGGGATGATGGCCAGGCCGCGCTGGGTAGCCCAGCGAAGCAGGACCTGCGAGGGCTCGCGGTTGTACTTGGCAGCGATCTTCTGAATGGTGTCGTCCTCGATGAGGGGAGTGAGCTTGACGGCGTGCTGCATGTTGAACTCGAGGAAGCTGGCGGGGCCGAAGGAGCTGTAGGCGGTGACGGCAATGCCCTCGCGCTTGGCGAGGTTGAGCAGCTCCTGCTGGACCAGGTAGGGGTGGTGCTCGACCTGGAGGGTCGCCGGGCGGATCTTGGCGTAGCGGAGGAGGTCGTAGATCAGCTGGGACTGGAAGTTGGAGATACCAATGCTCCTGGCGAGGCCGTTGCCGACAAGGGACTCCATGGCGGTCCAGGTCTCCTGGATGGTGGCCTTGCTGGGGCGGATCTCGTCGCCCTCATAGTGCCAGCCGGGGGGGTAGCGGACCGAGGGGTCGACGTACTCGAGAGCGACGGGGAAGTGGATGAGGTAGAGGTCGAAGTAGTCGATGCCCCAGTCGGCGAGCTGCTTCTTGACGATGGGCTCGACGCGCTCGCCGTCGTGGAAGGTGTTCCAGAGCTTGGACACAATGAAGAGCTCCTCACGCTTCACGAGGCCCTCCTTGATGGCGCGGGCGACACCCTGGCCGCACTCGACCTCGTTGCCGTAGTCTGTTCAAGCTTCCAATCAGCCTCTGTCTGTGTGCCAGTGTACACCCCTCCCCCCAACCGCACCAGGGAACTTGGCAGTTCCACACTTGATCCACATCCCGTCCCGTGTCTTCTGGCGCCTGCATCGCGGTACTGAGATACCCCGAGAGGCGACAGGGGTTCCGGCAGAATTGGACCCCTCCATGCTGTGCGCGGACAGGTGGGGTGGAAAAGAGCAGCGGAGGCGGGGTAAATTCCCAATCGCACTTCCCTGCCCCTCCACGTCGCCCCATGCGCAACACGATGTCATAGGTAATGCGGCCCACACAGCGACTTCTTTTCTGAACGGGCGGGATGGAAAGGGGGAGCGCGCAGGAGTGACTTACCGCAAGCACCGTCGAAGAGGCGGTATCCGGCCTTGATGGCATTGTAGACGACGTCGGAGGCAACGGCGTTGTCGACCTTCCAGAGGCCGAAGCCCACCTGGGGCATGTCGTAGCCGCTGCTGAGCTTGATGACGGGAGCCATTGTGTTGATCTTGCGAGTTTCTTCTTCTAGGGGTGTGCGACTCTGTGCGTGAAGAAGAAGGTTAGAAACCGGCCGGCAGAACGTCTCGTGGCTTGCGCCGTGGAGAAAGCGACGTGTGCTTGGAGAGGCTGCCGGGAGACTCACGCGAGGAGCTGGTCCGCGAGGGAAGGCGAGAAGAGGGATTGGAGATGGTGTGGGAGATGAAGAGGAAATCAGCCGGGCGGCTTCGAGAGCATCGAGGGGCTTCTGCGGTACTTATACGACCTGCCCCTCTCCACGAGCTCTTGAGGACCAGGGGAGGGGTGCCACCAGGCCGCGCATTGCTAGTCCATGCCGCTCTCCGCCGAGTCGTGCGCTTCATCTACATGATGTGCCGCCACGCAGGGTCATTCCGTCCCGCCTGCGGCGGTATCTCCAGCAACACAGGCACTGTCACCCCTCACTGCCCCCATCTAGACCCGCTCCATCGTCATACGGCGCGGGAGCCCAAGGCTGGACGACAGGGTCTCTAGGGGGACCGGCGGCATGCCAAGGTTGCATGACCACGCTCTTGATCTCGGTTGTCCGTGGAAAAGCGTCCGTTTCTACTGGCCCAAGGCGATGCTTGCGATGTTTTGCGGCGGTCGCCTCCTGGCCGCCGGCCGCTGATTGGCATGGATAATGGAACGAACTGATGTCCACCAACATCCATTCGGCCAAGGCAGTGGATCCGTCTGGGGACAGTCCATCCATTTGCGCGGGTTAAACGGGTATCCTTCTGTTTGCTGGAGAATTGTGGACTCCCGCTGGGGTCGTCATGAGTCGGCTGCCCATTAGCCCTCATGCCCGGTGCGGCAGAACTCGTCTTGGGTTTCAACCTCGCCGTCGCGGACTCGTAAAACCCACATGCCCAGTCCGGCAAGGGGCTCTTCAGAGGGTCGCAAAGGGGTAACGCTCTGGCGGCTCGCAACCAAAAACAGACTCCTGCGCTGCGTCTCAAGGCGGCTGTCCGCCACAAGCGGGCGAAATTTCAGATGATCAGCTGGCCGATGCCGGTGGGATGTAGGGAAATCCCTCCGACTGAGCGATGCGTTTGCTGCAAGACACCGCTGCTGGAGCTCGAGAGCTCGACTTGACCCGGGTTCCGGCCATGCCAGCCATTTAGCCTGTTAAAACACCCGCGCCAACCACAGGCACCGGTTAATTAGAGCCCGAGAGAAAACAGCGGGATGTCCACAGTGGAGTCTCCCGTTTCGCCGGAGTCTCCCCATGCGGCAGCCATGTCAACGCTCACCTGACCTTGACCGACGGTGAGAACCGAGCGTTGCTGGTGATACTGCCTGCCGCTAGGAGTGTCCGAGATTCTGGCAAAGAAGAGACTTTAGCAGACTTTAGGCATCTCACGAACCGAGGCGTGGCGGTCGCGGTGGGTGCTCTCAATCGATGGTTTTGTTGGTCTGATGCACCGGAGCAACAACACCTTCGTCCTGCGCTGTCGACCGTCATTCCGAACCCCAACCTTGGGGGGATGTTGAAGAGACGCCATGGGCCAACAAGGCTTTGGCTTGAGGTTGTCAGAACACCAACGCAAGTCTCAGCCGAGTGCCCCTTCCATTGGCTGGACTGAGAACCTTGATGGCTGGCTGGCTGCCTGCCGGGGGTTCTCTTTCCTGGTTGGCGGCTCTCTGGCGGCTCAACCAGGAAGGTACCTACATAGGTACCAGGCAGGTATTCAAGCCCAGCGCTCTGTCAACTCTCACTCCGAGCCTCAACCTGAAGGTGCTTCCAAACATGGACGAGATTGTTCGCGGTCTGCTCTTTGTTGGCAAGACCTGACGGGGAGCTTTTGCCCGAGGCACAAGTCCTTCTCAGTCCTTCTGAGATGCGTTACACAAGGCTCGACTTGTGATATCAACGTGATTTAGCTCAATTGACTGGGGCGTTCTCATCTTGGCTCTACAAGACTTCAATCACACTTCATATTGTTGTCAGCATTTTGCTGTCTTCCTCTTTTCTTTTTACTTCGCGGTCTCGATGTCTGCCTTTGGTGCTGACACCAGCACACTTGACAAGAAACGAGGAAATCGTTCGTACAAGTCCACTCGGCCGCAAGGGAGGAATGAAATGATCATCATCTGCTATAAACAAGCGAGAAGCCGAAAAAACACAGGTGGCTAAGTTGGGCAAGGCAATTCGAGAACCAGAGTTCCAAAAACGGAAAGAAAGGGTTAGGGTCAATCTCCTTTCTGCCACACACCATTCATTTCTTCAGCCACAGCAGCCACACCCCACTTCGGCTCTGACCACCTTTCCTTTTTTGGGGTAGCTCATGTACGTACCTTGCCAGCTTTCAACATCATCGAAGGCATCCGTTCAGAGCCGTTCAGAGCCAACAGCGCGCCTCCTCAAGCGATCAGGGTTGCGGTACCTCACACAACCTGCCCGACGAACACTCTTAACCGCGATGGGTGTAAAACAACCAAGCCATTCAGCCCATACCCATTAAACCCTTGGCAACCGCCAACACCAGCAGCGTCAGGGGAAGAAGGAAGGGGACGACAACCCGGCGCAACACCACTATCATCACCCACACAAGCAAACCGCCCGCCGGGCAACCTCCGCCAACATGTCCATTCTCGGGAAATTCCTCTACGGTGCGCCCACACCAACCGGTTCACCCTCCTCTACCAGCAGCGCCAACTAACCTGCCCCGCCGCTCCCCAGTTACCGTCCTCCTCCTCAACGCCATCTGCATCCCCTCAGAAGACCGCTTCCTCGCGCGCGGTACGTTTGTTTCCACCCCTCCCGCTCCGTCTCTCCATCCGATAGACAACCCCTCAGGGATGAATTGGATCAGAAAAGCGGTCGCAATGTTCCAGGATGAATAAGAAAAACTAACAACAACACAACCACAGTCGGCCTCGCCCCGGCGACATTCCAACGCGGCTTTGGCCAAGAAGCCGACTCGAGCGTCAAGTACAAACTCATACAGCTGATTGCCAGCGTGCGGACGGTCATGAGGGGTAGGTCGGGTCTCAGCTCCATGGTTGTAGAGGGTTGTTGCTAACCTGTTGGTTTTCGTGGTGGTAGTACCCCTGATTATAATCAACACGCTCATCATAGTGTACGAGCTCATTCTTGGTTGAGGGGTTTCGACGGGAAGTGAAGAGGGGAGGAGGGGTGTTGTGTCGGTCTGGGTGGGAGGCGAACGGCTGGACATGGGATGTGATGTGATATGGAATGGAATGGGATGGTTATCATATTGAGCCAGTCACAGTTGTTTTGATTACGGGCGTTTGAGACGAATACAGCATCGGGCCATTGATCTTTGCTGCGCGGCATGAAGCTCTGTTGGTTGCAACTCGGGTGTCTTGCTGGGCGATATGGCCCAACCGGGCGATACACGCCCTTTGAGATCAGACACCTGGGGCTGTGCCAGACAGACAAAACATCGAACATGCCCCGAATTCTCCAAGACGAGGCCCGATCGTACAACCAGAACCACACATTTCCTTTATTACAAAGCCCCTATCTCCAACAAACCCATGCGACAACGTCTCTCCCTTCCCCCCAAGAGACGTCCGCTCTTTGGTCCCCTATCCAACATCCAACCCCCTCGGGTGGGGAATGCAGCTCTATACAACCAACCAGGTGGCAGTGCAACCCAAACAAGGTGTTCAACACGAACAGCAAGGCCTCCTCCTCCTCCTCCTTCCCTCCCTCAAACCAGGATATATCCTGCGCCTCTATGCACAGTGCCGACCACTCCCCATTTCTCAAAGATCAAGACGCTTGGCAAACCCAAGTTTTAGTTTAGTAGAAGGTGGAATCCGACTCCGTGCTCTCCTTGGTTTTCCTACGACCCTTTGGACTCGGCAGCAGCAGAACACAGCAGACACCTCATGCCGCCCTACGACAGAGACAAGAACTTGCTGCTCTTTTTCCGCCCCAAGCTGAAACTGAACCTGTCCTTGAGCGGCGCCTTGTCCTTGTCCTTGTCGTGGTGTCGGGTCACGTCGACCGCGCTGGGCGCCGTCTCGGACCGCGGCGTCGACCACGGCAGCAGGTGGCTGTGCTTGCCAGTCCCGTTTTGATGCGGCGGCGGCGAGTCGTGGTGGTGGTGGTGGGCCGTGCCGTTGCCGTTGCTGTTCTCTGCGCCGGCGGCGCTGCTGCTCTCGCCGCCCCGGTCGCTCCTGTTCTCGCTCGTCTCGCTGCGGTCCGTCTTGTCGCCCTTGTCGTCGTCCTTGCCGTGGTTGTTCTGCCCGATGTGCAGGAAGGCGAAGCTCTTGCGCGTCATGGATTTGCGCGTCATCGACTTGCTCGTTCGGCTGGCGCGGTTGAGGAAGCCGTTCCAGGGGGTGCTGCTTTGGTCGTGTTCGCCGCCGCCGCCACCGCCTCCTCCTTCGGAGGAAGTGGCCGTGGCCGTATCCGTTGTGACGGCATCCTTCTTGTTCCGCTTCTCTTCGTCGGCCGCCATCTGCTTGCTCTCTTCGATGGCCTTTTGTAGTTGCTCGCGTTCGAGTCGCACCGTCTCGCGCATCTTCTGCACGGCCTCTTGGCGCTCCTTTGCGGCGATGCGCACCTGCTCTTTTTCTGCCGCTTTTCGGGCCTTCTCATCAGCCTTCTCCCGCGCCTTGAGCTCTTTCTTTTCCTTGGCAAGTTCGGCCTTGGTCTTTGGCGGGATCGTGGCGGCCTTGTCTGCCTCGGTCATGACTGCCGGGGCAGGGGGCGGTGCGGCTACCAGTGGGTGCGCTTCGGAGTGGGAAAGGGGCGCTGGCAACTGGCCATTCGGGGGAGCGATGTCGATCTCGGTGGGAGCCGACTTGATCAGATCCAAGGCAGCCAGCTTTTCGTCCTCGTCGACTGGAGGCAGGGGTTGCGAGTTGAGTTTCGAGAGCAGAGATGTGCTTGTGCCGGCTGAAGCTGATCCGTTGACGAGCTCGACGGTCGTTGCAAGATCTGCCGCCTGGGTCGCCAGCTTCACCTGGTCCATGCCCTCGGCATCCAGCTCTTCCCGCACCTTCTCGAATGTCGTCTCCTGGTAGAACAAGACGTAGGCACAAGCCATCCCGGGTTTGTCGCCAAAGAAGTTCCGGACAAAATTCTTGTCCACAGGCTCCACCATTTCGTCGTCAAAGAGCAGCCACCCGCGGTCCTTGGTCTTGATGACAGCAACGTAATGCCCGTGGTACGCGTTGCCTCCAATATGCACAACCACGGCATACAGCTCGTACATCCTGTCGGGGTCTTCGGCATCGTCGGTGGTGTTGAACATGCGGAGGTGGTAAGGATAGACGACGCGATGGAAGAGCTTCTGCAGCCGGCTGTAGTCTTCGGTGTACTTGAACCGTTTCAGATGAAGCGCCAGGACCTTGGGCAGCTTCTTAACCTTCATCCGCTTTTCCGCCTCCTGCAGGCCGCCGCAGTGGTCGCAGTGGAACTTGTTCCTCTCGCACAGCATCTCCTCGGCCGAGAAGCTCTGCAGACACGAAGTCACGGACGAATGCTCCTCGAGGTCTATGGACAAGTCCAAAAACGTCTCGTCACGCTGTGATGCTGTCTCGCAGGTCAGACACCTAGTTTCCGAGGTGAGCACGCCCTCAAATATGTCGTGCACCCAGCCGGTTCCTGGTGCGCGTGTCCCCAAGCCAGTATCGGTCGCTGACAGCGCCGTGTCGGTTGGCTGGGAGGGGCTATTCTTCCTTCTGCTCTCTGCCGCCTCTTGCATCCGTTTTCCATTGGCCTCCACGTTCGCAATGACGTCGTTGAGCACTATGCCGTAGAATTCGTGGGCGTCCTGGTGCATCGAGTTGCGAAACATTTCGTTGTTGCGCTTGAAAATGTCGAGAAACCTCTGCGGGCTGAGCACGCCTGTCCGGGACTGGCTGTCGATGAGAGTGGTGAAGATGTCTCGGAGGCCCGTGAATGTGGACTCTTCCATGCCAGATGAGTCTGTGGTCTCCTGCGCCAGCTCTAGTACGGGGCCCTTGATCATGGCCTGCTTCTTCTTGTACTCTGGCGAGTCCGGCTTGTCCTCGGGCCGCAATGGTGGCACTGCCGGCGCCAGCTGCCCTCCGCTGAAGGACTGCCGCGGCTTGTTCGGCCCGGCAGCATTCCCGTTAGCAGCCGCCGGCGCCGGTGGCGGGCGTATTGTGACATTGACCTTCCGCTCGGTCCCGTTCGGTTCGTCCCAGGGGGAGGGAGGGGGGTAGTTGACGACATTCTCGCGGAAATGCTCCGAATGGTACAATGCCTGAACGATTGAGTTGCAGTAGCTACAGCACTTTGGTCAGTATGCCGGCTTTGATAGGGACGAGCGTCTGCATCATCTTTGCGCCTACCATGTGTTCCCGAACTGAGACGGACAGCAATTGTTAGCGCTCGGTGCAGCCAGGTGGGACTGGGCAGGAGACCCCTTACATTTTCTAGCCCAAAGAACTTGTCACTGCCGTCTTCCCGCACGGGGCCCGCATTGTGCAACAACTTCTCGACCGGTGTGAGGTCGAGTGGAGGCTCGTCCTTTTTGGTTTTGGCAGACGCGGTGCTATCGGACTTTGAGACACCCTGGAAGAGTATGGGTTAGCCCAAGATGGGGTTCCACGTGGCCAGGAGGATACGGGAGGGCAGCATGGAAGTCAGGGTAGCTTGGTGTCGCGGTGTGCTTCGTGCTTCGTGCTTCATGCTTCATCTCGTCTGTGCGGGTGTCCCGAGACACAGACACACACGGGCGGCAATGTCCAACTTACAGATCCGGCCCCTTTGAGTTTCTGGAAGAACCCCGCCATGGCGAGCGCCGAGGAGACCAGGCGCCCGGGGCGTCACTCGGCCGGCGGGGGCGGTCGCCGTCGTGGACCGGGTCGCGTGGACAATGCGAGGCAGGATCAAGGAGGTCGAGGATGGGTTGAGCGATTCGGCGGCAAGCATCCGGCAGATGTGGACAGAATTCGCCCGCTGTGGTACGTGACGGCCGCAACACCCGCTACCGATTCTGTGTGCTCGATATTGGAGGTTGCGCGCACGGAGGTGGCGGAATAGTTCAAGTCGCGCAATTCACTCGAAGTCTCGGCGCGGTGGTTCGCGACATGCGTGGGTCGGTCGGCGGCGGTCTTGGGTCTCGGACGGACAGGGCGGAGGCTGGCACCAAGACCGATGCAGGGAACACTAACAGGATCAATCTCGCCCCAGCCGAAACAAAAACGAGCTGCACAGAGGGGCTTAGCAAAGCGCAAGGTCAAGGCTGGGCGGCAAGGTTTGCAGCTGCGGCAAGCAGGAGACAATGGGCAAGCGAGCAATCGATGTCGGAGGCAGCATGCGCAGGAGGCATGCAGGGCGGCCACCTTAAGGGTACCTTGCTGTGTAGGTTCCTGGCCTCGACATGGGAGATCAGTGCCAAAATACCCCGGCCGCATGCCCCCATTGGAAAACCGGCTCGTTTCCAGAAGAGTTCCTGGAGGGGATGTGGGGCTTGGGG
>Ga0247824_10000317_pt1 | contig 22568 bp, 24 predicted proteins | sample 13C_PalmiticAcid_FD_194412 | JGI IMG/M metagenome (GOLD analysis project Ga0247824, IMG submission 194412) | Soil microbial communities from agricultural site in Penn Yan, New York, United States - 13C_PalmiticAcid_Day48 | ecosystem: Environmental > Terrestrial > Soil > Agricultural land...
GGATAGAGGGATGGAGGGAAGAGGGAGGGTGTGAGGGAGGGTGTGAGGGAGGGTGTGAGAGAGACAATTGAGGGAGGGCATCCGTGCTATCTCCTTGCCCAGCAATTGTGCGAGCAATAGCGCGATTCCCCTTTCCCCCCTTTCTGGTCCCACATGCGCCATCCGCAGTGGTAGTCGTTAGTCGCGACGCAACCATCGCCCTTGTCGCGAATACCAGGCACTACACGTGGGTCGAAGCACACTCGATAGTCGAACGTATCCAGGCAGCAAAAGCACTCACACCCCACACCTCACACCATGGTTAAGGGATGGGGCTCTCGGACCAGATTTATTTTGATTCCTCTCAATGGATCGGCATCTCATCCCTGCAGGTGTGCTGTAGAGCAATTGAGCGAGTCTATTTCTGTCTCGTAGGCTGTGCCTTTGATTCAAGGGTTTGTTCTGACGAGCACAGCAGTGTGTACCCCATTTCAACAAGGTTCGATAGAGAAGACTCGTACCTCTCTAGCGCAGAAACTTGATAGAGGAAGCTATTGTGTCAACGCCAACACATGATTCGCCACGTTCTTGGCTCATAAAGATTTTTCAGAATTGAAATGGCATTGTTGTTGTTGGTATATCATTCATCCTCGCCGTCATCCTTGAACATATCCACAGCATGCTGTACGGCAGCAACGCCTCCATGGTGTGAGAAACGTGACTCCCTCACAACAATCGACGCGTGGGCGTTCAAAGCCTCGATGTGGATGATGTTCTTCCTCCACTTGAGTTGATTCAGATTCTTGGACATTTCAATCTGAACTGGCAACAACGAAAGCTGCCGGATCGTCTTAAGGTGTGGGTATGACAACGATGCTGGCTTGATTCCTTTGATGGGGGATGCAGAAGGCTCGAGAGGTGTAAGAAGTGTGACAGAAGAATCTGTCTGGGTATCTTGTGGCACAGAATGGACATGGACAATGGACTGGATGGTGGGGTCCTCGTAGTGCCGATCCCTTGGCTGATCCTCATCCTCCTCTGGTTGTCCTTCCTGGTGAGTAGCGGAAGTCTCACCAGAATGGTCTGCTATCGTGCTGATCCTCATGATCACAGTTTCGTCTCGCATCCTTTGCAACTCTTCGCTGAATCTTATGATCGGCCCGATCCTCCTTCTCGAGTTCAATCCTTGTACCGAGATCGTGGAGGAAACAACCACCAGCCAGATTGGGAGCAGGAATGGGCCAAGGAGACCGAAAATGGCGTACTTTTTCCAAGGGATCGCTTTCAGTCGATGTGCTATTCTCACTTTCAACGAGGCTGACTTTAGCGCTTCCTCGCGCTCTCGCTTCCGGTCTGCAACGTCGTCGAGATCCTGCTGCTCAAAGGACTCGATCAAGGACGAGTATCCAGAGTTGTATTGGCTAATGATCGACCAGTATTATCCGAGTAAACATGACTGCGTGTTGCATGGTGGGATCATGTTCAAGGTCACCATTGAACTTACATCTCCATAGAGTTGAGATCTTTGAAAGGATCTGCGTCCGAGAAGCTAGCGGTCCAGAAGGGAACTGACCGGTCATTTCGGATATTGCAGTAGACTGATCTTCTCTTGAAACGTGTCAATGCACGAACAAAGACACTGGATGGTTCAGACATGACAAGTAGGATGGGCTTGCCTCCGATGTAGTCGTCCACGAGTTGCAATTGCTCGCCTAAGGTTTGGCAATGGTGTTGCACAAGGTGGGTCAAATTTTTGGGTCAATTTTCCCACCATTTTTGCCAGACCGATCGCCGTAAAGTACCTGTTCGGCTGAGCATGCGTGCGCACAAATAGTTGAAGGCTCTCGACCATCTTGATCGAGAAGGCTGCCGGGTTCCAAGATGAGGTGTGGCCATGGTGACAAAGTACATGGGCTCAATACCTCGTCCTCCTTGCTCCACAGGGTCAAAGAAGCCATCGATTTCCAGCATGCCAATCGCAAAACGTCCAATCAATCCTCCGAGCGAGTATCCAAGGTACGACAGCTGAGTAACCTTGGTTGTTGTGCTTGTTGCCTCCACTTCCAAAGCGTCGAACGGCGCCGTTTTTGCCTTTGGATTTCCTTTCTGCCATTTAGACTTTTGCCCCTTCATCTCCTCAATGTTCCCGCCATCCTCAATGACTTTGATAACGTTGTATATCTCTTGGACAAGTCGCTGACCACAGACATCGACTCCGTCATATGTAAACCCAGATTCGTTGGCCTGCGCTCTATACTATGTCAGTAGGACCATGGTAATAGAGATTAGTGACTGGAACGCGAGTAGGGTACCGAGCCGAAAGAAGCCCCATCATGGATGCAGTGGTACCACGAGGATTCGATCACCGAGTCGCTGCTTGAACTGTTCGGCAATAAAACGGACGTGCCCAACGTTGCCCCAGAGACCATGGTGCAGAATCACAAGGTGCACACCCTGATGAGCGATGGCGTTGTCTAGGGGCATGTGTAGGGGGTGCGGTACCAGTGGCAAGGGATGGGAATGAGGGAGGTGTGGGAAGAAGAGGAGAGAGGAAGAGTGAAGCGAGCGAAGCGCGGCGTGGAGCCTCCTCTTCTACACGTGCAAGCCGAGAGAGACTGTTTGTTCTTCGGCTGGGGAAGGTGTGGACCCTTTGCTCATTCACTCCTCAGCTCTTCTGGGCAACGAAGACTCCACCAGTTTGAGTGTCATCTCGACTTTTCCCAGTGTGTCCGCAGCATCGCCAGACGACTGTTTAGGACTTGTTTGAGCGAGCCAGAGTGAAGCCTTCCCGTGTCAGCCTTCACCAAGCCCATACCGACCACGGGCCGCAGTTTGACGCTACGGGCAGAAAAAAAAGGATCATCCATCCGTATCACCGAATCTCTTACAGAACAATCCACCCAAACCCTGAACAGGGCAAAAGTCTCTCGATGGCGAGTCTCTGCTCGCATCAAGGCAAGGCCTCCATAGGCTCTCCATCAAGATGCGAATATGTATGTGTGAGCATCACCAAAACGTGGTCAGGACACGCGACAAACCTGACTGCAGGACCCTTTCTACAAGGTTGGATTTTGTGATCTGTTTCCAAAGTTGGCAAACTTGATCGATCGCCACCATCCGCATACCCATGGATCCTTTCCGGTAACAGAGGGGAATGGACTTGTTGTCCACTAGACATCATCACGGGGCGATAACGCACGAGGATCGACAGGGCTGTAAGCTTCGACTGTCGACAATGTTAAACGCCTCGCCCACATGGTTCTCCAGCTACTCGGTCAAGGTTTACAAGAAGACGCAGCTACAGTGACGGCTTCGTTCCGCTCTGTCGACGGGAGCATACCTCAAACTCAGACCACCCTAATGCTCAGCAAAGGAAATACAAAGATGCCGCAGAAGTAAGAGCCCTTTCGTCAAGAGTCGAGTCGGAATCCGTGACATCGCAATGGGAAATCGCCTAACCTCGGTCTCTATTCAATCACCAAATCAAACGTGTATCCGATGGTCCCCAACGTTGCTACTGGATTTATTCTCAGCCCAATCGGCCGTTTGTTCTCTGCCCTAGATTCGCCTTCATGCTAAGAGTTCCAATACTTTCACAAGCACGTCTAGAAAAGTCGTGTGGCTATCAGTGCATTACGCCATTATACTCTACAGGTGCGAGGCATCAAGCAACAGTGCCATAGAATTCGATGGCGTCTTTCGCAAAGTGACAAAACCCAGGTACTTGAATAACCACCTCATTGTTCCTTTAGAGCCGCCCGTTCATCTATCTATTTTGGAAATACAGCAATGTGATTTGACGCTGACTGTTTACCATATCTCTCAATCCTGCCCTACCAAGTAGGAAACACTCATCTACCACCCGCAAAGACATGGAATGGGACATATGCAATACTGGTTCCGACGTTTTATGGACAAATGGTGTATCATGAATTTGACTCTCTAGGAATAGGTAAGTCAATCATATGGGTAGTGCAGGGCATAGCTTTCATTGGTCTCTAAGTGGGTGGGGTAGAGGGCCCCTGTGGTGTTACATTTTCTACATCGTCTTGCTGTGTGCATCGTATCCTGTGTTCTGCTGTGTTGCACCCTGTTGTATTGCGGTCTATTATTGACCTCCGCCCGTGCCTCCTTCTTGCTGGCCTACTGCTGGGTCTCCATCTTCCTGGCCTACTGCTGGGTCTCCATCTTCCTGGCCTACTGCTGGGTCTCCATCTTCCTGGCCTCCAGCTTGGTTGTCTCCTTCTTGCTGACCTCCCTGCTGGTTTCCAGCCTGCTGGTTTCCAGCTGCCTGGTCTCCATCTTGCTGTCCTTGAGCTTGTCCTTCACCCAGTCGTGCAAGAACTAAATGATTGAGAGCGCGACTCGACATGCTATTAACCGCGAGGGGAGATGGTTCAAAAAAAAAGGGATTTTGAAAGTGGCGGGAAAGGAGAGGATGAGAGAGAAAGTCGGCTTTAGGTAGAGTGTAGGGTATGAGGAGAAGAGTGTTGAGTGTTCAGCGTTGTGTACAAAGTGTTTCGAAGGAGGATAAGAATGTGGTCCATGTCGGACGTGCGTGCCTTATATAATTGTGGTTGCCATCGTCACTTTGTGGCCATTGCTATTGCCGTAGCCATCTCGCTGCTTTTTACACGGAATTGGAAGTTGACACGGACTCGGGTAGTATTGTCCCCGCCAGAAATAGGTGCATTCTTAGCCCATTGGGCCGTTTGCCCCTCTGCCAAGTTCAGCTGTGTATGTGGGACACTTGTTGATGTCCCAAGAGCGAACACTGTTACAACATCTGGGCAAGGTGAAGGGATCCTCACCCTCGTTCTAACAGAACGATGACAATAATATACAAGGAAGGCTGGTGCATATCGTTGGGGGTCAAAGTATTATCATTGTGTTGCGCCATGTGGCGAATCAATGCACCATTCGCCTTGTGCGTTTTTTGTTCTTGTTCTTAATCATTCATTCAAGCATCACTTGCTTTTACAGCAAACACAAAGCACACATTTTCATCCATTTTTATTTTTGCTGTTCGTAGGATCAACCTGCAAAGACAGACGAATGCTCCGAATTCTCCAATCCATATCCCAAAGGCGTAGCTCAAGTCGGAGAGAACGACAATGCTCATGTGGTCATGGACGATATCCGACACCATAGTATCGCCTATGGACATCTGCCGTAGCTCAGGTCTTCAGTTCATTGGATCTATCGTGCGAGTTGCGTCCTCAAGGCGAAGTGTTGTCCGCAGCTGGAATACTACCGTTTATCAGCAACAGATATCCAGCATCGATATCGGATAAACGCTGGGTTGAGGGAAACTCATCTGACAAGCAAGGGCCTTCGCGATGGCATCGACAATTAACACCCGCCAACAGTATTAATATGCATGAACGATCTTGCATCCCGATACGCTCGATACGTTTGTGGGAGAGGCAAACTCTCTTTTGCCACAGCTTTACGACTCCTTGCTTGGCCACGTTTTTCTTTTCCACAAAATACCACATACATCCTCCATGTATGCCAACTCCAGAAAAAAACCCTTATTATGGACCTTTCGCCGCCATTGCGACAACTTGCAGCATATGCAACCGCCGTCAACAGATCACTGGTCACCAGCATAGCCTTTGGGACACAAGGTACTGCGCGCCATTAACCCAATTCTACAGACTATGGCTCGTAGGAATGGACGTAGTCTTTGCCACAAAGAGGTAAAGTTAGAAGCTCGCGGTGACTTTAAGAGCTCTGGTTCACGGAATTGAATTGTGATCTAATCATTTGTCCCAACACGTCTCTCAGATCGGCAGAAAACCAAGTCCTTTGAACTAGATGACGGACCAAGAGCGCGACGGACTGTGAATCTATTGTTCAAATCGACTCTTGCGCCAAGCTCGATCTCTGGCGTGGGTCATCCGTCTAACCAGAGTCTTGGGACGAATCTGCTCTTTAGCGCTTCTTGACCTGACAGCTGACTTTAGTCTTTGTCGAGAGCTGTCCCACTCATCAGCAGGCCATGTTTCGTGAGCGTAACAAGGAACGATCTCAAAAAGATCCATCACCCAACAACTGGCGACTTGACTCCTACACCCCGCCAAAAACCACAAAAGGAAGAACCGTAGCTCCAGATGAGATGAGATCCACAAGGTATAAGGCAAACCAACGGTCAAAAACGCATCGAGGACAACATCAATCGGCCTTCAAGGATATCGCCAAAGATGGTAATTGACCTGCGCCGCCACTGCATGCCGAGAGAACCTGTGTGTCCTTGAGTACAACCATGACAAGTGGCTATATCCAATGCCTGACTTCGTGTACATTCCCTGACAATATTTATTCGTGTGGTGACACAAGCTTGTGGGAGCTCCCCTGCTCGGGTCCCCGGTCCTCGCCAGGGTCCATTGCGGTTCATGCCAAGAGTTATTGAGGTGAAGGGGTGGAAAGCTGACCATCTTGTTCTTGGTAAGTGTATTGTGTTGACTCGGCGTGAGAACCAATTAGCATCCGTTTCGTGGTTGAAAATAGTACTCTGACTTCATGACTCAATTCTGTCCGTCTCTACAACAACAAAACAGAGGGGCGAAGCAAAAAAATGACATCAAAGGCATGATTTCTACTTGCAAGAAGATTGATCTGGGACACGAATGACCACAGAGTTGAACTCAAAGAGAGGATCAACAAGATCAATCATTCTCTGGCCCTTTGTGTGGTATTCCTTGCGGATTTAACCATCCAGGAGCAAGTACAACAGGAACGCCGAGAAGCCCTTGCCTCGCTGTGCGAAAGCATCTCGGTCGTCCGTGTTCTAATGAGCATACTGTTCGGGGTGGCAAAACTAATTCAAGCGCAACACCCCCCACCTTGTCTCCTGGTACGGCGCTCAAGCCTCCGCTGTCAGGTATGACGCCGAACAACATGACATGCAGGGTATCAGCAACATCTGCAGTGACACCGCAGAGCCTTTTCTTACCAAGTTTCAGCTTGTTTTTAAGGATAGGAAGCGAGCACAACCAAAAAGAGAGCTTGCCACTCATTCTGCTGAAATCAATTGTTGAACGGCCAGGCTCCAGCATGGGGATGCGAAGGGGATATCATTATGCAGCTGGAACATACCATGCACCATCAATCAAAAAACAACAAACACACGTTGCCACTCGGTCATGAATTGAATCAATTGTGTACTGCTGTGCTGCACGATTCCTTGACCTGCATGCCTGCATGAGGACAACACTGCTGTATGTTGTGTCTTTCCACACGACCGAATGGTGGCCACAAACCTCAGCGACCGGATGATCCATTGAACACGAGATCGTTTTCTTTATCATGGTGGCTCTGCAGCTGAAAGAAACAATGGTTGCAGCCCCTGCAAGACCCGCCGTAGAAAGAAATGTCATGGACAAACCGAACCATGGCAAGCGAATCAACGATAGCAGAAAGCAGATGTAAGTGAGGAACGACAAAACAGGATAAAGAGACCGATACGAGAGTGACAACTTGAAGGATATGATGGCCATACTTACTTGCTCATTCATGTCACAGCCATCACTCTTTCTGCTTTTTCCTTCACAGGCTTCTCATTGCTGGTTACTCTCGGCCACTGTCATCGCCATAACTTTCTCCACCATTCTACGGTCCCCCCCCCTTTGCCCTTTGCCTCTCTGGATACATGAGGCCCTTCTTACGGGCGTTTCTTAACACTTCAGGCAGAGCGCTATCCGAAGGAGAAGACCGATCAGACCGTACTCCACCATCACTGATTTACCTCTTCATGGAGCACCAAGAAACTCAATCGTCTGCAGGCTGAGCAGGCCATGACCGATACAATTGTGACAGAGGGGCTAATGACTCGATTATGGGTACCTTCTGGGTAGGTGCGGCAAGTCGTAGTGATATGAAATGCAGGAAACAAAGGCGACAATGCTCACTTCACGTTGATGTTACAGACATCGGACATATCACAACCCCCCTCCCCTCCTCGTTTGCGGTTCAAAAACTGACAGAGTCTTTGGGGGGAGCAAGTCAGGGACACACTTACAAAACCGTTGAATGATCAGGAGAACGCCTACCTGATCAATGGCGAGAGGGCAGACTTGGATTCAACGGAGCGCATAAACCAAAGGTGTCAATTAAAAACCAGGTGCCTCACCGCTGAACGTGCTGGACTAAAGCACTGGATGAGTATCAAGAGACCAAAAAGCCGGCACAAGCAATCAATTACGACCTATTAGTGAGACTCATACGACATACTGGTTCACGGGCTGCAGAACATGGCCTGAGGACGCCTTAAGAGCGTGGTTGTCTTCTTTGGGGTGGACGCTGAAGGTAGGTGCAACCAGAACGACTTCCCGTCTCTTGTATTGCTACCTACCGTCCTTTTTTTTTTTTTTCAATAACATAACACCCAAGGGCATTATTGCTGCCTACCGTCCTCTTAGCACAGACGTGAATTTCGGCTCATTAAGGAGTGTCTGATGCACAAGCTGCTGACTCCAGGGCGTAGTGCATCCATCTCAGGGGAAGGTTAAAAACATACGGAACCTTTCTATTCATGCGAGCCCACTGGCAACCGTCAAACCTGAAGTCTATGGACAATATCGTCGCATCTTAATGCAGCACAGAGTAGGACCACGAAGACGGAGACGAGTAACCACAGCTGGATATACAGCGGCAGTTCCAGTGGTCTGGATGCATATACAACTCTCAATATAACCAGATGTCGAAGCATCACCAGAACGTTCTCTAGACTGACTTCTGAACATGGAAATGACGATACCTCCAACTTTGACACTGAGTGACCTATTAACTGGAATAAAGTTCTTGTCCTAGGGATGCCATGTTCGCACAGCCAGAGTGACCATAGAAACCGTGTTCCATGGTACATCTGATGTTTCAATGCCAGTGGTCAATGCAACCCTCACGTGTTTGGCGCAAGATCTGCTTCTCCTGAACTCTGATTATACCTGTTTCACCGACTAGAAACGCGGTTGCGATATACAGCAAAACTGCTACCAGAATCCACAACCACAGCTCCTCGTAGTCCCGAGCATCGTGGAAGTACGTTCTCGTGGCCAAGTTGGCGAAGTTCACTGTTGTGGGCTCACATCAGGCCGCAGTCACGGGGGGTATAAGAACTTTGCCCGCACCAGTCCTCGTCGCTTCCTTCACATCCATCCTCTTTGATCCTTCACTCACTCCACCTCAAGTGCACCTAGCCACCAATGGCATCGGACTATTGCTTCCTCGGACTCCCACATTACCAAGCACTGATCGAAGGCGACGACATGCAACCAGGCTGGATATAGACGATATCTTAACCTTGCCAGTGGACATTCCCTCGGACCACCCTTCTCGTTCCGAACCACTCGGTCCTTTGTGCAACGGATTGGACCTACAAGAACTCGTACACTCAAGCAATAGTGTAGTCGTCAGCGAGATGGCTCACCACAGCTCTTCATCTACAAACATTTTTGCGCCGTATCTGATGCTGTCAATATCTGATGAACAGCAAATTTCAAGCCCTGCTGATCCCCGCACAAAGTCTGCCCTGATGTGCGCGAATAGCCCCGGCAGCTTCATTGCTTCCAACCCAATCATATCATATAGCGGCTTACTTTCCCTCCAGCAATATCAACCGTCCCTTGATCAACCGCCTGTTCAAACATCCCCTGATTCCCTCAATCTCGGCCAACAAGAGACACGTATCATGGCGTCGGAACAACAAGTTCAGCGACACCAACTTCAACTCTCGCAACATCATTAACAAATTCAATTCATGTATGATAAAGACTCGCAACATCTACAGCGGATGAGAACTCTCCAAGTGATACCAAGCATGCAACAGGACACCGTCCATCCCGGCTGCTTCCGTGAGCCATGATATACAGCAAGCACTACAACCTTGGGTTAATGAGGTAAAGTCCAAAAAATGGAGAACCTTGAAGCATTTCGATGAACATGCTTCTGACCAACCTGGTTTGTCAGTCTCCACGATTCATAGAGAGCGAGGTCCTATGCACTCAGACACCAGATCTAGAGCAACAGATCATGGACATGTTATTTACCCCTCGACTTGCTCCGAGTCCACTCCTGGAGGTAGGTCGCTCATCAGAGCAAGATGTCTATGGAACAGTGCATGCAATTGCTAGTATGTCACTAAAGTGAACCTCTGGTCGAATTGTCTCATGATAGACCAGATCATTCATCGGTGGAATTGAGCACAATCAGGAGCAAACTTCGCGGGAGGACTCGCCATCCAACGCAGAGTGCATGGTTCTCGAAACTCGTGAACGCATAAGAGACGGCGAGGAATCCGATGTTCAAAAAAGTCTACTAAGCGAGCTCGAAAGGGCTTCAACTACAGGAACGGCTTGCGATCATCGAATTTTGGGAAGGGAATCAACAGATACCAATCAAAGAGATCGATAAGAAGTTCGATGTCCCAAGAACAACAGTCTATGGAATCATCAAGGATAAGGACGCCCTTAAGAATCTTACCAAGATCCGGACGAAGAGAGGGCTGAAAGAGCACAATTCAACTCATTTCCATCCCTGGTTCCGTGATTTACCCCGCCCTGACATTCAAACGCAATACTCTGCTTTTGATACCACCAGAAAGAGACTTCTACACTGATGTCAAGCTTTAGTTGATTTTTTGCGCCAAGGATATCGATGCAGGAGTGGCGGACTGGACGACTTCAGAGCTGATGGAATGGCCCAATAACTTCGATATAAAATTGGAGCGCACCATCGTCTTGGTTATGGATCTGTCAATATGGAACCTTCTACCACGCAACACTGAAGCCCGTAGTGAATTACAGGACCCACTTGCATCTTTGAGACCGCAATTAAAGAATATCGTGTCCGTCAAAATGCCAGAGATTCATGCTGCAACCCACCTCATGACTGCAGGACTGGCGAGGGGTTCAAACTTCTATCCTCGGTCACAATGGCTATGAGGGAAAGCGCAGGACTTTTCAATGTTAGCAACTGTATGAGGCCTATTACTGACGCGTGGTTAAGTGTCCGGTCGTCCACACTCAAGAGGAGCTTCAGCATGATTGAGAAGTCATTGCAAAAGTGGGTGCAACAGTACCGAAATGCCAGTCTTATCTCGGTAAGGACCTTGGTCGCGAGTTGACCAAGCCAAGACGGTACCTTACGGCCAGACTTTTCATCTCTCGGCATGACTAGAGCCATAGACAAGGATCTTTGGCGAGAGCTCACGAGCACACTTCCTAAAGTCCCTGACATTGTGAGCGAATACTACGCGATGCAGGAAGCTGATGTTAGACCATCAAGATTCCTCCGTGCCAAGCTCCAAGAGGTGCAATGCCACGGGGATTACAGAGGTTGTTTTGAATCCCCAAAACTGGTCATTTAAGATGCCTCTGAGCCTTTGGTATTTTGAGATTCCCTTCTTCACTCAAATAGGATTGCCTCTTAAAAATGCACATGTACGTATGGCACAGTAGAACAATCAGCTAAATGGCACAGGTTCTGCACGCCACGAATAACACGAATGGCAGATGGACCATGAGCCAATGGAAACGGTGTGGGGGGTAAAGCAGCAGCTGCAACATGATGAGCATCGTCGATGTGGTCCCGTTGCGCTTTCGCCAGAGCTTTCATCGGTCATATCACTCAGGACAATATCCTGATGTCTTCGATTGATTCCGCTGTCTTGTATGCCGGGTGCGAGAGGATTGTAACGAGGATTGAGCGATTAGAACTGTGTTGTGAGAGAGTACTTACAGAAACGTTCAGTCTCAATTGATATTGTGAGGGATCTACTCGGCCGCACGGAGGTGGAAAGCGCTCCATTTTCTATTTTCCTTCCAGTCTCCCTTTTCTTCTGGCAGAGCCCTCTCTTCCTTCCTTCCATTGCAACCTGTCGCGACACAGGACCAGCCGCCTTCCGGAAGCAGGACCTTGTCGGTATGGGATCAACTCGGCTGGAAGCAGGAGTGAGTAGGGACAGCTCGAGGTAACTTGATGTATGTCCTGACCCACACAGGAATCGAGTGGACCATCCCAACCGCAAACCACTTCATCTTTCTCTTCCTCCTCACTCTTCGCTTGGAAAGCTTCCACCAGGATATGTAAGGGTCTAGCAGGACGTGCTGATCAACTATCCGCCCCGCATACGGGAAGTAACTCAGGGTTGTGATTTGTCCTTGAGACAGAACAAGTGCTGTCCTGCGAGTCGCTTTGGACAGGAGAACTTGAATCAAGAATCGAATTCAATGCAAGACCAATGGAGCACGACCCTTTGGCGAAAAGACTTTGGGATCGCAGCGATAGCCATCAACCAAGGCATCGGGCTTCAATGCACCCAGTATGGCTACATAGAGATCATTCAGAAACCGGTCGTTCACGATCATGGAAGGTGAGATCGAGAATGAACCGACTTGAAGATTGCTCTCGACAGCTTAGGCACTTGGAGTTGCCTAAATACCGATGCGCTGAAAGAGGCGAATGTACCGATACCGCGTTCGCGGATTGGCACGCTAATAGCCATTCGATATTACAATTAGCCGAACATTGAGTAGCGCTAATAAAGTTGCGTTTCTTGTAGATTCGACCATAGGACATCCTTCGCAGAGGAAGCTGGACACCTTGTAGCTATCGTCTAACCGATGTGGGAGTGATAGAGGCTGTATGTTGACTTGACCGCCTATCGTGTTTGAAGGTGACGCACGAACTCGAGATGAGGGCTTCTCTTCATCCTCAATATGTACATTGCAGGTCTTTATTGCAATAAGGGTTCCCGCTGCGAGACGGGACAAGTTGTCGGGAAGACGCCACATTTACTTCGCCCTGTTCACCTGTTCAAATTTTTCCTCTGTCCTCTTTCCTTCCTCCCGCAACTCTCTCCACATACGCACGCACACAGTCCTACAGAAAGTCGCACCCTTACGCACAACCATCCTTGACTACAGCATTCAGTAAAAGTGGTATTTCAGACAAGAACAGAAAGAAGATCCACACAGCCTTCCAGGATAAATCACAAGCATCAAAGGTAAGAAAACTCTCTCAACATCATGGAGTAGATATCGATGTGTATGGTTCTATTCAGTATTGGACATCGCCGCTAACCCTTTTTATCTCGTGGCAGGGCCATTGTCAAGGACAATCAGTAGCCACTCTTTGTGTGCGAGTATCGAACATCGATCTCTGATCAAGGTATGTGGGGATTACAAAACTTCGCCATCAATACACAGCGTTAGTCGTTCAAAACCTAACTTTGGCGTCCATCGTGCGCTTGCATCCTCAGGCAGGACAGAAAATGGTGTCCATCGGCATTGTTTCGTCTCCCCGAGGGTCTCTCTCATCACAGCAAATATTGGAACTGGCCAATGTCTACTTGGAAAATGCCTTCAATGCCACCGACTCTGACATTGCCTTGGTGCTTTGTCACGATACCGAGATGTCGTTGTCTCAAGCAAAAAAGTTCATCAAGCATGACAAGAATCAAGCAGTGACCAAAGGCGTCGCTAACGCCTACATTGGCTTGGGGAAGTTGCTTGAGAGCCGCGGTCATGTCGCCGGAGCAGAAGCCAGCTTCAAGAAAGCAGAGAAACTAGGGTAAGCTTGGGATTACCAACTTGTTGGATGAAAGAGTCCTACAAGTACATCTGGGCAAACGCACATAGCATTGTGTCCGATTCTAACGTGCCCGTTCTTGGTTTTATGTATGGCGATCATGAATTAGAGGGAACGTTCACGATCTGGCCCGACCCACCAACACCTATCGTCCCAGTATCACCCTGGGATCATTCAAGGATGCATCCAATTCTGCCGGAGGGCCTCCTTCGCTTGATCTGCAACAAAGCAGCAAAGCGTCCATGGTTACCTCCACGATCCCTGCCCACATCTTTGCCGAAAACATTCGCCCGCCAGCCGTTGACGTGAGACTGCCTGAACCGGACGAACGTCTCATCGACACACCGCAGTTGGTTTGCTGCCTTGGTGTATTAAAGGTAGCTCATTCTCCAGACACCGAATTGGAGCCAGTCGCTCTCAAGTGGATGCAAACCATCGAGAAGGACATCGATGAGCAGGAACGACTCCATGGTATAGCCTCAGATGTCATCAGAGCATTCAAGAGAGAAGAGATCAAGAATGCCAAAGCTGTTGCCGAAGTGGTGTGCCTTGCGCCTGTCCTTGACAAAGAAATGTTCCGTGATCTGCTCAGAGAGTTCTACTCTGGTATCGATGCCTCTGGCTTGCTGAACTTTCAACAGCTTGAGGGACTCGCACAATTGATCCAAGGTGCTGATCAAGGCCACCTGTGTGCTGACGACCTTGTCAAGATCCTTGAGCTTCTCAGTGCTCGTTTGATGGATACACACCAACAGTCATCGCAACACATGCACCAATTGACATTAGCTGTTGCGCATATCTTGGACGCCATGGCTGATGCCAAGGTCACGAATCTGGACCGCGAGAAGTTACACGAACCTCTCTCCTCGTATCTGAGTGGACTGAAGAAGAGCTCTGACCCCTTTCTGGTGTACCAAGCGGCTTATGCCTACCAAGCTCTATTATGCATCCCAGACGACGAGCCAACGTGGCAAGCAGCAATGAGACGCACCGGGAAGGTGATCGAAGGCGTTTCTGGACTGGTGAGCGCAGCGAAGAGTCTCAATCTTACCAAGTTCATCCAAGGATTAGAGAACATTCAGAAGGGTATATCAGGAGCATCGAAGGTTGTCGGAGTCGTCAGGTCGACGTACGACAAAGTGAACTCTCTGGTTACAGGAGGTCAGGGCTTCATGAATTCACTCAAGGAAGGACTCAGCTTTGAACGGAAGCGCGATTGGTATTCAGCACTTCGAGGGGCTGATGCATTGATTCGAGATGGGGAACTGGCCACATTTAAGAGACTTGTCTGTGAAGCACCTTGCCAATCTGATCCAGCCTTCCAATGGGGAGTGTGCCAACGGCTTGGAGAGATTGCAGCCAACCCAATGTGGGATGCAATGACTCGTCAAAGCGCGATTGCCTTCCTCGGAGAGATCTACGGGAACGATGTGATATGGGGACAGCGAGCGAGTGTTAAGCAATGGATCCTCAACATTCTCATGCAACTGTCCTCCCCCTCGTCTGGAGGAGCTTCACAAGGTACGTTGAGCTGTCCGCCAAGTGAGATATGATAGCTATTGAGATCACTGTGTCATGATCTAACTGAATAACTTTCATGGTCATCTACACAGCACTTGCTGCAACAGCAGATACACTTCTCCAAGAACTGGAAGCAAGCGATGACATCAAGAAGCGGGCACTCTATCGAGTTTGCCGAGAGAATGGCCCTATCGCGTACCCCCTGAAAGTCACTCTACCGGGACTGGCGTCTCCATCCCTGCTCGATCGTGTGCAGAATAGACCGGATGTCGAAGGACAACTTCGTGTCCTAAGGAAGCAACGCACCAAGGAGCGCGGCAATGCCGTGTACATCCCACCTGAAGCCAAGTCCAGCTTACAATCCGCCGATAATATGCGCTTCCAGTTGATGAACAAGGTCAAGGAGTTCTTGGAGAGCGATCAAAAGGTGTTCTTGCTATTAGGCGACTCTGGCGCGGGCAAGTCCACATTCAGTCGTGAACTCGAGTTCGAATTGTGGCAGTCGTACAAGAGCAAGACGGGTAGAATCCCACTCCATATCAATCTTCCTGCCATCGACAAACCTGATATCGACATGATCTCGAAGCAGCTAAGAAGGGAAGGGTTCACCGAAACTCAGATCCGAGAGATGAAGCACCATCGCAAATTCGTCGCAATATGTGATGGGTACGACGAGAGCCAACAGACACACAACTTGTACATGAGTAACCGACTGAACCAACCCGGAGAATGGGATGCTCAGATGATGATCAGTTGTCGCAGCGAGTACCTTGGATCAGATTACCGAAATCGATTCCAGCCAGGAGACCGCAACCAGCAATTGGATTCGCCGCTGTTCCAAGAGGCAGTGATCACACCGTTTTCAATCGACCAGATACATGACTATATCAAACAGTACGTGTCTGTCAACGAACCTCTATGGAGCGAAGGCGACTACAGACAAGCTCTCGATCTCATTCCGAGTCTCAAGGATCTGGTCAAGAATCCGTTTCTGATGACCCTATCATTAGATGTACTCCCACGTATGGTGGATCCAGGGCAATACCTTTCAAGTGCGCGTGTCACTCGAGTCGCATTGTATGATCATTTCGTCGAACAATGGTTGGAAAGAGGCAAGAAACGACTTTCAGAGAAGGACTTGATCCCACAAGTGAAGGCAGCGTTTGAGAAATTGAGTGCCGAGGGATTCATACTGAATGGCATTGGATATCTGAAGCAGTTTGCTGTGGCGATCTACAAGGAGCAAGATGGTCAACCGATTGTCGAGTACTCCAAAGTGAACGATAGAGGGTCATGGAAAGACGAGTTCTTTGGTTGCCAGGAAATGCGGCTCCTTCATGAAGCTTGTCCGTTGACACGGAATGGCAATCAACATCGATTCATTCATCGGTCACTGTTGGAATACGGGTTAGCACGCGCAGTATTCGATCCGCAAGACGGGAAGAACAGAGCGGCACTCAAGCCAACATTGAGTCGACGGGGGAGTGTGAGCTCCACTCTGAGCTTTGAATTCCATGCTAGCGAGGACATGGTAACCAACGCTGAACAGGAACCAGATTACAATTCCCCTTTGGTCTGGAGGAGTTTTGTGAACGATCATTCACTGCTGCAGTTTCTGGAAGAGCGAGCTCAACAAGAACCAGTGTTCAAGGATCAATTGCTGGCGTATATCGAGCACTCGAAGAAGGACAAGAAATGGCGCACAGCAGCAGCCAACGCGATCACGATTCTTATTCGGGCAGGCGTTCAATTTATTGGAATGGACCTTCGAGGTATTCGAATCCCTGGAGCTGATCTCAGCTATGGCGTGTTTGATTCCGTGCAACTGCAAGAAGCCGATATGAGGAAGGTCAAACTTCGAGGCGCGTGGCTGCGGCAGACCAATTTGAACAAGACAAACATGACAGGCGTACAGTTTGGCGAGCTACCGTATCTCGTCATGGACAGCGCTATCTATTCCTGTCCATATTCGCCAGATGGGAAGACATTCATAGTCGGCCTCGAAAGTGGTGACATTCATGTGTACTCGACATCGAGTTGGGAGATAATCCGGACATTGAATGGTCACGGTGGAGCAGTACGGTACATCGATTGTTCGCCAGATGGGAACCTGATAGTTTCTGGCAGCTACGACAAGACAGTTCGAATATGGGCCGTGGATTCTGGAGCCTGCCGACGCATTTTAACAGGTCATGCGGATATTGTCAAATGTGTCGCGTATTCACCTCACGGAGATCAAGTCGCTTCCGCCAGTGATGACAAGACAATACGACTTTGGGATCCAGCGAATGGCAATTGCTGTCAGATAATATCCGGTCATGAGGATGCCGTCAATTGCGTTGTATATTCACCGAATGGCAACCAGATCGCCTCTGGCAGTTCTGATTCCACAGTACGGCTATGGAATGTTGTTACAGGTGAATGCAGCCATATCTTTGTCGGTCACAGTGACAAGGTTTGGAGCATCTCGTTTTCTCCTCAAGATGACCAAGTCGCATCTGCTAGCGATGACAAGACTATTCGACTATGGGATATGGAATCAGGAAAGTGCCACCACGTCCTGGAAGGACACACCAACGAAGTCAATGTTGTTGTGTATTCACTGAAAGGCGACCGAGTCTTTTCTGGGAGTAAGGATGGAACAGTTCGAGTGTGGGACGTACAATCCGGGTCTTGTCATCATACGATGACTGGCCATGGGAGCAACATCATATATGTCGCATACTCTCCGAAGGATGATATGGTTACCTCTGGCGGTCTCGGCAAGACAGCTCGCCTGCGCAGTGTGTCAGTGGGAGAATCTCGACGCATCACGAGTGGACACAGCCAAGAGGTTTCAAAAGTCAAGTGTTCACCAAATGGGAACTTGATTGTCTCCTGCAGTATGGACAGCACGATAAAGCTCTGGGACACGGAAACAGGAATCTGTTTAAGGACTTTAAGTGGCCATGGTGGGGTAGTCTACGGTGTCGCATTCTCACCTCAAGGAAGTCAGATTGGTTCTGGAAGCGTCGACAATGCAGTTCGCTTGTGGGACGTGGAGACAGGAGCATGCCAGCACATCTTAACTGGCCATACCGACCGGGTTTGGAGCATCGTGTACCCACCTCAAGGAAATCAAGTTGCATCTGCCAGTTGGGACAAGACAGTTCGACTGTGGAATGCGACGACTGGAGAACATCAAGGGACCCTGATTGGCCACACACGCGGAGTCTTAGGTGTCGTGTATTCACCCAATGGCAGTCTAATAGCGACAAGTAGCAAGGATTACACTGTAAGGCTTTGGAATGCGGGAGCCATGATTTGTACCAACATCCTCATCGGCCATGGCAACTGGGTTCAGGATGTCGTATTTTCACCTCGAGGAGATCAACTTGCTTCCGCTTGTTCCGACACGACAGTGAGGCTATGGAGTATGGCAACGGCAGGTTGCAGTATGAGATTAACCGGTCATAGCAGAGGGGTTGCAAGAGTGTCCTACTCGTACAAGGGAGATCTGCTCGCTTCCGGCAGTTTTGACAAGACAGTACGGTTCTGGGATGTCGCATCTGGTCGATGTCGAGCAGTGGTACAAAACCTTCAAGGAGGCGTCTTCGGTATCGCATGGGTCCCTTCCAGTGATGGTAATTATCTGGTTACTGGCTGTCAAGATGGATCGGTGCACAAATGGCGGGTCATCGAAGAGGAAGGGCAGTGCCAGGTCACGCTCTGCTGGAGTGCCACAAGCGGTTCTCTCACGGTGACAGGAGCCTCGATACAGGACGTGCGTGGATTGGTGTCTCTCAACAGGCAACTGTTAAAGCAGCGTGGTGCTGAAGGTGAACCAGAGAATCTGTCTCACGAGACAAGCAAGAAGTTGATCCTGGAATCGACGATGAATTATGGGATCCGATTGCATCTTCGAGAGTTCTATTTAGAAAGATCGTAGTTGTCAAAGTGCCGGAAACGTTGCGCTGCTTCTCATCCAGTGACTCCTGGACTGGTCGTCTCAATCGCAGACGACAATGCGAGATCTACCAAGCAAAAGATAACGAACACAAAGCAATAAATAGGGTACGGGGACAGGCTGTCTCTCATGTTCTTGTCCGCTCAGACCATTTCCTAGCACATGTACATGTACTCAACACGGTCGAGAGAGTTCAAGTTTCTCTATTTCATTTATCTCCTCGGCTTTGAGGTGGGCATGAAGGAGCGCAGGAAAGAGTACCAGTTCCCTAGTTGCACTGTCCTCCGCAGGGACTTTTAGCCAAATATCTGCCGTCTGCCTAACAAGTCGTAACTGAATGACAGGAACAGCAGTGAGTCTATTCAGCTCCACGCGATCCTAGATATTAAGCGAATGCAAGTCCATGTTCATATCCCTCAAACTTGACGCTTCCACTGGCCCTGGTTCAGAACGCATAGCACTGAGCGGGCTCATACATGGATTTCCTGCACACTTTAGTCAGACTCACAGTCACAAGCATTGGATCCTGCATATAACGAGGCTTCTGCCGCTCTCTCCCTCTCTCTTCCTCGCATCGATATTCCTCTCAACTACTCCCATCAACCTCCAGCCTTCCGAACGCTGATACTAACAATCCTTCCCGTGATCAAGTACAGCCTGATGGAATCGGCCATACAGCTGAACTGGATATAGACGACATATTGACATTGCCAGAAGACATCCTCTCAGACCCTGACCCTGAGCCGTGTCTTCCGACCCCTGGGTTCCTCTATGCTACGGGTTAGGCCTACATAGACTCGCACAGCATTGCGGTTCTGTGGTCACCAACGAGACGGCTTATTACCAGCATCATTCACAGACATCGGTAAGCCATATTTGGAGTTGCCAAGGTCTGATGGGCAGCGAGTCCCTAGCTCCGTCGGTTCCCAGCCGTCGAAAGCTCCTACGTGCCGAAATAACCTCGTCAGCTTCGTACCTTTAGACCCGGCATTAACACACAACTCACTTTTGCTTCAACAGAACCAACCGTCGCCTGATATTTTGTCTTTTCAAACGTCATTCCAACCGCTCATACTCAACCCACGGTGGGCACGAATTGTGGCATTGGAACAGCAAGTTCACCAACCCTAGCTGCTTCTCTCACAACGGCAGAGTCAATCCCTGCTTATGTATCACAATGACCAGCAGCAGCAGCAGCAGTTTCAACAACCACAACAGATGGATGTTCTCCAAATGACTCCTAATGTGCAGCAGCAAACATCGCCTATTCACCTATTTTTCCATGGGGCGTAGTATCCACAACTCCACAACTCCACACTGTATTGTAGCAAAGTACAAGTAAGCGTAAGGCACCAGCAAGGAACCGAGAACCCTGGAGTGTTCGGATCTGTACATCCCCTGACCCACCTGAGCAAGCAGTCTTCACAATCCATAGAGTCCATAGAGAGCTAGGTTCTGAGGGATCAAACATCGGATTACCAAGAGCAACGAATCGTGGACATATTGCGCATCGAGTTTACTCCCAGAGGTATATGGCTCGCTGGAGTTAGATGTTTACGGAACGGAATAATTTTTGATGGATCCCGCATTAACAGCAAGCGCTTCTTCACGGTCGGTTCGTCTCATTCTAGAGCGGATCACACACCATAGATCTTAATCACAGCAAGGAACAGTCTTCACAAGGGGAGTCATCATCCAATACGGAGAGCATGTCTCTCGCAACTCTCAAGCATAGTAGAGAAGAAAGAGAATCCGAGGTTGGAACTTGCACTGACCATCAGAAGAAAGTCAAGCGACCTCGAAAGGCGTTTCCGTTACAGGAACGACTTTCGATAATCGGTTTTTGGGAAGAGAATCAACACATACCAATCAAAGAGATCAGCAAGAAGTCCAATGTCCCAAGAACAACAATCCATGAAGTCATCGAAGACAAGGACAAACACAAGCATCTTGCCACCAGCCGAGTAAGCAGAGGGATGAGGCTGGAGAGATACAGCATGGCGGAATCGCGCTTCCTTGTCCTGGAGGAGCTGCTTGTCGCATGGTTTCTGGATGCAAGATCTAGAGGCTTCTTTGTCACTGATCAGAAGATCAAGGCTCAGGCATTTGAGATCCACAGGATGCTCTCTGGACAAGTCTCAGAACCACTACTGCCATATACACTCTCTCCAGGATGGCTTCAGCGGTTCAAGGAAAGACAAAATAGGTCAATGTTGGGGATTCCGAACCACAGCGACGCAATTCACCAGGAGGAGGACTGGTCCTTTCCAGAAGTCTACGCAGGTCGGTTCTCAGGCAGTCTAGAGGACGTTTACATGTGCGGTATTACAATTATGTATTCAGGCCGTCTTCCAACAAGTACTTATGATGGTTCACATCAAGATCCGGAAGTACGCATCTCGGATGCGCCTATTCCCTCTGTTCTCCTGTGTTGCAATGTGAAATGTGGAAGCTTTCAGCCGCCTCACGTCTTTAGTAAGTGCACTGTTCAAGTCAGCAGCTATCGGTTCATATCATCTAGTCTGTGAAATGTTCCGTTCTGATCGTCAGGCTTGATGTTATGGTAACGCTAGAAAGAGATTTCCACGCGGACGACAGTCGACCAGATCATAGTATAGGTCGCCATAACAATGAAATCAAATGCAGGCGTGGAGGATTTGACAACCTCAGAGTTGATGAAATGTCTTAAAGCCTTTGATGGTCGTCTGAGCCGCAACATAAGCTTGGTCGTGGATCTTCCAATGGAACTTATTACAGCGCAACCCTGAAGCCGACGGTGAATTACGGGATCCGCTTGCATCTTTGAGAGCGCGACTTATGAACATCACGATTGTTAAAATGCCACAATTGACACTGCATCTCACCCCATGAATTGTGGACTGGTGAGAGAGTTCAAGCTTCTATACTATAGTTATGTTCTCGGAATCGATTTGGACATGAAGAAACGTGAAATGTGCCGCCAAAAAACCACCCTCGGTCAATGTCTGAAGTTTGTCAGACACGCCTGGTCCAGTGTCCGAAGTTCTACCGTCAAACACAGCTTCGAGGAGATTGTGGAATTAGTACGTGTACAATGGACACCACAATATCGGATTGCAGTACGACCTTCAGGATCGCCTGGCTACGGCATGCATGGATATAGGAGAAGTGTGACTATAATGAGGGACTCCATTGTATCCCGGGTTCTAGACACCGATCCCCAGCGACAACCATTGATACGCGACAAGTCCAACCTCATTGACAAGGATCTCTCGCAAGAGCTCAGGAAGGCACTTCCCTTCGCCCCTGACACTGTGATCCAGTACTACTTGACACAAGAAGCCGAAATCGGACCATCTAGGTTCCTCCGCACCAAGATCCAAGAGATGCGACACCACGAGGACTATGAAGGGTGTTTTGGATCGCTCAGTTTTGGTCATGTAAGACGCTTCGGAACCATCCACCTTCTCAAGCGGTTTATAGTCGAGGCACGACCCATTCCCGGCCTCAGTCCACCAAATTACAAACATGGAACCATGTCATTCTACGGACT
>Ga0247824_10000318_pt1 | contig 22535 bp, 19 predicted proteins | sample 13C_PalmiticAcid_FD_194412 | JGI IMG/M metagenome (GOLD analysis project Ga0247824, IMG submission 194412) | Soil microbial communities from agricultural site in Penn Yan, New York, United States - 13C_PalmiticAcid_Day48 | ecosystem: Environmental > Terrestrial > Soil > Agricultural land...
CCCTATCACTGCATGTGCCTCAAGACCGCGCGTCGGTTGGGCGAGGTCTTGGGGAAGAGTGTCGTTCCGAGCTTTCAGTCGCGCCTCGGCAAGGCCAAGTGGCTGACACCGGCAACCGACATGACGCTCGAAACGCTCGGGCGAGAAGGCCGGTCGGTGGTCGTGATCGCGCCGGGGTTCGCTGCGGATTGCCTCGAAACCCTCGAGGAAATCGCCATCCGCGGCCGCGAGCAGTTCCTTGCCGCCGGCGGACGCCATTTCGCTTATGTGCCCTGTCTGAATGACAGCGATGTCGGGATGGATATGCTCGCCGCGCTGATAAGGAGCGAACTTTCCGGTTGGCTTTGAGGGCTTTTGATTATCGGGGCCGCGCTGCGCCAACAAGTGTCGCGCGGCCCCGATACCGTGTCAGGCGGGAAGCAGCACGCCGTCGATGACGTGGATCACGCCGTTCGACTGAAGAACGTCGGCGGGGCCGATCTTCGCCGTGCCACCCTTGGCGTCGCTCACATACCAGCTGCCATCCTTCTCCCAGACGGTGAGCTTGGCACCCTGCACCGTGGTAAGCATGGCCTTGCCGCCATTGGCTTTGGCCTGCGCGGCAATATCGGTCGCGGTCAGGCGGCCCGGCACGACATGATAGGTAAGGATGCCCGTCAGCATCGCCTTGTTCTCGGGCTTGAGCAGCGTGTCGACGGTGCCGGCGGGAAGCTTGGCAAAGGCAGCGTTGGTGGGCGCAAAGACCGTGAACGGGCCTGCCCCCGAAAGGGTCTCGGCGAGGCCGGCGGCCTTGACCGCCGTGACGAGTGTCGTGTGGTCCTTCGAATTGGCGGCATTTTCGACGATGGTGTTGGTCTCGTACATCGCGGCGCCGCCGACCATCGGGTTCTTGGCGGCTGCAATGCCGCCGGCGAGCGCAAGCGCTGCTGCGGCGAGCGAAAGAGAGATACGGGAAATAGCCATTGGTCATTCCTTTTCGAATGTTCGTCCCGGGGGGATAGGACAGGTACGGATTTAGGCGCGCCGCTCCGCCTCGGCGACCTGTCCTTTGGGGCGGGTTATCCGGCCCGCACTCGGTGGCCCATCGCCGCTAGCGATAACGGCAGTTCTCCCTCCGATCGGCTGCAGGCAAATAGGCGGCAGGCTGGCGATCGACGCAGCCGGGCAAGAAGGGGGCATCCATGCCGTTTGAGGGATCGTTCGAAGACCGGCTGGCGCTTCGCGACCTGCTCGATGCCTACGCCGACGCGGTCAACCGTGCCGACAGCGAAGCCTGGGCGGCGACCTGGGACGAAGGCGGCCGATGGTCGCTTCCCGGGTTCGGGATCTTCGAGGGCAAGGCGAAGATCGTCGACACCTGGCGCGCGGCGATGCGCGCCTTTCCCGACATCGTCTTTCGCGCTTGGCCGGGTTCGATCGAGGTCCATGGCGAGACCGCGGCCATGCGGTCCTACACCGAGGAAATCTTCCTGCGCGACGGCGCCCTTCACCGGACCCTTGGCATCTATGACGACGTCTGCCGCCAAATTGATGGTCGGTGGCTGTTTACAGAGCGGCGGTTTCGACCGTTGCCTCAGCTTTCAGCAAGCGAGGTGCAGGCATGAAGATCCTGATCCAGGCGGTCATCGATATCGATCCCGAGACGCGCGGAGAGGCGCTGGCGGGTGCGCGCGGCTGGATCGAAGGCGCGCTCGCCCAGCCGGGCTGTCTCGCTTACGCCTGGACCCTCGATCCGCATGTGGCGACGCGCATCCACGTGTTCGAGGAATGGGACGGCGAAGCTGCGCTCGCAGCGCATCTCGCCGGGCCGCAATACAGGGGAATGCTGGGGCATATAGGCGCATTTGGCGTGCGCGCGTCGTCGAGCCGCAAATTCGCGGTGTCGCGCGAAGGCCCTGTTTACAACAGCCACGGCGTGGCAAGCGCCGCCTTCGACTAGCTTGGTGGGCCTGCTCGCTAGCTGCGCAGGGCTTCCCAAGCAGCGAGGGCCCGCGCCCTCGCCGCCTCATGACCGATCAGCGGCGCGGGATAGGCGGGCACCCGCGCATCCTGACCATGGGCGGCGGTGATCTCGGCGTCCGACAGATGCGAAAGCTCCGGAACATAAGTGCGGACATAATCGCCCATCGCGAACCGCTCGCTCTGGAGCAGCGGCGACATGATGCGCGAGAAGACCGGCGCGTCGACGCCGGTGCCCGCGACATATTGCCAGTTCATTGCATTCGACCCGAGATCGGCGTCGAGCAGCGTATCCCAGAACCAGCGCTCACCGCGGCGCCAGTCGATCAGCAGATGTTTGACGAGGAAGGAGGCGGCGACCATCCGAACGCGGTTGTGCATCCAGCCCGTGTGCCAGAGCTCGCGCATGCCCGCGTCGACCACCGGGTAGCCGGTCCTTCCCCGGGTCCAGGCGGTGAAGTCCCGGTCGGCTTCGGGGCCGCTCCGCCAGCCGAAATCATCGAAGGTGGGGCGCCCGTTCCGATCGCCATAATCGGGCATCTGGTCGACGAGATTGATGCCATGTTCGCGCCAGCCAAGCTCCGACCGAAAGGTCTCGGCGCCCGCATCGTCGCGCTCGCCGAGCGCATGCCAGATCGACCGGGGGCTGATCTCGCCGAAATGAAGATGCGGCGACAGCCGCGATGTCGCGGGGAGCGAAGGAAAGTCGCGGCGGGCCTTGTAGTCGCCGGCAAGCGGCAGCCAGTCGCGCAGCGCGCGCCAGGCACCTTTCTCGCCCGGGTGCCAGTCGTCAAATCCCGAGGCCCAGTCGGGGCTGGTCGGGGTCAGACCCCAATCGGCGAGATTGTCCGACGTCGGCCAGACGTCGGGAGCCGGAATATGGTTGGGCGCGGCATAGGGAAGGGCGGGCGGCATGCGTCCCAGGAGCGCGCGATACCATGGCGTGAAGACGCGGTAGCGCGCGCCTTGCGCATTGATGATACTCTCGGGCGGCGCAAGATAATTGCCGTCATGGAGCCGCAGCGCAAGCCTGGCGTCCAGCGCGTTTTCGTAGCGCCGCCGCCAGGGCTCGTAGCAGCGGGTCGCGTGAACCCTTGTGCTCCCGGCATCCGCCGCGACGCGTTCGACTATTTCGGCGGCAGGGCCGCGGCGCAGGACGAGCCGGCTGCCGCGTTTGCGAAGGCTCGCATCGAGCGCGGCGAGGCTGTGATGGAGCCACCAGCGCTGCGCGCCGCCGATCGCGCGCGTTTCGGGGCTCTCGTCGTCCAATATGTAGAGCGGAATGACCGGACCTTCGGCGATCGCCGCGAGAAGCGCCGGATGGTCGGTGGTGCGGAGGTCCTGACGGAGCCACAAGATGGCGGGCGGCATGGCGGCGTTTACCTTTTTGGTGGGCTATGGTGCGGGCGAGCGCGGGGTTCCTCATCTGGCAGGCTCCGACCTCCGCAAAAGATGACCTTTCGGGAAGTTCAAGCCATGCAGAACCGCATTGGCGGGCGTGTATATGCGGGGATTGGGCGGTGCGACGTGGCGTCGCACCGCCCGGCGTTGAGCAATCACCGCCCCCCGCCGCGGCCAGGCGTGGGTCGCAAGGCGCTGGCCGCCGGCAGAATCGGAACGTCCGTGCGATCAGCTGGACGAGGCATCTCCTGCCGCTTCATTGGGCCCGGAGACTATCCGGTCGCGAGCGCACGGATCGCGGGCTGCCGCAGTTCTGATGCCGAAGTCGCCGAGAATGAGGCTCGCCGTCGCCTTCGCGCTTGCGACGACCCCCGGAATACCAGCGCCGGGATGCGTGCCCGCGCCGGTAAAATAGAGGTTCTCGATGCGCGCGTCGCGGTTGTGCCCACGAAAATAGGCGCTCTGCAGCAGTGTTGGCGTCAGGCTGAAGGCGCTCCCGAGATGCGCGGCGAGATCCCGCTCGAAGTTCGGCGGCGCATATTGGATTTGCGTGACGATCCGCTCGCCAAGGTCAGGAATCAAGCGCCGTTCGATCTCGGCGATGATGCGCTTCGCCAATTTCGGCCCTTCGACCTCCCAGTCGAGCGGGGCGTGGCCGCGATGGGGAACCGGAGCGAGCGCGTAGAAGCTGCTGTGACCCGCGGGGGCCACGCCCGGATCGCTTGCGCTCGGGTGATGAAGGTAAAGCGAGAAATCCTCGGCGAGCGTCCCGTTCCGGTAGATGTCGTCGAGAAGCCCGCGGTAGCGTGGACCGAACAATATCATATGGTGGGGTATCTCGGGAAAGGCGCCGCGAACCCCCAGATGGAGGACGAAGAGGCTCGGCGACCAGCTCTTGCGCGCAAGGCGCTTCGCCTCGCGCTTGCCGCGCGGATGCGCGAGCAGGTCGCGGTAGCTGTGCATGAGATCGGCGTTCGAGGCGACAAGATCGGCGCGCGCGGTAAACCCGCTCCGCGTTACGATGCCCGTCACCCGGTCGCCCTCGGTTTCGATGCGGGCAACCGGATCGCCGAGCCTCAGCGTACCGCCGAGACGCGCGAACAGCGCGGCCATGCCGGCGACTAGCCGGTTGGTGCCGCCGCGCGCATACCAGATGCCGCCATCCTGCTCGAGCTTGTGGATGAGCGCATAGATGCTGCTCGTCGCCATCGGGTTGCCTCCGACGAGCAGGGTATGGAAGGAGAGCGCCTCGCGCAGCTTCTCGCTCCGAACATAGCTCGCGACGGTTTTATAGACCGAGCGCCAGGCACGGTGCCGCAAAAGAGCGGGCGCCGCCTTCAGCATCGAGCGGAAATCGAGGAAGGGCACGGCGCCGAGCTTCACATAGCCTTCCTCGTAAACCGACGCGGAATAGCTGAGAAAGCGCTCATATCCCGCCACGTCGGCGGGATCGAGCGCGGCGATCTGACGGGCGAGCGCCTCCTTGTCATTGCCATAATCGAAGGTCGATCCGTCGGGCCAGCTCAGCCGGTAAAAGGGCGACACCGGGACGAGGTCGACATCGCGCTCGAGCCGCTGGCCGCTGAGCTCCCAGAGCTCGGCGAGGCAGGCCGGGTCGGTGATCACCGTCGGCCCGGCATCGAAGGTGAAACCATCCTTCTCAAAGACATAGGCGCGGCCGCCCGGCCGGTCGCGCGCTTCGACGAGCAGCGTATCGAGGCCCGCCGACTGGAGACGGATGGCCAGCGCAAGGCCGCCGATGCCGGCTCCGATCACGATCGCGCGCGTCATCGCGGCGCCTCTGCCGCAATCGCCGCGCCGAGTACATGGCCCGACAGCCACGCATATTCGGCAAAGCCGTGATAGAGCCAGTCTCCGCAAGCGCCGAGGCCTATGGCAGGGTTCCAGAGCAGCTTCAGATCCTGTCCCGAGGGCTGCGAGAATAGCCAGCGATGGGCGGCGATATGGCTCGGGGCGGGCAGGTCGCGGCCCGCGACCTTTCCCAGCTCGGCGAGAAGCGCTGGCGCCACGCTCGCGCTGTCGGAGGCGAGGTGCGTCTGCGACCAGGTCCAGTCGGCTTGCACGACCCACCGCTCGCCCGGCGCGCGGCCGGGCTTCGCGCTGTCGCGCGCAGCGGTCACGATGGCACCCGAGCCGCGGAGGAAATCGGGGAGCTCCTCGATCCGCTCCTCAAAGGCGAACATCGCGGTCCAGCATGGGTTATAGCGCGCCGCCATTGCGGCGCGCGCCATCTCGAAATCATGCAGCGACAGAAGCGGAGCCGCCTGTTCGGCCGGAATGGCGATTACTGCCGCATCATATTTGCCGAGCCGTTTTGCCTCGCTGTGTAGCGTCCAGCCGGCACGCGATTTGGTCAGGGCCGTGACCGGTCGCGACAGGCGGACATCGAGATCGCTCGCGAGCGATTTCAGCGGCGCGGTCATTGTCGGCGTGCCGACCCAGCTGTCCGCGCCCGCGGCCGGCCAACGCGCCGCGAGACCTGCCTTCTCCCAAGCAGCGAGCAGCCTGGTAAAGCCTTCCGAGCGCGCCGTGAAATGCGTGGCGCCATGATCGAATGCGACCCCCGGAGTGCCCGTATCCGCGCGGCGGGTCGCGAGGCGGCCGCCGAGGCCGCGGGATTTGTCAAAGAGTGTCGCCTCAATCCCGGCGTCGTGCAGCCGCCGTGCACAGGCGAGCCCCGCAATGCCGGCTCCGATGATCGCGACCCGCATCAGACCATGGCCTCGCGGTCACCAAGGGGGCTCGCACAATGTCCTACGCCCGCCCGTAGGCATGACTGTGCCGTCAATCTGCTGGGCGTCATACGTAATTTTTCCGGTTCGTCGCAATTGTCATCGACGCAGGCTTGCATGAGCGAGGGGAAGTGTCGCAACATGTCCCTTGGGGCACCCAGGGGAGAGCAGGCAGATACTATGTCATTGAAGACAATGATCGCGGCCAGCCCGATCGCCGCGGTGATCAGCGACCCGCGTCTGCCTGACAATCCGATCGTCGAGTGCAACGCTGCCTTCTCGGCGCTCACCGGCTATGGGTCGGACGAAATTCTTGGACGCAATTGCCGCTTTCTCGCCGGGCAGGGCACCGAGCCCGAACTGACCGAGACCTTGCGCGCCGCCATCCGGGAGCAGAGGCCGGCGCTCGTCGAGATCCTCAACTACCGGAAAGACGGAACGCCCTTCCGCAATGCCGTGCTGGTCGCGCCAATCTTTGGCCCCGGCGGCACTCTCGAATATTTTCTCGGCTCGCAAATCGAGGTCGACGAGACCGGCGAGGCGGTTGGAGGACGGAGCACGCGAGCGCGCGCCCATATTGAGGCGCTCTCGCCGAGGCAGCGCGAGGTGTTGAAGCTGATGGCGAGCGGACAGCTCAACAAGCAGATTGCCTTCACGCTGTCGCTGTCGGAGCGGACGATCAAGATGCACCGCGCTGCGCTGCTGCGCGCGCTCGGCGTCGAGACCACGGCCGATGCGATCCGGCTCGCGGTCGAGGCCGGCTTCTAGGCACCGCTCCAGCTTCCCTTTGAGGCATATGGGATATCGCGCCGCCGCCGTTTAAGCTTCAGGCAGCCGGACCGGCTTTGTGGCCGTGAGGAGCAGGCATTTGAACGGCAAGCGCGCCTTGGTGATCGGAAGTGGCGGCGGTATCGGCGCCGCGCTTGTCGAGCAACTTGTCGCATCGGGCCGATTTGACCGCATCTATGCCGGGACCAGGCGGCCCGATGCTTCGCGTCATCCCGATGTGACAACGCTGACGATCGACATATTGGACGACGGCACGCTTGCCGAGGCAGGTCGCCAAATTGCCCAGGATGGCGCGCTCGACTTGTTGATCGTGGCGACGGGGCTGCTGCATCGCGGGGCTGAGATCCGTCCTGAAAAGAGCCTTCGGCAGCTCGATGCATCGGTTATGGCCGAAGTATTCGCGGTCAACAGCATCGGGCCCGCGCTCGCCGCAAAGCATTTTCTTCCACTGCTCGGCCGAAGACACCGGGCCGTCGCCATATTTCTTTCTGCTCGCGTTGGTTCGATTGCGGATAACAGACTTGGCGGATGGCACAGCTACCGCGCTTCCAAGGCGGCGCTCAATGCTCTGGTGCGATGCTTCGCGATAGAGCTCGGCCGCAGCAATCCGGAAGCGATAGTCGCGGCACTGCACCCCGGAACAGTCGACACGCCGCTCTCGGAGCCGTTTCAGGCGCGAGTAGCTGAATCATCGCTCTTTAGTGCGAATAATAGCGCGATGCACATTCTAGGCGTCATCGATCAGCTATCGTCAACGGATAGCGGCGGGTTCTACGGCTGGGATAGAAGGCCTATCCCGTATTGACGAGCCAGCAGGCGCTTCAAGAGGCTCCGCCTCTTTGCCTGTCCGCTTTAGCGAATATTGTGCCAGAAGCAGACCGACGGCAAGCGGCCAAGCGGCGCCGCAAGAAACGCAGTTCGTTCGATGACAGCGAAATGCCGTCGCGCTATATCTGGAAAATCGGAGGCGGCGAGCAGCGCAGCTTATAGCGCACCGTTACACAGCGGCATCAAAACAGCGTTGCGACTGGGCGAGCAACACGTGTGCATGCCAATTCAAACCATGATTTCGCGTATCCGGTGCGCGAGCGCGTCCATCGCAAAAGGCTTGGTAATGAGCGCCATGTTAGGCGCGAGCCTCCCGCTTCCGATGACAGCATTCTCCGCATAGCCCGTGATGAAAAGAATTTTCAGGCTAGGGCAAAGGCTGAGAGCGGCATCGGCTATCTGCCGTCCGTTCATGCCGCCGGGTAGACCGACGTCGGTGATCAGAAGATCGATGACCTCCTTTGCCTGCAGGACCCGCATCGCGCTCGGCCCGTCGAACGCCTCGAGAACCTGATAGCCCAATTCCTCGGCCACTTCGGCGACGAGCATGCGGATCGTCGGCTCGTCGTCGACGACCAGCACATTGCCGCGTGCCGGCCCGGGGCCATCGATCGACGTTGGCGCGGGCGGATCGGGATCGACCGTGTCGGGCTCCTCAGCGCTCAGGTAGCGCGGGAGATAGATGCACATGGTCGTTCCCATCCCGACCTCGCTGTAGATACGAACCTGTCCCCCCGATTGACGAGCAAACCCGTAAATCATCGACAGGCCGAGGCCTGTTCCTTCGCCAAGTGGCTTGGTCGTGAAGAAGGGATCGAAAGCGCGCGCGGCGACCTCGTCGGTCATGCCCGTCCCGGTGTCGGTCACGCAGAGGGACACATATTGGCCGGGTTCGAGATCGCGCTCCCTTGCGCCGCGTCCGTCGAGCCATTTGTTGGCTGTCTCGATCGTGATCCGTCCGCCCTCGGGCATCGCGTCGCGCGCGTTGATGCACAGGTTGAGAATAGCGTTCTCGAGCTGATTGGTGTCCACCAGCGTCGACCACAATCCCGCCTTGCCCACCGTCTCCACCGTGATCGAGGGGCCAACCGTTCGGCGCACCAATTCCTCGATGTCGAAGATCAACCGGTTCACGTCGCACGGCTTGGGATCGAGCGTCTGACGGCGCGAGAAGGCGAGAAGGCGGTGCGTGAGCGCAGCGGCGCGCCGGACCGCGCCCTGCGCGGCGACCGAATATTTGTCGATCTCGGCGACGCGCCCCTGAGCGATGCGGATCTGCATCATTTCGAGCGACCCCGAAATGCCGGTCAGCAGATTATTGAAGTCATGCGCGATGCCGCCTGTGAGTTGGCCGACAGCTTCCATCTTCTGCGATTGCCTGAGCGCCTCTTCGGCACGATCGCGCTCGGCGGCAGTCTCTCTGACCTCTTCAACCAGCCGCATGCGCTCCTGTTGAAGCTGGCGCTCCACCGCTTTGCGCGCCGATACATCGAGCATTGCGCCCACCATCCGGATCGGCGCGCCATCCTCACCGCGAATGACATAGCCCCTGTCGAGAATGTCGGCGTAGCTGCCGTCCGCACGGCGAAAGCGATACTCGTCAGTCCAATCGCTCGCGCCTCCGTCGATCACATGATGGATACTCGCATCGATCCGCGCGCGGTCTTCAGCGTGGATCTGCGCAAGCCACCATTCGCCGGTCGGCACAACGTCGTCGGGCCTGTGACCGTAAGCGCTTTCGAGAGCGGCATTCCACGTCACATGATTGGTGCGAAAATCCCAGTCCCAGATCGCATCGTTCGTGGCGCGTCCCGCGAGACGAAGGCGCTCCTCGACCTCGCGCAGCTTGGCGCTGGCCTCGCGGTCGCGCGTAACATCTTGCACGGTGCCGATGAGCCGAACAGGCTCTCGGCCGTCGAAAAATGCGAGGCCTTGCGCACGAATGTGACGAAGAACCCCGTCTTCGATGCCGACCGTGCGATACTCGACATCGAACCGGTGACTTCCATCGGGATCGAGAGCCGCAGCGACGGCGCGGTTTGCGCGCTCGCGATCATCGGGGTGAAGGCCGGCGAGAAATGCGCTTTCGTAGCTGACCGGAACTCCCGGTGACATCCCGAAGAGTGCACGGCACCGGTCATCCCAGGATAGACTCATCTCGCGCGGGCGATAATCATAACGACCAAGCTCGGCGGCGCGTGTCGCGAGCTCGAGTTCTTCGCGACTGGCCTTGAGCGCCGCGTCGCTGCGCGCACGATCGACCGCCTCGCGAATGCGAAGCGCGACATCCTCGACGAGCGCGATTTCGCCCGTCGTCCATGCGTGCGGCGCGTCCTTTTCGACGTAAAGCACCGATTCCAGCACGCCTTCGCGTGTCATGGGACAGAGAATCTGTGCCGCAATGTCGTGCCGCGAATGGTCATCGGATTTGTGTCCTGTCGTGACTACGGTGTCACCTTGGGCGAGCTCGCCGTTCGTCGCCCCCTGCAATCGTGAAACCTCGCCGCTGCGCGACGCGCCGTCTTTCGTCCATTCAGACGCGATTCTCATGCCGGCCTCGCCGGCGTTCGAAGCGAATCCGCACCGTGTCGCGCCGAGATGAGTGCCGAGCCGCGTGGCCGCTGCCGCGAGGATCGCCACGGGGTCCGCGAGATCGCGCAGCTCTGTAAGCAGGGCGAGTTGAAATGCCTGACGCTCGAGCAATTCCTCGCGGCTTAGCTGATCGGACCGTGGCATGCGTCTCCCGTTCGCATGGGACGATCCGCCACCTTGGCCGACCCTTGACAATTTCCCCGCGGATGAACGTCATAGGGACGATTTCGTTCCGGCAAGAGCCACGCTACGGTGCAACAAAATCGGCACGGGGGCGTATGGGTATCACGATGTTAGCCGCCCGGTAAGCGGGCGAGATGGAGGCTGTTGACCGCGTGACAGATCATGAGGAGCTCGACGCCGGAGCGAGCGGGACCGAACCTTCGGCTGGGGCCACTCTTGGCGATCATCGACGCGAAACCACGCTGACCCATTCAGGCCTCGACGAGCGAAGCAATATCTTCTTCGCCGCGATCGAGATGACCAGGATGCCGATGATCCTGACCGATCCGAACATTGCCGATAATCCGATCGTCTTCGCGAACAAGGCCTTCCTCGATCTGACCGGCTATGAAGAGACCGAGGTTCTCGGGCGGAACTGCCGTTTCCTGCAAGGGCCGCAAACCGATCGCGAGCTTGTCGCGGACCTCCGGTCTGCAGTCGCGAACCGCCAATCGATCGCCCTCGAGATATTGAACTACAAGCGCGATGGGACGCCGTTCTGGAATGCGGTCTTTATCGGACCGGTTTATGACACTGGCGGCAAGCTTCTGCATTTCTTCGCAAGCCAGCTCGATGTGACGCGGCGGCGAGAGAGCGAACAGGCGTCGCAGCAGGCCCAAAAGATGGAGGCAATCGGTCAGCTCACCGCCGGGCTCGCGCATGATTTCAACAATCTGCTTCAGGTCGTGAACGGCAACCTCGAATTGCTCGGGAGCCGTATCGAGGATGCAAAGCAGCGAGGCTATCTGGCACGCGCGCGGGGCGCAGCGGAGCGTGGCGCCAAGCTCACGGGCCAGCTCCTCGCGTTTGCGCGCAAGACGAGGCTGACGCCCAGGGCTGTCGATGTGAACGATTGCATCAATGGCTTCGCCGACATGCTTGAGGCTTCGCTCGGCGGCCGCATCGAACTGCACCTGTCGCTCCGGCGCGGCCTTCCAAAGGCGGTCGTCGATCCCGAGCAGCTCGAAATGGCGATCCTCAATATTGCGCTAAACGCGCGCGACGCGATGCCGGGAGGTGGCGTCCTGACGATTGCAACGGCGAAGGTCCATCTGAACGGCGATGCACCGGCCCGGGGACTTTCTCCGGGTGACTATATCTCGGTCGAGCTAGTCGACGAGGGCGAAGGCATGGCGCAGCATGTGATCGCGCGGGCGGTGGAGCCGTTTTTCACGACCAAGGCTACCGGGAAGGGGACAGGGCTGGGCCTCGCGATGGCGAGCGGCTTCGTCCTGCAATCGCGGGGGCGGCTCGAAATCGAGAGCGAGGTCGGCAAGGGCACCACCGTACGCATTCTTTTCCCGGTCTCCACATCTGACGAACCCGATGTGCCGGTTGTGGGTCCAAAAAAGTCTGTCGAACGCGGCGAGGCCCATATTCTCCTGGTCGAAGACGATGCCGAAGTCCGCGCGCTGGCGCGCGAAAATCTCGAGGACGCTGGTTATCGCGTAACGGTCGCCGAGAATGGTGACGCGGGTCTCGTGGCGCTTGAGCACCTGCTTGCCACCGACATGGTGGATCTAGTCTTCACCGACCTGGTGATGCCCGGAAACCTGGATGGCATTGCGCTCGCGGAAGCAGTCCGGCGGCTCGCACCTCAAGTGCCCGTGTTGATGACCACGGGCTATAACGAGGACTTAGTCGTCGAAGGACCACTTCGCAGCGAGCGTGACGTGCTTGGCAAACCCTATCGCCGGGCCGACCTGCTCGATCGCATCGCACAGGCGCTGGCGCACAGGGATGAAAATTCTGCTCGGCGACGCCCGTCTGACTTCGGTGCTGCCGAGGAATGATCGTTTCAATCGCCCGGTGGGAAAACGGCCTGTTGCACTTCAGAAACCAAGCCCCCGGTCTCGGTCAATGCCTCAACGGCTGACGTTGCGACCTCGCACCCAAGCGCACTTGCAGTGTCGCACCTGTAAATTGTCCAGACCGCGGGACCGTGGCTGACCATTCTCGCCAACGAAGCCGGAGCTGCAATCTGCCGCAACGGACCTAATGGCAGCTCCTTGCATTCTGATGCCATCAGCAGACTGTCTCCGGTCGGCCACAACGAACGATTTGCCGAAAAAGAACACCCGCCCGATCGAAATCGGACGGGCGTAAGATAAAGAGCTGAGTTTCCTGAAAGGAAGAGCTCTCTTGGGTCGCATGGCGCGCCTAGCTTCGCTGGTAGACCTGATATTGTACCGCGACGCCAAAAAGGGAGCAGCTCTCGCGCCTCAGGGCTTGACCGCAACCGGAAGACGGAATGGTGCGCCAAGCCTGTTGAAGGCGTTCATCGCCGCGATCGCGATCGTCAGGTCCACGAGGTCTTTCGGCTCGAATGCCTCGGCTGCTGCTGAATAGGCCTCGTCGGAAGCGTGGGTCTCGCTGACACGCGTGACTTCCTCCGCCCAGGCCAAAGCCGCGCGATATTGGTCTGGGAACAGATGCGGGACTTCATGCCACACCGGAAGCAGCGCGATCTTGTCGATCGGCATGGTCTTGAGAAGGTCCCGGGTATGCAGATCGATGCAGTGAGCGCATCCGTTGATCTGCGAGACGCGGAGGAAGACGAGGTGAATCAGTTCTTCAGGCAGGCCCGTGCTGGTGGTGACATAATGGTGCACACCGTAGAGCGCCTTCGCTCCAGCGGGAGCCACTTCGGACCAATTCAACCGGTTCATCTGATCTTCCTTTCTTCCTGAGCCAAAATCGGCGTCACCATGCCTGACGAGCGGGATTCTTCCGCTGTGACATCCCGCGCAAAAAATGCCGGTGGACCGAATGCTGTCGAATGGGATCGGAAGAAAGGTCCGAGATTGATCTAGCGCAGTGTACCGATCAGGCCGCGCCAAGAAACGAGGGGCCACGGCATTGTCGTACTGCGACGGAATGTCCGCATATCTGGAATTGGAGTTGAAAGCCGCCCGACCCAATCGGCCATTCCAATCGCCAACCGGCAAGCGCCAAAAAAGACGCCCGCGCGGCCGAAACCGTGCGGGCGTCAGATGAAGATCTCGGTTTCCTGAAAGGACGAGGTCTCCTGGGTCGCACGGCGCAGATAATGTCGAGGGCCGGGTAATTATTGTACCGCTGCGCCAAAAGAGCTGCCCTGGCGCGCATTGGACGTCGACCACCGGTTGCTTCAGATAGGAATCGTTCGGTAGGCAATCGGCCGCTCATGCGGTTTGTTCAGCCGGTGTTCGGCTGCGCGCCGCTACGTCCGGTGCCTGATTGAAGGAGACGGGTCATGAAAAAATATATCGCCGCTGCGGTCCTCGCTGCGCTCGCCGTTCCCGCCGGCCCGGCGCTGGCGGATCCGCCGCCCTGGGCGCCGGCGCACGGCAAGCGCGCCAAGGATCGTGGCCTCTATGACGGATATGGGCGCTATTACGAGCCTCGCCGCATTTCGCACAATGATCGCATTTGGCGGAGCAAGGATGGCCGCTACCACTGCCGCCGCGAGAATGGCACGACCGGATTGATCATTGGCGCCGCCGTCGGTGCGCTCGTCGGGCGCGAACTCGATGGCGGGCGTGATCGCACGGTCGGCACGATCATCGGCGCGGCCGGCGGCGGGCTGCTCGGGCGGGCTATCGATCGCGGCGAACTGAAATGCCGCTGATGTGAAAGGACGGCGCGAGAGGGACCAGTCTGCTCGCGCCGTCCCCTTGGACACCGCACGCAGTGGGGGTGCGGGCGGTGGCGAAGAATCTATCCGACAGTCTGATGCCGCGGGCGAGGTGCCTTCGTCACGCGCAGACCGGCTATGCCCGCGCGGTCGATAGTGCGGCGCCACGATTCCAGCTCTTCGCCGCTGAGGCGGTATCTTGCGCAGGCGTCGGCCAGCCCGATCAGTCCGCCATCGATCGCGGCAAGCAACTCCGCCTTGCGGCGCGCGACCCAATAGCCTGCCGTCGATGAAGGCAGATCGTCGATTGTCAGCGGCCCCACCGGCCCGGCGACCGATGTCGGCCTCGTCGTAAATTCGAGCACTGCGAACTCTCCATTCGCTCGGCTGCTGCCGTATGAGTGCCCCCCGCGGCAAAAATGCGGTTTCGAGGTTAACAAAAGGTTGCGGAGGAGCATTGGATGCGGCCAACCGTTCGCCGCTCATGGGAGGCGACGGGCCAAATTGTGTGTCGAAGGAAGCGCTGCGACCCTTTCAATGATCGCCGCTATTGCCAGGCTGGGCGGAATGCTGCAGCCTCAATCCTGTAACGGGGGAAAACAGATGCGAACTGCGAATATGATGGTGGCGTTGGCGCTGATGGCAGTACCGGCGCAGGCTCAGACGGTGCCTGACTTGCCGGCAAATCCGGTCAAGGCGATCGATGGCGAATGGTACGGCGTTGACCACAAGATCAAGCTGTCAGTGGCAAATGGCGTTGTGACTATCGTGGAGAACGACACCGCTGATCCCTACCTCAAGAAGATCGCGGCACCTGCTGGAACCGTCATCGCTCGCATCACGGGCGTGGAATCGACTGGACCCAAGTCGGCACGGTTCGTCGGACAATGCCTGGAATTGATCGACACCTCGCGGTCGGACACCATAGCTTGTCCTGGCCACGCTTTCGTGCAGTCGGCAGCCTACGGCGGCAAGCCGGGATTGACGATCAATTTCTGGACCGCCGCTTTCCTTCGCAAGGGCAATATTCCCGAGTATCAATGGCAATATCGCAAGTGAGCGATGAAGGAAGCGAAGGCTAGTCGCTGCGCAGCAAAACGATAGCGCTCACGTCAAATCCGGCCTGATTTTTTTGCACGGGAGTTCTCGCCGCAAAACAGGCGAATCAGCTTGCTCCAATGAAAGGTTTCCGATCTTTTTGTTCTGTCGGCCCGCGATGCGAGAAGCGGGCGCGGGTGAGGGAACCAGGGCAGTACGATCATGGGGGATCGGTGATGAGAATGGATGCGCCGCAGCCGGGCGGGAAAAAGGCTCACCTTGTGAGGCATCAGGCGAAGCGAGGCGCGACCCATTGCCGGCATGTCATCGCCGGGTTCCTCCTCGCGGTCATCGGCCCTTCCGTGGCAGTCGGTGCTTCCGTGCCTCCAGCCGTTGACGGCAGCCAGGCCGACAGGGATGCCGCCGCCGCTCGGATCGCAGCGCAAGCGATCGACGCGGGTCACCCCGCCGAAGCGGCGGGCATCCTCGAAACGCTGGTGGCCCCGCGCCATCATATGCTCGCGATCCTGCCTGAGTGGCATCGCGATCTGGCACGCGCTTACGTCGCGCTCGGCTTGCCCGATGGTGCCGAGGGGCAGTATCGGCTAGCATTGGCAGGGGCTTCTGATGACGAAGCCAGGGCGCTCGGCAAAGAGCTTGAAGCGCTTCTTGCGAAAGCTGGGGTTGCCGTTGCCGTGCCGGACACACTGGGTCCGAACGGCGCCAAATATTTCGATCTCCATTGGGTCGACCGCGGCAACGCGACGCTCGATTTCGCGGCCGCCTTCACGCTGCCGCAGGATGATGCCGACGGCGCGGCGTTTACGACGGCGACCTATCGTGCCGACTGCCTTACGCTCAAGTCGCAGCTGCTCGGGGGCGCCGCCTTCTCGAGTTCAGGCGCGAAGCTGCGGTCGTTCGGCGAGGGTGAGGCCGCGAAGCCGGCTAACGACCTTGCAGACCATAGTCTGAGAATGATCTGCCGTCGCGATCCAGCCCGGCAGGTGAAGCATGTGGCCGCAATCGACGGCCGCACGCTGCTCGCGCGCTACCGCGCGCAACGCGCGCAGCGGACCGCTTGGGCGCCATCCGGCAGCGAGAGCGGCGCCCACGAGGCCGTCTGCCGCGCGCATGTGGAAATGTTCGTCGGCCAGCTCGCCGCCGAGGGACAGGTATCGGGGCCGAGCTGGCAGGTGCGCGACTGGTGGAACATCCGGACGGAGGATTTCTCCGAGGAACGCCGCGCCGCGGCCACGTCGGCGGTCACGGCGCTCGCTCGCGCCGATCCGGGCGCCGCACGCGCTTTCCAGCAGGCCTGCGTGCAAGAAGCGCTGACGGGCGGAGCCGTACCCGGAATGTAGCCGTCTGCCGCTGCCTAGCTTGCACATATCGGTTGCGGGTGTTCGAAAAACTGCTTTGGCGCCCGAGGCGGCGATCGCGAGGCCGGTAAGGCGCAGCGATCTTGCTTGCGTCCTCCGCGCGCCGCGGTAGGTCGGTCAGGGGTCGCGCTAGGGCAGGGGGCGTGCAATTGATCCGGTGCAAATCATGGTTGCTCTTCGCGGCGCTTACCTTGGCCGCGCCCGAGGTTTCCGCCAAGCTGTCCGTCGACCCCGTTCCCGCGAGTGCCGAGCTGAACGATGCGCTCGCCGCCAAACGCTATGACGAGGCGATGACTTTGGCACGCCGCGAGCATGAAGCTTGCGTCGCGGGCAAAGGGTCCGATCCTTGCGTCGGACTGCTCGCCTTGCAAAGCGATGCGCTGACCGCCTGGGCGGTGGATCATGGTGATTTCGATCGCGACGAAAAGGGCGAAGGTATGGCCCTTCGCACCGCGCGCCTCCTTCACGCCCAGGTGAACAGGCTAAAGGGCTTCGATGGGCCGATCTTCGCGTCGGCGTTCGGCAACCTCGGCGAGATGCTGACGCTCTACGGCCGGCCGGTGGAAGGCGAGCAGTTTTTGCGGGACGGGCTGCGATACAACATCGTGCGGGCAATGGAGTTCCAGGGAACCGAGCGGCTCTCCGATGCGGCGCTCCGCATGTCGCTCCTGCGGCTGACCCGCAACCTTGCGCTGCAGGGCCGCAATGAGGAGGCGCGCGGTTATCTCGCCGCCGCCGACAGCCTGCTCTCGACGTTGGCAATGATGGGCTCCCCCGAAGCTAAACGCGCGCTCCCCGATTTTCTGGCGGTTGCGGCGTTGGTGCCGGGCGAAGCGGCCGGTGGCGCTGCGGATTATGTCGAGGCGGCGGCCGGGTATGAATGGGAACGCGAGCATAACGGCGAGGGATGGGACCCCGATGACTGGGCGGCAGTCCGGGGTCGCCTCGCCCGCGACGAGATCGCTTTTCTCGCGCGGAGCGGGAACATGGCAAAGGCGGTGGCGCGCTTCGATGCCGAGCCGGACCTGCTCCGCGGCGGGCGGGGCGCGTCGCGTCTCGAATTTCTGACCCGGCTCGGCGCTGCGCTCGTCGCTGAGGGGCGCGCTAACGAAGGCGCCCCGATTCTCGCCGAGGCAATGCCGGTCGTCGATACGACCTGGGACAGGAGCGACGACCGGCGCATCGATGCGCATGCGGCGCGCGGCGCTGCCATCCTCGCACTCGATCCGGCGCAGCGCGCCGATGCCGCGGCCGAATATCGGCAGGCCGTCTCAGGCGCGGTGGCGCGGGTCGAGGCGGCCGACACAACCGAGGGGCTTGTGCGCGCCGTCCGGCGCTACCGTCCCGTCTTTGAGGGACTGCTCGGCGCCCTTCTTCCCGAAGCGGCGAGCTCGCTCACGCGCGGAGAAGCGTTCGAGGCGGCCCAATGGTCGTCGATCGGCGAGACCGCGGCGACACTCGCCAAGGTTTCGGCACGCACATCGCGCAGCGACGGCCCGGTCGCGGAAAGGGAGCGGTTCCGCGAGGAGGTGCGCGCGAGCGTTGCGTCGCTCAACCGCGAGATCGCGCAATGGCTATCGGTTCCCGGCAGCCCCGATACCGATCGCGAGTTGCTCGGAAGATTCTATTTGCGCGACGTTGATGCCGTGATGGACGAGATGTCGACCGAGGAGATCGCCGCGATCGACCCCGCCTATGATCAGCTCGTCAAGCCTCGGCCGATCGCCGCCGAACGGGTGCAGGCGCTGCTCGACAAGGACGAGGCCGTTCTCTTCTTCCTTTCTGACGAGCGGGGCACGTCGGTCTTTGTTCTGACGCTCTCGGGATTTACATGGCATCGTTCGACCCTGACCCGCGATGCCTTGGCGAAGAGCGTTGAGCGGCTGCGCGGTCAGATCAAGCGCGACCTTCGCGAGCGCTGGGCCGGGAGCGTCGACAATTTCGACGAGCAGCTTGCGCGCAATCTGTATCAGGAGCTCATTGCGCCCATCGAAACGTCCCTCGGCGGCGCAACACGTCTGATGACCGTGACGCCAGGTCCGCTGAGCAGCCTGCCGTTGACCTTGCTCGTCACAGCCGGCGCCGACACGCAGAAGCCGCAATTTCTGATTGATCGTTACGAGATTTCGACGCTGCCGTCGGTTTCAAGCCTTTACTCGTTGCGTTGCCTGCTTCGGCCTGCGGGTGATCGCCCGGCCGGTTGCGGCCCTGGACCCGGACGCAATCGTCCGTCATCGCAGACGATCCTGTTCGCTGCGGGCGATCCGGCGCTCAAGGGTCATCCAGGCGACGACCGGGGTATCGTGGAATATTCGGAACTGTTCCAGCGTGGCATAGCGGACCCGGCCCGGATCATGGCGATGCCTTCGCTTCCAGGCACGCGCCGCGAGATCGAGGGCGTGCGATCGATGTTCGATCCTGGACAGACTGTTGCTCTTATGGGCTCCGCGGCGACCGAGGGATCGGTCAAGTCGAATCCCGGGCTGGCCAATGCACGCTATGTCCTTTTTTCGACGCACGGTCTGCTGGCGAGCGAGACGGGGCTCGATGGCGAGCCGGGTCTCGTCTTCACGCCGCCATTAGCGGGGGCGCAGTCCGACAGGGACGATGGTCTTCTCACCGCCTCGGAAGCCGCGCAACTGAAGCTCGCAGCGGATATCGTCGTACTGTCGGCGTGCAACACGGCAAGTTCGAACGGCAGCGCCGAAGCGGACGGGCTGTCGGGCTTGGCGCAGTCTTTCTTTTATGCTGGCGCGGGTTCGCTTCTGGTGTCGCACTGGCCGCTCGACGATGAGGCCGGGGCCGAAATCGTCACGCATCTCTTTGCAGGCATCGAAAAGCATCCCGGCGCTCCGGGGGCTGCGTTCCGGCAGGCGATACTGGCGCTTCGCGCAAAAGACGATACCTCGTCTCCGGCGGTTTGGGCGCCGCTCGTGTTTGTCGGGACCACCGACCGGGGCGTGCGGTAGCGGGAGTTCGGGTGCTCGCAGTGCGTTATGAGTTCAGGTCGCCCTCCAAACGTCCGCTGAGAGCAAATTTGGTCTTGAATCCGCCCGTCTGCTACCGGCCAGGTCAAGCGTCGGCGCTGGCTCGCAGCGAACAGGTGGCTGAATGGGATGGCAAGCGGATGCAACAGTCGGCTGCTCAAGAGCGAGTTAGTCTCGTTCCAGAAAAATAGCCTCCGGTATCTCTTGGGCCGGCCACAGAGCGCCATAACTAATCATATTCATCAGAGCGATCTGGTCTTGGTCGAAATGGAACGAGTAATAAGCGTGGACCGTGACGAACGGATTGCACTCATTCTCGGGCGTGGCTTCAATCCCTCGTGCGCGCGCGATCACCAGATCGCCCACTGGCGTGGCTTCCAGCAGTTGGAACGGTTGCGGAGCGGGCCACCGAAAACTGGCCCGTCGCATGCTCTCGGTCGAGCGCTCGATTTCTTCGAACGACCCCGCTTGACCGATCTTCTCAAAAAACCTTTCGACGAGTCTCAAACGTTTTTCTTGCGCCTGCCTATCAAATACAGGGTCTGGGCGAGGCGATGATATCTGACAAGACATTGCCGTTCCCGGCATAAACGTGGCGCACGCCACCGCTGTGATTGCCTTCCGCCTCCCGATCATCGGTCGCTCCCCAAACATATAGTGGAGGATACATACAAAGCCGGTGTCCGCAATCGGTCGCTTCCGGTCGTGGCTATCCGGCGCGCCGCGGATGTCCGCCTCTCTCGGTCTCCCGCCAAAACCGGACCGTTCTTAAATGGCCACAAGCGGTTAACGCGCCAAAGAGCGCTTGCTGATTGTCTCGTAGCATGTGCGGGCCAAGGCAGCAGGATAGGAGGTCGGACGGCTCGCGCGATCGACCTGCTCAGCCAGGATAAGGTGATTCCCTCAATAGTCGGGCAAGATGCGTGGCATTAGCGGCCACCATTTTGGCGGTCTCGGTTACTTTGCTGGGGCGATGCTGAAGATCCTTGAAATCGACTGAACCCATCGCCTCACCGACCCAGTAGCAGGCGGCCACGGCGGGAATCGTCCATCCCACATCGTTCAGCGCCTGAAAGATTTGCGACGAAGCATTATGCGCGCCGTCTTCATTGCCGACGATCGCGGCAACAGCCACTTTCGAAAAGCTTGGCATCCGCCCCTTGTCGTCGGTCTCCGACAGGAAGGCATCCATTCGTTCCATCACAAGCTTGGCGACGCTTGATGCTTGACCCATCCAGATCGGTGTGCCGAAGATGAGAATATCGGAGGCGAGGATCGCCTCGCGAATTTTCGGCCATTCGTCGCCAGCACCCTCGTTCGAGGTGACACCCCATTTGATGCTGCGCGCGGCGATACGGATGGGCTTGCCGACACGGACGCCTTCCGCCTCGAAATGTTCGGTAAGCACCGCGAGCATGGCATCGGTCGAGCTCTTGCGGCCACGGGCCGACAGCGAGCAATTGATCGCGGTAGCGGTAATCGGGGGCATATCGTCTCCTTTACCCCGCCGGGGTGAAGCGCGCGCCGGTCGCGGTTGGTTCCGATGTCATACTGGCGGCGTACTCGGAATGACGATGAGCGTCCGCTCTCGACGCGCCTTGGGCGAGTTCCGACAGGGAATTCATGTTGAAAATATCGGTGCCGCCGAGCGCGGGCAGTAAGAAGGGGCCGCCAAAGCGGCCCCTTCCTGTCGGCTTGCCGGGTCAATCGAGCTTGGGACTGACGACGCCCGAGCTGTAGCGCAGATTGTTCTGCACATGTTTGACGCCCGTGACGTCGTCGGCGACATCTTCGGCGCGGCGCTTCGACCGGCGATCCTCGACCGTGCCGGAGAGCGTGACTTCGCCATCTGCGACGCTGACCTCGATCTCGGAGGCGTCGATCCAGACATCCTCGGTAAGACGGTCGTTCACGTCCTCGCGGATGCGCTCGTCGGAGCGGATATAGCTTTTGGGACCGCGGCCGCGATGATCGAGTTCCCGGCGACGCCGCGCGTCGCGATCGCCGAACCAAGAAAGCACTTCGTCGCCGGCGCGGTCGAGGAAGCCGCGTTCGTCCGGGTCATAATCGGGGCTGCGCGTCCGCGGATATTTGCCGTAAGGCGAATAGCCCTCGACCGGGAGATAGCCGAACTCGCTCGGCCAGTAGTTACCGCCGCGCGAACGATCCTCGCCTCGGGCTTCGCCGGCAGCATCGTAATAGGCGTCGCGGCGGGGCGTGCGGTCGTAACGGGGCCAATCGGAGCGCTCAGCGCGGCGGACCGGCCGGCGATAGTCGCCCGCGCGCTCATCCTCCCAATTATCGCGGCGATATTCCTGCTCGCGATAGGCGCGGCGCGGGCGGCGCTGCTCGCGCTCGTCTTCCTCGATCGCCACATAAGCGCGCGACGCATCCTCTGCGCGGCCGCGGTTGTAGCGACCCGGCGATGCGCCGGTGTCGGGGCTGCTGTTGTCGCTATAATCCCAGAGCGGGGTGCGGTCGTCGAACCTGTCCATGATCCATCTCCATTTGTTGAGGGTGGCGGGCAGGTTGCCGGGAAGGGAGGCAACCCCCCGTCCCGCCGAACCGACGCATGGAGTGGGGGCAAGTTCCCGAACTGGGCGCAATATGTCGCGCTGCGACGTCAACGCATCGACGAATGTGACCCGATCTCTCCAATGGGCGGCTGGCGTCGCCGGCCTGCCGAATTCTCATGTAGAATCAAATCTGGAAAGGATCATACCCAGTGGGCCGCGCGTGCTTTGCGTCCGGCGAACTGGCTGCTGGGGAACCGGATCTCTCCAACGCATCTTTCCAAAGCCTTCCCAGCTCAACGTCGATCCAGTCGGCTGCAAACGGATCCAGGCCAGAGCCGGGATAAAGGCAAAACTCGCCGAAAAGCGGTTGGCAGTCGATTTCGTAAAAATCGACCCGAACGAAGGCTAGGTTCCCGGCAAGCGTCTCTGCAGCTTGCAGCATCGCCCCGAGGGAG
>Ga0247824_10000319_pt1 | contig 22526 bp, 3 predicted proteins | sample 13C_PalmiticAcid_FD_194412 | JGI IMG/M metagenome (GOLD analysis project Ga0247824, IMG submission 194412) | Soil microbial communities from agricultural site in Penn Yan, New York, United States - 13C_PalmiticAcid_Day48 | ecosystem: Environmental > Terrestrial > Soil > Agricultural land...
GTCCACCCCATCCCATCCCATCCGTTCTATCAGACCCTTGAAAAATACCTCTCATACACCCTCCCTCACACATCATCAACAGATCAAAGATAACCCCCCTGCCCCATCCCATCCATACTAACATCACTCTGCAGCCCAATCCCGGCTCCTCCCCTCACACTGCTCCCGCTCGGTCCGTGGCGGGGACTCCTATCCCCCGCCAGACTCCTCGCCTCGAGGCTGACCCCGCCGGCATCCGAAACGGGCGTCAGCAGCCTCGCTCCCCTGCCCTTGCCGGCATCGCCCGGCGAGCCCCTCCGGCTCCCGTTCCCGCCGTACCCCGACGCGACCAGGACCTGCGCGGGGGTGACGACGATCTCGTCCTCGCCCTTGCCCGCGTCGTCGCCCTTGCGCAGGACCAAGGGGAACAGGACGATGCGCACGGTGGTGTTGGCGGCTTCCAGTTCCTCGTTGGTCTGGTCCGGGCTGCCGCTGGCCTCGTTCATGAGCGCGGCGTTGAACGTGACCGTCTCGGTGAGCTCGCCCGTGTCGTCGTACTCAGGCTGCAGGGGCGGCAGCATCATGTACTCGGCGCGCTGGCAGCGCATCTCGACGGCGAGGCCGACGGCCTCGCGGACGACGCGGCGGAGCTGCGCGTGGATCTGGTCCTCGAGGTTGGACGGCGGCGGGAGGATCTTGGACAGGGTGTCGAGGATGGCCTGGACGACGGCCTCTGTGTCCTGGTCGCGCTGCTTCTTGAAGGACGGGCGGCGGGCCAGGAGGGTGAGGGTCACGGCGCGCCACTGGCGGACCGCGTGCGGCGGGCCGACGTCGATGAGTTGCTTTTCGAGCTGCTTGAGCTTTTGGCGCTGCTCGCGGTCCATGCCGAAGAGGTAGCGGGTGAAGACAAACTCCCAGATCATGGTCATGGTCATGCTCATGAAGATGTCGCGGCGGCGGACGCGGTCGTTGAGGTATGTGTCGACATTGGAGCCGTCTAGCACGGCATTGTCGAGGCGGTCAATCAGCTTCTCGTCGCTGAGCTCCGAGGTGAGGCGGCAGGCGCGCATGTCGCTGAACTTGGAGAAGCGCAGGACCCATTGTTGGACGTGGGCGCACAGCTGCTGGCAGCGGTGGTCGAAGTAGTCGATGTCGTGGTAGTCGAGGAAGTCTGGGTCGTCCGACGGCCGCGTCTGCTCGAGGATTTGTTGTTGCAACTCGCGTATCTGTGCGGTCGAGGCCTCGAGCTGGGCGCGCAGCTGTGCAATCTCGGCGTCCTTGTCTTGTACGGTGCGGGCGATCTGGGCAGAGGCGTCGCGGGCGTGGTTGAGCTCGTTGGCGGTCTGAGCATTCTGGGTCTCGAGGCGGCGGAGCTCCTCGGAGTGCTTGACGGCGATGGCCGAGGTGGAGCTGCGCAGGCCCTCGTTTGTCTGCTTCAGGCGGTCGATGACCTCGTTGGCCTCCTTGAGCATGCGCTTGAGCGACTCGATCTCGGACTCGCGCTCGGCGAGAGCGGTGACGCTGCGGTGGGACTGAGACGACTCGGACTGGGCGCGGGCCTCGGCGAGCACGCGGTTTTCTTCCAGGAGCTGCTCGACGCGCGACTCGAGCTCGAGCACCTGCATGCTTTGGCGGCGGCGCATGCTGTGCGGGCGAGTCGGTGAGCGCGGCGAGCCGATGCGGCCCTCGCCGTAGCCATCCTGCGATTGTTAGTGTTGATGCCTTCCAGTGGATTGAATTGAATTGCAAGACATTGGGTAAAGAAAGAAAAGGAAAAAAAAACAACAGAAAACAAAACTCACAAAGACATCGGTCATGTCCTTGGCACGCACGCGGCCCTCATTCGCGATGGGGGTGGTGGTGGTGTGCGCAGCTCGCGAGGTGGCTGGCGACGGCGACGACGAGAGGAGCTGTGCAGCTCCGAGCACTCCCAGTGCAGCGGCACCTGCTGCAGCGATGCCAGCGGCGGCAGCACCCGAGCTCTGATTTGGCGTGGCGGGCCGCTGCTTTTCTTGCTCGCGGGCCTTGGCAGCCAGGTCCTGCTGGCTGAGGGACACGGACCGCAGGTTGCCGCTGGCACGCTTGTCCATCCGCCGCAGCTGCAGTGGGGGCGTGCCAGCGTGCGAGCGGAGACTGCCTGGACTGTCAGGCCGCAACGCAGGCTCCGGGGTGCGTAGGCGGGCCATGCTGGTATTGGACGACACCCGGCGCGGAGTGGGGTCGATGGTCCTTGGCGGCTGCAGCGGGCTGTCTGACAGGCTGCGCAGGCTGGCCACTGAGGCAGCAGCGCCCACAGGGCCAACAATGGCAGGCGCGGGGGAGAGTGAAGCACCACCACTGGCAGGAGCAGGAGCAGTAGCAGGAGCAGGAGTGGACGACAGTCCCCGCTTCTTGACCTGCAGCTTCTCTGGCTCGGGGGTTCGCGGGGGCGGTGAGGGCTCGACCAGGCGGGGTGTCTCGGGCCCAACAGCGCCCGCAGCGCCCACAGCGCCCACTCCCCGGTGCCCACTCAGAGGCGACCGCCTGAGACGGCGCTCTGCATCGTCGTGGCCGTGTCGTGGGGTTTGCAGCGCCATCGTCTGTCGCTCCTCGGGGATCCTCGGCGACAGCGACCGGTGGCTCTGCCGGACGGGCGTCGTGCTCTCGAGCGAATCCCGGAGATGCACGCCGCTGTCTCGAATGGCCTCGTGGTCGTCAGGGATGCGGCGCGACACATGGGGGGACCGGGACCCCGACGAGAAGCCGCTGTCCCGATGGAGCTCCGGTGTCTCGGGGATCCGTCGGCTGCGCCGCGTTGGCGACTGCGATGTCCGGTCCCGGTATTTGGCTGGTTCGTCGTCGTCCGATAGCTCCTCTTGCACTGGCGGCAGGCTCGAGTGCGACCGCATGAACTCGGAGAACTGCGACAGAGGCGGAAGCCGGACCGGGTCGTCTGCTGTGAGCTCGGCTGCCTTCTTCTTGTCCACCTTGACCTCGCGCGTCGTGAACACCTCTTCGTCTGCGATATCGTCTGGGAATGAAAAGGCGCGCTGCACTGGTTCAGGCGATGGCGTTCGTGCCCGCCGCTCCCTCTTCTTCTTCTTCGACGGCTCTCCTGTCTCCGACGGTTCCCTGAGCGACCTGGGGATCGTCTCTGAATCCATACGGCCCAGGCCGGGCACCGCGGAAAGGTCCCGGGACTCGATTCTTGCGCCCTCGGTTGCTGGCTCATCAACGTCCATGCTCCTCTCTGTTGTCGTCTCCTGTTGTTGATCCACCTCCATCCTTGATGCCTCCTCGAAACCCCTGCTGTGCACTTCCACTTTTTGCGGTTCATCGACTTCCATCAATGTCGATTCCAAGCTGCGCTGCTTGGTCTCTTCAACCGTCTCTTTCTCCTTCTCTTCAACCTTCTCCTTCTCGGCTTGCTTCTCCTTCGGTAGATCCACCTCCATCGTTCTCGGCTCCGAGCTGAACTCTCTCGTCTCTTCACCATCCAGACGCCTCTCCACTGGTTTCTCCTCCCGATCCACATCCGCCTGTTTCTTCTTCTTCTTCTCTCCTTTCTTCTTTCCACCCCCAAACTTCTCCGCCAACAACGACACACCCCCAGTAAGTGCTCCCACCGCTGCGGCAAGCGCCACATCCTCCTCCTCCTCCTCAGGTTTGTCCGCCCCCATCTCCCTGACCTCATCGTCAAAGCCCCTCTCCCCAGCAAGCTCGGCCTCCGCCTCCTTCGTCTTGACCTTCTTCCGGTGCGCGTCATAGTCAAACGGCGGGTCGTGCGCGATGCTGCTGCTGTCCTGCGCCGGCGTCATGTCCACGCCGAGCTGCCGCGACGCTTCCACCTGCGCGTCGAGCGAGAACGGCGTCTCGAGCGCCGTCAGGAGCTGCGGCGACGGCGCGTCCTCGGGGTACGGCTCGGGCGGGTTGGGGATCAGCCCCAGGCCGATGGTGGAGGTTGGTGCGAGACCGGGCGAGCGGCCGAGGGCCTCCGAGACTGCGGGGTGGATTGAGAACTTGTCACCAACAGGGGTGGGAGGCCTGCTGTTTGGCTTGTCTTCGAGGCCGATTTTCTCGGCGGGAGCAAGAGGCTCGGTTTCGAGCAGCTCCGGCTCCTTGTCGACTGTGGCCGGAGCATCTTGAGCTTCTCGACTGGTCTCTGCCGCGGAAGTAATCGGCTCCTCTTCCGCCACCGCGGCTGCGGCTTTGCCCTTCTTCTTCTTCTTATCTTTCTTCGCCTTCTTGCTCAAGAGGCCAAAGCCATCTTCATCGGCCTCCTTTGGCGTTGCCGTGTCATTGTCAGCGAGAGCAACACCTGCGGGAACGACCGTGGCAAGCGCTGCGGCGGGAAGGACATCGGCGCTTGAAGTATCCTCCTGAAGTTGTGGAACCTCCGAGTCGAAGGATGGCGCTGAGTCGCTCTTCCTGCCCTTCTTTTTCTTGTCTTTCTTGGACTTTTTGCTGGCGAACTCCACGACCTCCTCGTCCTTGGGTGGCTCCTCAGCAACGATGTCCACGGCGGGTGTATCGTTGGATGCCTGAGTGTCGGCGGGAATGGGTTCTTCCACAACTGCAGGGACTGTAGACTCCTCATCTTGAACAGGCTCCGGCAGAGCACGCGACTCCTCAACTTGGATGGGCTCAGGGATAGGCGTTTCCTCAAGTTGGACAGGGTCTGGTAGAATGGGCGTCTCCTCAAACTGGGCGGGTTCAGGGATGGCCATCTCCTCGTGTTGGGCAGATTCAGGTAGATGTGTCTTCTCGAGCAGAGAGGGTTCAGGAACGGTCGTCTCGGTCAGCTGAACAGGTTCGGCGACAGGCACCTCTTCAACTTGCACCGGCTCGGGAACCGCCACTGTCTCCTCGAGAGCCAAGGCTGCAACAGGCTCGGACTCCAGAATGTCAGTTGCCGCCTTCTTGCCCTTCTTCTTCTTTGACTTCTTGCTAGGCAGCGCAAAGGAGGCCTCCTCAGGCTCGGCCTCTTTTGTAGGCGACGACTCGCTGTCCTCGCGGCTTGGGCCGCCAAAGACTGCCTCATCCTCATCCAGGGAGACGTCCCGAGGCTCAGGGACATCAAGGATCTCCTCGGCTGCGGCCGCCGGAGTCTCGGTCTCAAGCTCGAGAGCGGCCTGCTTGCCCTTCTTTTTGCCCTTCTGTGACTTCTTGGAGGGCTCAGGCCAGAGATCGGCGGGTGTTGTCTCTTCTTGGCTGGGAGTCTGGATGGGAGCATCACGGGTGGTGGATTCATGGATGACCTCGGGTTCTGCGAGGGGCAGGTTGGCGATTTCCTCAGGCGGACTGACTGCCGCGAGTTCTAGAGTAGGTTCGGACACTGCTTGTTTGCTGCCCTTGCGCTTCTTGTCCTTCTTTGACTTCTTGGTAGGTAGCGCCCAAGTGTCCTCCTGTGGTTCTTGGCTGTCTTCGGTGGCAAGTTCGACAGCGAGCTCCGCAGGAGGTTCGGCAATGGTTTCGGTGAGAGGCTCAGCAGTAACCTCTGTGACAGGCTCAGCCACGTGCTCTGTAGCGGGCTCAACGGCGAGTTCAGCAACGGGTTCCGAGACAACTTCTGCAGTCGCTTCCGTGATTGGCTCCACAACAAGTTCCACGCCCCGTTCCGCGGCAAAGTCTGGAGCAACAGTGACGGGCTCGACGATCGGCTCGGCGACCTCAGCAGTAGCCTCCACGAGAGTCAACGTCTCGGGTTCGGGAGGAACAGGGGCAGCGATCTCCTCCGTTGCAGGGGTTTCCACAAGCAGGGACGTCTCGGGCTCAGGTTCAGGCTCAGGCGCAGCATTCTTGCCTTTGCCCTTCGTTTTCTTCTCCTTTTTGCCCTTCTTGACTGGGAGATCCCAGGAATCCTCGGCTGCTTGCTGCGGCTCGGGTGTGATGTCGAGTTCCTTTGACTGGGAAACCGTGGTGTCCAGGCTGAGTTCTCGGCTGGGCTCCTGGGCGACGACCACGGGTGTTTCTTCGAGAGGAATGATGGCTGCTTCGGGCTCAGGAGTGGCCTCTTCAAGAGCAACGTTGGACTCGAGATGGGCCGCGGGCTCGAGAGCAGCCTCGGGGGCAACCATCAGTTCGGGTTCGGGGGAAGCGGCTTTGCTCTTCTTCTTTTTCTTGTCCTTCTTCCCCTTCTTGGCTGGCGCACCTGGCGTTTCCTCGGGCTGCTCCTCTGTTGTGGCATCGGGCTCCTTTGGCTGAATGTTGGCAGACTCCGGGACGGTTTCTTGGGCTTGCTCCAGGGCGATGGTGGCAGGTCCCTCGTCGACAACAACAGGGATGACGGCCGCTTCAGGTTCGATGACGGTTTGCAGTGGCTCGGTCAAAGGCTCAGGGACGAGCTCAGAGGTCGATTCTGGCAGAAGAGATGGCTCGGCGACAGTCTCGGGAGCTTCAAGGGCAGGCTCCGGGGCGGGCTCAGGGGCAGGCTCAAGAGCCAGGTCAACAGCAGGCTCGGGCTCAAGAGTCTTGCCCTTTTTGCCCTTCTTGGCTTTCTTCCCCTTCTTCGCCGGAATATCCCAAGACTCCTCTGCTTGTTGCCCCTGGGCGGCGTCGAGCTCGTTTGACTGGAGATCTGCTGTATCCAGAGCTAGTTCTTGGCTGGGCTCCTGAATACTGGCGACGGGCTCCTCGTCTGCGGTCGCAGAGATGACGGCTGTTTCTGGCTTGGTTGGCTCCACGGCGGCTTGTTCGGGAAGGGCAGCAGCCTCAGGCTGCGTGACAGCTTCTCGCACAGACGCCGAGCCAGCATCAGCTGATGGTTGAGGCTCAAAGACGGACAAGAGGTCTGCGATCTTGCTCTTGCCCTTCTTCTTCTTGTCTTTCTTGCTCTTCTTGGTTGCAAGTGCGGCGGATGGATCCTCAGCTTCCTCTTGTGGGGCCTTTTCGGGCTCCTGCTGTTCAACAAGTTCAGGAGTGTCAAGAGCGGACTCCTGACCAGACGTTTGAAGCTCCCGAATGTCTGTGCTTTCGAGGATGGTCTCCTGAGCAGGCTCGTGTTGCTGGGGAAGTTCTGAGGTTTCAGGGACGAGCTCCTGAACAGGCTCTTGAATGTCGGCGATGACTTCCTCAACAGCGGCGACAGGTGACTCTTCAGCCTCGGCAGGTCCAGGCTGAACGATGGCAGTAGGCTCAAGCTCCGGCACAGATTCGGCTGCGGGCTCGGTTGCGACTTCAAGTTCAGGCTCAGGCTCGATAGCCTTGGAAGCCTTGCCCTTCTTTTTCTTGTCCTTCTTGCCCTTCTTTGCTGGCGCAGCCCACATGTCGTCGGCAGCCTCCTGTGGTGTTTCCTCATCTTGCGTTTGCTGTGGGGCCTCAGAAAGCCCGGGGATAGGATCTGGGATTTGGCTGCTGGTGGCATCTTCAACAGCAACAGCAACTGGCTCCGTCAAATCGCGGTTGTCCAAGGAATCCGGGGGAGCGCTAGGGGACTCCGGCTCGACTTGAGGTTCAGGCTCCACCTCGGCGAGCTTGCTCTTGCCCTTCTTTTTCTTGTCCTTCTTGCTCTTCTTGGAGGGGACATCCTGCACTTCCTCGAGTTGAAGTTCTGGCTGCAGTTCGGTCTGGGAGATGTCGGGAATTTCTTCGGGCTGCACGAGTTGGGCAACCTCGGGAACATCGTTGGAAACCTCCAAAGCCTGGATTGGCTGATCCTGGACAGCGACGGCAACAGGGTCCGGAACGTCCGCGTCGCGCTCGACAGCCGGGGCAATAAAAGGTTCGGATGCTTCCGGCTCGGGGATGGCAGGTGCTGCGGGCTCGAGCTCAAGATCAGGCTCGGGTTCGGGGGACCTGTCCTTGCCCTTCTTTTTCTTCTTGTCCTTCTTGTTCTTCTTGGTCGGGACAGCCCAGGAGTCTTCGGCTTCAGCTTCCGGCTGTGTGGCTTCGGAAGAACCAGGTACCGCCATCTCGGTTTCCTTTTGCTCCACGACATCTGGGAAACCAGGCGCAGGTTCCTCAGCAAGAATAGGCTCAAGAACCTCGGGCTGCGGCGTATTGGTCAGCATCAAATCGCGTCTGCCATCACCGTGCTCGTGGGGTAAACTCACAGTTTCAGCTTCAGCAGGTGGTTGTTGGTTGTCGCTGCTGGTTGGGTGAGGTTCTTCGATCGCCTCAACCGGCTCTTGGATGCTGCCAGGCTCCTCTACCACAACAGGCGCCGCCTCTTGAAGCTCGGCGGGCTCTTGAGCGGGAGTCAACGTGCCAGAGGCAGGCTCAGAATCAGAGATCTTGGAACCCTTCTTCTTCTTGCCCTTCTTAGACTTTTTGCTTGGCTGGTCCGCAACCTCCTCTGGTTGGAACTCCAACGGCGAAGTCTCAGTTGCATCCTTGATCGCATCAGCAGCAGTCTCGCCGCTGATAGGTGTCTCTGCGTCGGCAACCTCCAAGACCGGGACCTCAGGCTCGGTCGGAGAAGGCTCTTCTTCAAGGGTAGGCGTAGCAACACCAGAAGTCGTCTCGGACACAGACGACTTCTTTCCCTTTTTGCCCTTCTTCTTCTTCACAGGGAGGCCGAGGTCGTCCCCAGCTTGGGTCTCGGGAGCGGCCTCTGGCGCCTGGCTGGGTTCTTCGAGGATGATGGGGGAAGATGGTTGCTCGATTGTTGGCTCATCCAGAGGCTGCGAACGGTCAAGAGCTGGCTCTTGGGAAACGGCTAGCTCTTCAAGAACAGGGGCGGAATCCTCTACTACAGGGGCGGGTTCCTCAGTGGCGGGCGTGGCCGGCTCAGAGGTGAGCGCGGGCTCGGGCTCGGGCTCGGGCTCAGGTTCAGCCGCGGCCTTCTTTCCTTTCTTCCCCTTCTTTTTCTTGACGGGGAGATCAAAGCTCGCATCGGGCTGTGTCTCTTGCGGCGCCTCAGGAGCTGGCACTGCTTCGGTGACCGGAGTAGAGGGTGTCTCAGTGGCGGCCTCATCAAGTGGTAGAGACTCGACCATTGGCTCTTGCAAACTCGCCACCTCCTCCATGGCTGCCGGAGCGGGCTCCTCGGTCGCAGGCGTGGCCGGCTCGGAAACAAGCTCGGGTTCAGGTTCAAGAGCCGCCTTCTTTCCCTTCTTGCCCTTCTTTTTCTTGGTCGGTGGAGCAAAGGTTTCGTCGGGTTGTGCTTCCGCCTCCTTTGGGACTTCAGAAGCTGAAACATCTTCGGGAACAGAGGCCTGTTCAGCGACTGGTTCATCAAGGGGTGAGAGAGACTCGACCACTGGCTCTGGCGCAACAACCGGCTCCTCCACAACGATAGAGGTAGGCTCCTCGACTGAAGGTGACACAGGAGGAGATGCAGATTCGGACCCGAGGGCCGCCTTTTTGCCTTTCTTTCCCTTCTTTTTCTTGACAGACAAGTCGAGAGTCTCTTCGGGCTGCATTTCTTTGGGCGCTTCGGGCGCCGAGCTTGCCTCTTCAGCAACAAAGAGAGGCGCTTGCTCGGTCATTGTCTCTTCGAGAGGCGCAGGGGAATCGGCAATTGGTTCTTGGGGAATTGCTGGCTCCTCGACGAGAGACGATTCCTCAATCGTAGGCGGTACTTCGACAACAGGCGGCTCCTCGACAACAGGCGGCTCCTCGACAGCAGGCGGCTCCTCGACAGCAGGCGGCTCCTCGACAGCAGACGGTTCCTCGACAGCAGGCGTGGTAGGTTCGGAAGTAATCTCAGGCTCAATGATCTTGGAGCCCTTCTTCTTCTTTTTGTCTTTCTTGGACTTCTTGACGGGGAGATCTTGGCTTTGCTCGGGTTGTTCTTGGGGTGTCTCGGGCGCAAGAGCCCGTTCTTCAACCGTGGGCAATTGCTGCTTTGCTGACTCGGGAACAATGGCTGGCTCTTCAACGATGCCGACAGGAGGCTGCTCAGGAGTTTCAACGGCGAGTTGTTCAGTTGTATCCGCAGGGGTCTCGGCCAGAGACTCGAGGATAGCCTCTTGGAGAGCAGGTTCCTCGACAACACGGCTCGGCTCTTCGACAGCGGCAGGCGTGCTTGCTTCAGAATCCTCAGTGTTGACAACCTTGGACCCCTTCTTCTTCTTCTTATCCTTCTTGGACTTCTTGAAAGGCAGGGCCTCGTTTTCTTCAGGCTGCTCCTGAGGAGTCTCGGGAAGAGAAATCGGTTCCTCAACGAATATTGATGTGGGCTGCTCAGCCGTTTCAGGCAACGGCGCGGGTTCTTCGACAGCTGGGGGTGAAGCTTGTTCGGTTGTCTGGATAGGGAGGAGCTCAGATGCGTCCACCGGGGGCTCTGTCGGAGTCTCTTCAAGCTCTCGTGAAGAAGATTCCTCTACGACCAGGCTCGGCTCTTCGATAGCGGCAGGGGTGCTTGGTCCGGAATCTTCCGTGTCGACAACCTTGGATCCCTTCTTCTTCTTCTTATCCTTCTTGGACTTCTTGACGGGTGCCTCCAGGATCTGTTCGGGCTCGGGTTGCGCCTCTTGCACCAACTCCTCTGGCTTGACGTCTTCCATGACTACAGATGACTCCTCAACAGTAGTCGGCTCAGCAGGAACCTCTGCGAGGCGCTCAACCTCGGGTTCCTGAGATGTGTTTGGCTGCTCAAGAACCTCGATGGTCTCCTCTACAACCGGAGCCGTCTCTTCTGCGGCGAGCGGCACATCGGGGATGGGTTCCGGTTCAGCAGTCTTTGCAGCCTTGCCCTTCTTCTTTTTGTCCTTCTTGGACTTTTTGATCGGGGTTGCCCAGTCTTCCTCAGCTTGCGTCTCCTGTTGAGTTGATTCGGGTTTGGGCTCCTCAGTTGTGGCCTCGGGCTCCTGGGCTGCAGCGCTCGGCTCATCGATAGTGGGGGGTTCCTCCAAGACGGGACGGGGTTCCTCGATAGCGGGAGCGGTTTCGTCGACAGCGGCAGCGGGCTCTTCGACAGGCGCAAGTCCAATGGCGGGAGCTGGCTCTTCGACAGGAGCGGGTTCTTCAGTACCAGGCGTGGGCTCATGAGCAGTAGCCGGCTCCTTGGCACGAGAGATCGGCCCTCTCGTGGAAGTTGGTTCAACCGTTGGTTGAGCCTCGAAGATAGACATGAGCGCCGCGACTTTGCTTTTCTTCTTCTTGCCCTTTTTGGCAGCAGCGACCGGCTCATCCTCAGTCTGGGGCTCTGGGTGGGGGCTCTCAGGGGCTGGTGTTGTTTCCTGCAGAGAAGGGACAGGAACGGCAGTGTCTCCCGCTGCGACGGTCGGCTGTTCGATGGGAAGAACAGAAGCAGGCTCTTCCACCACAAGGCTGGCCTCCTCGGCAGGTGTCGACACGACATCAGCAACAAGTTCAGTATCGACCTCAGTCTTGGCCTCCGCTTCAGGCTCAGGTTCGGGCCCAGTAGCCTTGCCCTTGCCCTTCTTGGCCTTCTTCTTGGACTTCTTGGACGGCAAGTCAAGGCTTTCCTCAGCTTGTACGTCTTGTGCAGGCGTCTCAGAGACGGGGGAGGTCTCTTCAACGGTAGTGGGGCCAGCCGCTTCAGGTTCTTGGACGGCAGAAATCGGCTCCTCAACAACAAGGGTAGACTCTTCCACAGAAGGGATGATCTCTTCGAGGACTGGGGCGGGTTCCTCGTGGGATGTGGGCTCCTCGATGACAACTGCGGGCTCCTCGACGACTGTGGGCTCTCCGACGACTGTGGGCTCCTCGACGACTGTGGGCTCCTCGACGACTGTGGGCTCCTCGACGACTGTGGGCTCCTCGATGACTGTAGGCTGTTCCTCAGAAGCCGGGGTGGCAGGAGCAGACTCGGCCAAAGGCTCAGGATCAATGACTTGCGAACCCTTGCCCTTCTTCTTCTTCTTGTCTTTCTTCCCCTTCTTGGTTGGCTGAGCGGGAACCTCCTCCGTTTCGGCGACCGGTGTCGGCTCTTCAGGCACGGGTTCGCTTGGGACGTCGGGCACAGGTGAGCTAGGCACCTCGGGGACTGGGGTGTCCGGGACGTCGGGAACAGGGGCGCTTGGCACGTCGGGAACGGGGGAGCTTGGCTCTTCGGGTTCACCAGCAAGGTCCTTTGCAATGTCAACCGGCTCTTCGACAATTGGCGCAGATTCGTCGATAATCGTAGCATGTTCTTCAGGAGGCGGAGAAGAAGATGTAGCCTCGACCACAGTCTCGGGCTCTAGAACCTTGGAGCCCTTGCTCTTCTTCTTCTTCTTGGACTTCTTGGTGGCTGGTGCTTCCTGAGACTCCACGGGCGGTGTTTCTAGCTGAACCAGCTCCGATTCGGATTGAGCAATTTGGACGGGCTCGAGTTCTAGTTGAGAAATCTCGACAACAGGCTCGGGCTCAGTAGGCGAAGAACCTGCGGTCTCTTCTGGCTGGCCACGCTCCTCAGCAACAAGTACAGGCTCCTCGACAGCAGGTGTGACATTTTCGGGAGCTGGGGTGAGTTCCTCAACAACCGGAGTGGGGTCCTCGATGACAGGGGCAGGTTCCTCAGCAACAGGAATAGGCTCCTCCACGGCCAGCACTTCGGGGGTAGAAGGTTCAGGCTCGGGTTCAACAGCCTTGGCACCCTTCCCCTTCTTCTTCTTGCCCTTCTTCCCTTTGACGGGAGTCTCCACAGTCTCCTCGGCTGGCGAATCCTGCTGCGGGATTTCGACCGGTGCTGGAGTCTCTTCAGGGAGCTGGGATTCTTCGGCGAGTTGCAAAGGCGTCTCGTCCACGAGGGGTGTCTCGGGCTCCTGGACGGCTTCAAGCAGGGGCTCTGCCTCGGGTACTTGTACGGCCTCAGGCAGTGACTCGGGCTCGGGTTCGATAACTGGGATAGGTTCTTCCACGACCGGTGTTGCGGTGCCGGAGGCTGACTCTGGTTCGGCCACCTTGGCACCCTTGCCCTTCTTCTTCTTGCTCTTCTTGCCCTTGACAGGAACGTCCACAATGTCCTCAGCGGGCGACTCCTGTGGTTCCTGTGGTGTGGATTCAGGCTGCGGTTGTGTCTCCTCAACTTGCTGGATCTCCTGAGGCTGCTGGATCTCCTCGGGTTGTTGGACTTCCTCGGACTGCTGAATCTCCTCAACTGGCTGCACGGGCGCCTCTTCAGCGGCGACAGTTTCGGGTTCTTGAGCAAGCTCAGGCACAGCAGGCTCAGGTTCCACCAGAGGGGTTGGCTCTTCAGCCAGAGGCGCTGCAGGGTCGGAAGGCGGCTCAGGTTCCGCAGCTTTGGATCCCTTCTTCTTCTTTTTCTTGCCCTTCTTGGTGGACACTTCCTCGACTGTTGTCTCTTGAGGGGAAGCGACCTCAGGCTGCGCGAGTTCCTCATTAATCTCAACAGCAGGCTCAGCTGTCTCTTGAACAGGCTCGGCAACAAGCTCAGGGGTATCCTGGACAACCTCAGCAGCAGGCCCTGGGGCGTCCTGCACCTCTTCTTGGGTCTCGAGTGGCGGAGGAGAAATTGGCTCTTCGGCAACTGGTGTTTCGATGCTGGAGGCAGGTTCTGGATCAGATTGAAGTGTGCCCTTCTTTTTCTTCTTGTCCTTTTTGGACTTCTTCGTTGGTGCAGGGGCAACCTCTTCAATCGGGGCCTCGGAAGCCTCAAGGGACGCATCGACAGGTGGTGTATCATCCTGAGCAGCAGGGATAGGCTCTGGAGCTTCCTGAACAAGTTCCTGGGTCTCAGCTGCCGGAGTTGAACTGGGCTCTTCGATAATGGGTGCCACAGGCTCTGATACGGGCTCGGGTTCCGGTTGAGTTCCCTTCTTCTTTTTCTTGTCCTTCTTTGACTTTTTGCGGGAAAGTGGGAGCTCTTCGGCAACCTCCTCAGGTTGGCCGGAAGCCTCTGCCTGAACATCAGCATCGGATGGCTTGGCGGACTCGTCTTGTTCTTGAGGCACAAGCTGTTCCTCCAACGGTAGAGCAGTGACAGGCTCCTCAACCCGAACGGGCTCCTCGACTGGAACGGCCTCCTCGACTGGAACGGCCTCCTCGACCGGGACGGACTCCACAACCGGGACGGGCTCCTCGACCGGTACGGGCTCCTCGACCGGTACGGGCTCCTCAACAGGAATGGGGTCCTGAACAGGAACGACCTCCTCAACTGCAACAGGTTCCTGAACAGAAACGGCATCCTCAACCGGAGCAAGGACAGGCTCATCAGCGGGTAAAGGCGGCTCGACGGGAGCAGGCTCTTCAACCGTGATCGGTTCTTGGGCCGGGACAACTTCCTCGGAAACAGGCGCCTCAGCAGCAGAGAACTGCGAGCCGGCCTCGCTCTGGTCCTTGGCCGCCTTCTTTGCTTTCTTCTTGTCCTTCTTGGACTTCTTGGCGGCGGGAAGCGGTTCGGCGACAGGTTCGTCTGCGGCGACGGGAAGTGATTCGGCGACGGGTTCGTCTGCGGCGGCCTGCTCAACCGGCTGCTCGGCACCGGTGTTAAGGGGCTCTTGAACGCTCGCGTCGGCGGCGGTGTCCTCGGCGGGTGAAGGGGTGACTTCGGCAGCGGGCTCCTCAGCTGGGGCAACGGGCTCAGGTTCGGGTGGAGTGTCTTGCGTCTGAGCTACTTGCTTTTTCTTCTTGCCCTTCTTGGATTTCTTGCTGACGGCGACTTCTGGCTCAGCTTGTACCTCGGGTTCTTGAGGCGGTTGGGGAGATTCGGGCTCTTGGATGGGCTCGGGCTCTGCTGTGATGGTTGTGCTGATATCGTCGGAGAGTGATCTCTCGGCCTCTTCACTGACCGGTGCGACGACATCCTCTGTGGCAGGCTCAAGTACAGGCTCCACGGCTGCTTCTAGCGCGGTTTGAACATCATTCTTGGGGGCTTCGTCTTGAGGAACTTCCTTTTCGGCCTGCGTCTCCTCAGCAAGAGCCAAATCCGGTGTCGCCTCCACCTTCTCGTCGGCAGGCTGGGTGTCATCGACCGTCCCGCTCTCGACCACAAGTGTAGGTTCGTCGGCAGCCTTGTCTTCGCCCTCGGTGAGGAGCTCAGTGAACTCCTCGGCGCCTGACGCCTCGCTACTAGGCCAAGGCTCATCCCAAGCCGAGGCCCTGCGCTTCTTCTTTTCGGTCTTGTCCTTCTTTTCCTTCTTGCCAGATGCCTTCTTGAGAGAGTAGGCACGGCCCTCCCCGGCATTGTCATCATCCTGAGATGGGGTGGCAGCAGCATCAGAGTCAGGCAAAGAAATGGTTCGGGAGGATTCGGAAAGGGTCGACTTGCGGCGGCGCAGGGACCTGTCGTCATCGCCCGAAATGAGTGATCGGCCATCGCTCTCGGCGTACTCGGTAGGCGGTTCAGACTCCTCCTCGACGGTGCTGAGTTGCTTGAGCATGCGCTCTATCGCGCGGCTTTCGAAGGGGATCTCGGCCGGTTCCTGCCGGGGTAGCTCTGGAGATCCGACCGGCCATGGTTCGGCGTCAGCCTTGGGCTTTTTTCTCTTCTTCTTGGACTTGTTGAGGAGGCTGTAAGGGGATCTCTCCTCCTCGGTCTGGCGCGGCATGTCCTGGGAGGTGGAGTCGGGCTGAGATTCGGGGTCGACAGTGGAAGCGGGCTCATCCAGGGTGGTTGGCTGGACCTCATCCGGTGCTCCAATTGGAGGTGGCGCGGGAGATGCACTTTCCGTAGCTGGAGTCTCATGAGCTGTGAGTTCATCAAGAGGTTGAATGGAGATCTCACTCTCAGTTGGTTGGGCAGCAATGTCCTGTTGCGTGGATGACTGCGTCTCATCGACGGCGACCTGAGTTGTGGATAGCTGTTGCACCTGCTCGGTTGGTGGCACCAGGTCAGGGCTGTCGTGAGATGTTTTGCTCTTGCCCTTCTTATCCTTTCGTGACTGAGACGGAGTGGGCTCAAGGTCAGGCTCCCGAGAGATGAGTGGCTCCGGAAGCTGTTGGCCGGCGGCTACGGCGGGTGTTATTGGTTCAGGCTCGGCACTGACTGCACCACTTGTCACTGGTTCAGTGGTGCTGTCGGTGGTCTCTGGTGGGGCGGTAACACCTGAGGCGAGTTCCGGATTGTCACCTTCTTGCACACCTGGAAGTGACTCCGCCGTTGGTTGTGCTGTTGCTGGCTCGGCTTCGGTCTCCAGTAGGCTCTTGCGCTTTTTCTTCTTGTCTTTCTTGGACTTTTTTGCGGAAACCGGGGTCTCAGTCTCGGCAGCAGCTGAATCCTCGGACGAAAGTTCTAAAACTCAACAAGTCAACTCACGCGCCCTTTCAATTTCTTCCTTTTATTTTCACATACTCTCAACAGTAACTTCCTTAGGTGACTCGGTTTGCGGTTGAGGTTCGTCCGAAGACGGTAAATCCTGATTGTCCTGGCCAACAACGACTTCACCAGAAATCTCACGTTCTGCCGGCTGATCCAGGGTTTGAGAGGCGGGCGGCTCGATAGGTTCCTGCTGCGACTCCAAGTCAAAACCGGCTCCAGGCTCGTCTCGCGCATCGGGCAAGGGGACAGTAACACCAACTTGAGCGCTGGGACTCTGGGCCTCGAATTGCGCAGGCTGCTCATCAACGGAGTCGCCGCTTTGCGGGGGAACCGGGGGAACCTCGGAGACGGAGTCCTTGGAGTCCTTGGTTTTCTGGTTGTCGTCCTCACCTCTTGGTTTGGCAGAGCCCAGATGCTCCTCAAGAGGCTCCGCAAAGGTGACGCTCTGCCGCTTCTTCTTCTTGTCCTTCTTGCTCTGCGCGGCCGTGAGTGGGTCGTCCATGTCCTCAACGGGGGAGGCGCTGTCCTGCTGGGTCGTGTCGTCGCTGGGGCTGCTGAGTTGATCATCTGCAGTAAATGCAACGCTCTTCGCGGACTCCTGTTCCTTTTTGGAGCTAGTCAAAGGGTCGACCAGGGGCTCGGTTGTCGCGGCTGCTGCTCCAGTCACATCGGGTTGCTGCTGAGGCTCCTCCGTGACCGAGGCCGGTGTCGTATCATCAGATGTTGAAGGTTGCACGGCGGTCTCGGTCTCCAAAGATAGCGATGCCCGCTTCTTCTTTTTGTCCTTCTTGGACTTCTTTCCGCTGACAGTCGGCTCAAGGGTGTCCTCAGCTTGAGGGCTGGCGTCTCCTTGGGAAGTAAAAGTTTCTTCGAGTGGCGGAGCAGGAATCTCCTCAGGTTCCTGGGCGGCTTCGGTAGGCTGGGGCACGTCCTCCGTGGGCAACGCTGTCTCCTTGGCCTTTTTCTTCTTTTTGCCCTTCTTTGATGAACTGCTTGGCTCGGGTGCCACATCGTCTTGAGCTGGCTCGGCTGCTGGCGGCTCCGGTTGGGGTGAGTCCACGGTGACTGGGATCGGAACTTGCTGAGGCAAGTCGGCGGTGACTGGCACTGGCTCCAACTGAGGCGAGGCCGTGAGAGTGATCTGTTCAGAGGTCGCCTCTGGTTTCGGCTCCTCAGAGACTTCTGGGATGCTCTGTTCTGGGGCAGCTTCGGCGAGGGGCGGTGAAATGTCCTGGCTGGCCTGCTTCTTCTTCTTCTTCTTGCTCTTCTTGCTAGAAGATGCTGGCTCAGGGGTTAAGTCCTCTTGTGGTGTCTCAGCCGGAATACTCTCAACCGGAGCAGTCTCAACTGTAGTGATCTCAGCCGGAGCAATCTCAACCGGGGCAATCTCAACAGGAGCAGTCTCAGCGGGAGCAGTCTCAATGGAGGCTGTCTCAACCGGAAGTGTCTCAACCGGAGCAATCTCGACAGCAGAGCCTTCAACCGGAGCGCTCTCAACCACCACACTCGCTGCACTCTGGTCCTGAACCTCACGAACCGTAGACTCCGGCGCCGTCTCCGATGTGGTTGGCTCGGCAGCTGGCGTCTCATCGCTCTGAGTCGCAGCCTGCTTCTTCTTCTTGCCCTTGCCTTTCTTCCCCTTCTTCCCAGCGGGCTCAGCCGATACCTCGTCCTCGACGGCCGGGCTGGTCACAGGGGCGGGCTCACTGGTGACTTCAGTGGCGGCAGCAGGCTCAGGATTGGCCTGCGGCTCAGGGACAACATCTTGTGGGCCAGCCTCGTCGACGATTACTGGTGCCGGTGAAGGTGTCCTATCCTGTGCGGACTCCTGGGGTGTTGGTTCATCCTTGGGTGTGTCCTTGGGGGTGTCCTTGGGGGTGTCCTTGCGCTGCTGCTTCTTGCCCTTCTTTCCCATGGCATCTGTTGGTTCGTCACCGGCATCAGCGGCGACAGGAGTGTCGACAGGTGGTTGTTGGGTATCGTCTGGTGTGGCAAAGGCCTGGGACTGGTCTGGCGACCGAGGCGCATACTTGTCTGGCTGCTCACCTTCTTGTTCCTCGCGTGGCTGGGCCGGGCTGTCCACAACAGCCTCGAGGCGTGCTGCGTCCGGGGCGGGCGTCGCCTCGCCGACAGGGGGTTGGAGTGTGGGGATTCCAGGGGTAAGGGCCCGCTCGTTGGGTAGCCAAACAGCGGTGTCCAGCGCGCTGCTTGCCGTGTCGCCCATTGATTTGTCGCCGGCAGGGGGTTCATGCACTCCCGTTGCAGGCCCCACATCGGGAATCGGGCTGCTGGACTCGCCTAAACTTGGCGGCTGGAGTGGGGGCTTGGGCAGCTCCAGCGGCTCCACGGCGCTGCGTTGTTGTTTTGGCTCCTTGTCCTGCATCGGAAGTGCATCACGAGATGACGACTCGGACTCGGGCGGGCTTTGAATATCCCTCTTCGCGGCCTCTTGAGGCTCCGCCTGAAGTGACTCACGCTTCCCCATGCCAAAAAGCGAGCCCACGCCGCCAGCGATGGAGGGAAGCATCGAGAATGACGAGCCCCAGCGACTCTTCTTTGGCTTTGTCACCTCGGCAGGCGAGGCTTCCACCTCCTGCCGACTCCGGGGGAGCTGCTCCTGTGCATCGGGTTCTGCGGAGGCGGGTAAGGCGGGCCGCGAGCCAGGGTCATGTTCAGCCGCTGACTGCGCTGGAGTCGTCGGCTCGACCTCACCGCCGCTAGGCAAGCCTGTTTCCGAGGCAAGGTTGTCCGCGGTGCCGGGTCCAGCCACGTTTCCGGAGCTAGAGATGCCACCGGATAGTTGAGGATCCTCTTCGGGCTCCAAGGCTGCATCAACTTTCTTGGCCTTCTTCTTTTTCTTGCTCTTCTTGCCAGAAGTGGAGACTGTCTCTGGAGCGTCAGGCAGCTCGCGAACGCCGGCTGGGTCTTGAGCGGGCTGCTCAAGCGTGGGGGCTTGATGTTGGCCACCCGAGGGAATGTCGTGCTCAGCAGTAGCAACGGACACCGGGGGCTCAAATGCAAGCTCGGCAGCCTGGCTTTCGTGCTGACGTTCGGGCTCTGGCTCGATCCAGGAGACCTCCTTTTTGCCAGCCTTCTTTTTCCCCTTTTTGCGAACGCTGGCAGTTCGCTCCAATGATGAGGGCGTGCCCTTTTCCTCTTCTTCCAGAGTGGCAGATGCGGCAACTGTCCCCTCAGCTGGTGCTTCGGCTCCAAATTCAGAATCTTGCCGGAACCCCTTTTTGCCAATCTTAGAGGGTGAAGCAACACCAGCGGCGGACCAGTCATCCTCTTGAATCTGTGATCGCTGCCCCCTCTTGCCCAGAAGATAGCTGAGTGTCCCTGGACGCGGCGGTGACTCCTCAAGTTTCCCAGAGTCCGTTTGCGTCTCGTAAAACGTCGAGCCAGATAAGTAGGTAGGTGCCTCGGACGCCGCAATAGTAGAAGCATCCTCGTTGAACGAGTAAACGCTCTCTGTCCTGTCATAGCTAGGGGTGTCCATCTTGTCGTAGTCGAGGCCTTGCATGTCAGGGCGAGGATCATCGTGACGCATGTGCGCGACAACAAGGCCACCTGCCGCAGCAGCGCCCGCGGCAGCAGCAGAAGCCAAAAGAGCTGAGTCAGTCTTGTCGGCGGCATCCATTGCTTCCTTCTTGTTGAAGGCACGGCTGGGAGAAGGACTTGGTATCCGCTTGCTGAATCCAGGGCTCTTGAACTCTTCAGAGGTCGACTGAGACTCAAAGAGCTGCTTGAGCCGGCTCACTTTAGAGGGCTGACGCGCAAAATCCCGCTCTTGGATGGTGGATTCTTGGCTAAAACTGGGCTTAAACGACCGGGAAACAGGTGTCCTCTGAACTGGAGGAATCGGGTTTGTGGAAGGCTCAGAGAGGACAACCTGCAACGTTGGTGGCTGTGGAGGAGAGCCGGGTTGGCTTTCCGGAAGCGGAGGCAACTTCTCCAAGATTTCCTCGGTGTCACCAAGAGGTTGTGGTGCGACAACTTCTACCGGAGCCGTTTCCGCGTACGAGGGTGTCTCGGGGCGGCTATCCGGCAGAGGCGGCAACTCGCCCAAGTCAAGCTCAAAACCTCGGGTTTGGGTAGGTATAGGCCGCTCGATGGCAGGCTCAGAGTCAAGAGCTGCAACTGGAGCCATTTCAGCTTCGACGGGTGAACCAGGTCGGCTTTCGGGGAGTGGAGGGAGTGTCTGTAGATCTTCCTCTGGGCGTCCCTCGTGCTCGAAACCACGCTCCTCAGATGGGAGAACTGTACCCGGAAGAGACTCAACAGACTCGATATGAGCAGTTGTTTCCAGAACCGGTGAAGCAGGACGGCTTTCCGGAAGGGGAGGCAACGCCTCGAGATCTTGATCAAACCCTCGCTCTTGTACAACAGGAGTTTGTTCAACACTCTCAACCGAGGCAGCCGGAGCTAGCAGAGTCTCAGTTCCCACAGCCGGAGCGAGCACCTCCAGAACAGGTGAATCGGGGCGGCTTTCCGGAAGAGGCGGTAGCCCCCCAAGGTCTTGGCCAAAGCCTCGGTCCCGAACAGCAGTAATCTCTTGAGCTGAGAGAATTGGAGTTGGGTGGAAGTCGGGCTCCACGACCGAATCGAGGACTTCCACGGCAGGTGAAGCAGGACGACTCTCGGGGAGGGCAGGTAACGTCTCAAGATCCAAATCAAACCCTGGCTCTTGCGCAATGCTAACCTGTTCGGCGGGTTCAGCTCGCGAGAAAGCGGCCAGCGGAGACGCCAGATCTTCAACCGGGGCGAGTTCCTCCTCCAGAGGCGAAAAGGGGCGGCTCTCCGGGAGGGGAGGCAACAACTCAAACTCGTCGTCGGCTGGCAGTTGCGTGGGGGTATGGAACGCTTCCGAAAGGACAGGTGAGTCTGGTTGGCTTTCGGGAAGCTGAGGCAGAGCCTCCAAATCACGTTGCGAGTCTGGCTCCCAAGCAACGGCAGGTTCTCCAGCGCTAGGTTCATCCATGAGAACCGTGGCTGTCGGCACTTCGAGATCCGCAGCTGGAACGAGTGCTTCCAGGAGAGGCGAGGTTGGGCTGCTCTCGGGGAGGGGCGGCAACTGGTCCATATGAATGCCTGTCACAAGAGGAATCGAGGCGGAAAGAGCTGAGGGGACAATATGGGTCTCTGGGACGACTGGCAAAATGTTAGTTGACCGGTTCCTGGGGGGTCAAAGAAATGGCGAAAACATACCCAGTACGGGGGAATCAGGACGACTTTCAGGCAGAGCCGGAAGATTCTCCAAGTCCTCGCCAACCAGCTGCTGACGTGTAACGGGGGACAGTGGTTCCAGGGCGGGCGAGCTGGCGCGACTTTCGGGGAGGGCTGGCAGCGTCTCCAGGTCTGTATCGACCAGCAGTTCAATGGTTATGGCAGACAGCGGCTCCCGGGTAGGCGAGCTGGGAGGACTCTCGGGAAGAGCAGGCAAGTGCTCGAGCTCGTCACCCAGAGGCAGCGGGGTGAAAGCAGGAGACGGTGAGGCCAGAATAGGCGAAGCGGGGAGGCTCTCGGGAAGGCCTGGCAGTTGTTCCAGCTCATCGTCAGCAGGCAAAACCGGATGCAGCGCTGTGAGGAGAGGCGAGCCCGGTTCACTCTCTGGGAGAGCGGGGAGGTTTTCCAGATCCTCGCCAGCGGAGGGTTGAGCAGAGATGACTAGGGGTTCTTGGACCGTGGGTGACTCGGGGCGGCTGTCGGGGAGGGCAGGCAACCGTTCCAGCTCAACATCAAGAGCCCGTTGAGCTAGGACGGGAGACTCCGCCACGGGGACAGGCGACTCCGGCCTGCTCTCCGGCAACGGTGGCAGCGCCTCCAACCGCTCCACGAGTTCCCACTCCCCGAAATCCTCCACGTCCCTCACAACAGGCGACCCCCCAAAAGCAGGCGCAACAAGCGCCCTCGGCGTCGTCTCTCCGGATCCAGACTGAAGCATCTCCCCAAACTTCATCTCCCGCGCGCCAGCAGCGGCACCACTGGTATCGATCTGAAGCGACTGCAACAACCCCGCAGCCGCCGCCACCCCTAACGCGACGCTCATATAGTCCACATCTCCCTCGCGCTCCTCAAACTCCGGCCCGGGACTCTCGCGCGAAGGCGGTTCGCTCGGCGGCAGCTCAGGATACTCCCGCGCGTCACTCCCGGCGGGGTTGGTGGTGGAGCTGACCTTCTCTGGCAGGTACAGCGGCTTGATCTCGCGGGAGGAGTCCCACGACATGGGGCGGGAGGCACGGTTCCGATGCGGGGATGTCTCCGGGACCACGGCGGTGGTGACGGGCGAGTGCAAGGGGGAGGGGAAGCGGAAGGCGGGAGAAGAGGGGACCGAGCCGCGGCCGATGCGGAACTGGACGGGGACGGCGGTGCGGCTGGGTGTTTTGGGTGGTTCAATCGCACTGCGACGGCGGGCGTGCGTGTGCACGACAGTGCCTCGGCGGGGGCGGGTCTGTTGGGG
>Ga0247824_10000320_pt1 | contig 22522 bp, 20 predicted proteins | sample 13C_PalmiticAcid_FD_194412 | JGI IMG/M metagenome (GOLD analysis project Ga0247824, IMG submission 194412) | Soil microbial communities from agricultural site in Penn Yan, New York, United States - 13C_PalmiticAcid_Day48 | ecosystem: Environmental > Terrestrial > Soil > Agricultural land...
CATTGATATGGACAAACGAAAAGCTTTCAAGCAACGGACAAGACGATAAGATCTCTTGTGCTATTCGACTCGTTGCCGGCCGTGAGTACAGACTCAAGTCCAGATTTGTGAGGCTGGCAGAGTGTTGTCGCAATAGATCCATGGTTCCTGGTTGGATGACCGAGATACAATTCGCCTTAAGACACGTCATCCGTTGCAGGCTATTCATGATGATCATCAAGTCCTCCTCGCGGATATTTAGGCGCTCGATACTGATGCTGTGGAGATGGGGCCATGTCTTGGCGGCGATTCTTTCTACCAGATCATTAGAGTCTTGTTGGTACGGATTACCATGCCACCGCAACACTGCAAGGTTTGGACATCTCGACATGAATTCCATGATCGTGGGAAGATTTTTCAGAAACTCAAAGGTAAGCCCAATGCTCAGATTCTTTAGACCCGGAAACTCCATGGACGACAGTTGGCCTTGATGGGGGATCGATATATTGAATACTCTCAACCGTTCCAGTCGAGTGCACAGTTGCCAGAACGTATCCGCCTCCTGCTCAGGAACACTTGTCGAGTATAAACCCAAGTCCCTCAGGCTGTGTAGTTCAGGCAGGATCGTCCACAAGTCTGGCAAGAGTTGTCCTTGTATAAGCAAAAGATGGGTTATGTGCAGGTGATTGAGGACCAACTCTGTGGATCCTGGATACTTGCTCAAGGTCAGCGACCGGAGGTTAGGACACTGGGGAAGATCCAGAATCACGTTCTCAACCCTGACATCGAGTTTTTTGACATGATGACTGTAGCGAGGCATGGCTTCAAGTTCCGGTCTTTGAGTGGTGAGGTCGATATCCTTCCAGATTAGAGGAATGAATGATTGATGCCATCCTTTCGAGACTCGCGCGCAGGCAGGAAGGCTACGCTTGTGGACATACGACGCGACGTGTGAGAGGATCTCTGGGAGTTCAAGGGGGTGTTGTGAGGGCATCGCCCTGGACGATGGTGAATGAGAAAAGAACGATGGGATCACTCAACGTCGTTTTGTGGACACAAACAAGATTGTGGCGGCGAGAGCACAATGTGCCGCTGTATTTGTCGGTTGCAGGTTGCACAATGCTAAACAACTGTTCTCACTCCACGTCCTTTCAGAATCCGCACCAACTTTTCCTGCACCCCAGGTTCCGCCACGTTAAGCTTCCCTCGAATCATTTCCAACGACTTCCAACGCTCCAGCATCCATACGATCTCCTTCTTTCCCATCTTTTGAGTGGATCCCCTAAATTCAATTACTCGGAGCGATCGAAGAGTCGATAGCTTGTCGAGCCCATTCCGGAGTCGTAGATCGACTGGGGAAGACACCACTCTTCTATCAGCTCTGGCTCTCCCACCCCACAACTTCAGATATTCGAGCCGGTAGAGTCTTGCAATCTGCTCAAACACCCGTGGCTGGATGTCGCTGATCGTCAATGGATCAAATTCAAGGTCCATGAAGAGTGTCCTGAGCCTCGAGCACACCCAAGGCTTCCCTTTCGCAATAGCAGTGGCATCAATGTGGTGAAACACACAGCGCTCAAGCAAGGGACAAGACGATAAGATCTCTTGTGCTATTGGATTCGGCGAGGGCCATATATTGAAATCCAAGTCCAGAGTCGTGAGGTTGGAAAAGTGCTGTCGCAATAAATCCACGGTTCCTGGTTGGGGGGCTGAGGAACAACTCATGTCGAGACTAGTAATCTGTTGTATGGCACTTAGGATGCTGGCCAAGTCATCGTCGGAAATCTTTGCGCGCGGGATACTGACGCTATGTAAACTGGGCCATGTCTTGGAGGCGATTCTTTCTACCAGATCATAAGAATCCTGTCTATACGCTGCACCATGCCACCGAATCACTGCCAGGTTCTGACATCTCGACATTAATCCCAATATTGTGGGGATGTCGTCAACTTTCCCCACATCCAGTTCCTTGAGGCGCGGAAACTCCATGGAAGACAGTTGGCCTTGACGGGGGATAGAGAGATAGAATACACTCAGTCGCTCAAGTCGAGTGCAGAGTTGCCAGAACGCATCCGTATCCTGCTCAGGAACTCTCGCCCCGTATAATTCCAGGTCTCTCAGGCTGTGTAGTTGAAGCAGTGTCGTCCATACCTCTGGTACCAGTTGTGCGTGTTGAAGACAAAGACGTGTAATGTGCGAGTGACTGAGGATCAACTCTTTGGATGTAGGATACTTGGCCAATGTCAAGGACTGGAGGTTAGGGCACCGGAGAGGTTCAAAAACCTTATCTTCAAGATGGACATAGAGTGTTTCGACGTGATGACTGTAGCGCATCACGGCTTCAGGGTGCGGCTCCCCAGCCCTGAGGTGGACACTCATCCAGATAAGAGGAATGAATGCTTGATGCCATCCCTTTGAAACTTGTGCACAGGCAGGATAGCTACGGTTGTGGACGTACAAGGCTATGTGCGAGAGGATCTCTGGGAGTTCGAGAGGGTGCTGTAAGGGCATCGCTTCCTTGTCGATGGTGAATGAGAAAGAACGATGGGATCGCTCGAACGCGTTTGTGGCCAACATGGACAATTTTGAAATTTTGTTTATCGGTTGCACAGACACCCTACACTGCCCTCACTCCATGTTCTTCGATCTCTTTCTCTCCCATCCTTTGAGTTGTTTCCATAAATTCAATCACTCGAAGCGATCGAAGAGTCGATAGCTTGTCGAGTCCATTCTCGAGCCGTAGATCAACTGTCGTCTGGAAACGAGCCACTTTTCTGTCAACGTTAGCCTTCCTATCCCACAACTTCAGATGTTCAAGTTGGGAGAGTCTCGCAATCTGCTCAAACACCCGCGGCTGGATGTCGCTGATCGTCGATGGATCAAATTGAAGGTCCATGAAGAGTGTCCTAAGTCTCGTGCACACCCAAGGCTCCCCTTCCGAAATAACAGTGGCATCGATGTGGTGGAACGCGCAGCCTTCGAGCAGGGGACAAGAAGATAGGATATCTTGTGTTATTGGACTCGGTGAGGGCCATATTTCCAAATCCAAGATCAGTGTAGTGAGACTGGAAAAATGCTGTCGCAATAGCTCCATGGTTCCTGGTTGAAGGGTTGAGGAACAATCCAAGTGAAGACAGGTGATCCGTTGCATACCACTCATGATGCGGAAAATGTCGTCTTCAGAGGCCTCAGGGTACGGGGCACAGAAACTGTGCAGATTGGGCCATGCTCCAGAGGCGATTCTTACCAGATCATAAGAGCCTTCTCTGTACGCTGTAACATGCCACCGGATCGTTGTGAGGTTCTGACATCTCGACATGAATTCCTGGAATGTAGAGACGCTACGCAAAAAACACACATCCAGCTCCTTGAGACGCGGAAACTCCATGGACGGTGATTGATAGACGGTGATTGATAGATTGAATATTCCCAGTCTCTGAAGTCGAGTGCCGAGTTGCCAGAACAGCTCAAGAACACCCGCCTTGCATAATTCCAGGTCCATTAGGCTGTGTAGTTGAAGCAGCGTGTCCATGGATCTGGCACCGGCTGTGCGTGTTGAACACAAAGACGAGTAATGTGCGGATGATTGAGGACCAACTCGATGAATCTTGAATACTTGCACAAGACGAGGGATTGGAGATTAGGTCACCGTACAGGATGGATATTCTGGCATAATGGATAGAGAATTGGCGCCTTTGACACGACGATTGTAGTGCGGCATGGCTTCAGGGTGCGGCTCTCCAGTGCTGAGGTAGACGTTCATTCAAATATGAGGAATGAATGCTTGATATCATCCACGAGACTTCCGCACAGGCAGGGAGATTACGCTTGAACGTGCAAGGCCACGTACAAGAGGAGCTCCGGGATCTCGAGGGGGTGTTGTGAGGGCATCGTTTCCTGGTCGATGGTGAATGAGAGAGATGCTTTGTGTATCCAGCAAAGTTTATTAGGCAGGGACCCTCTCCTTGAATCGTGCTACCAGCTAGTGCCACAACCTAGTTGACAAGCCCCTCAAAAATTCAGCTCTGCTCGCCCGAGGTTCAAACCAGCGCTGTTTTCAAACTAGCTCTAGCGGGCCAACAGAGCTGAATTTTTGAGGGGCTTGTCAACTAGGTTGTGGCACTACTACCAGCACAGTGTCCTCAGGGTCTGATAAATTGAACCTTACCTGCTCTAAGGATTTCCAATGCTCCAGTACCCAATCACCTCTTGTCCCTCCATCCTCTGTTCCGAATTCCTGAAAGCAAGGACCTGGGGGGATCGAAGCCTCGAAAGCCTACCAAGTCCATAAGATCCACCGCTTCCTGGAATGGCGCTTGGGTCGTATCGTCTCGTATCATGTGCCCCCACAAACGCAGCACTTGAAGCCGTGAGAGCCTTGCCAATTGACTGAATACCAGCGGCTGCTTGGTGCTGATGGTGGAAGGATCAAAGTAAATGTTCAACTCTAGGATTTTGAGTCCCAAACATACCCAAGGCTTTCCTTCTGCCACAAGAGTCGCATCAATCCGACTGGCCGGAAGTTCGAGCAATGGACAAGAGGACAAGACTTCTTGTGCAATGGGACACATGGCAGTGGTGTTGTCGTTTCTCAAGCGTAGAATCATGAGGCTAACAAACAGAAGTCGAAGAAGATCCATCGTGCTTGGTTGAAAGGATTCCAGGGAGCAAAAGATATCAAGAGAGGTGATCCAGGGCATGGCTCGAATGACCACAGATAGGTCATCATCCGTGAACGGGTTGGATCCTTCTCGGAAACTGTGGAGGCGAGGCCAGGTCTTTGCAGCGATCAATCCCAATAGCCCAGTAAAGTGTTGAGCATCCGTTGATGGAAAGGAGGACCATCGACACACCATGAGACTCGGGCACCTGCGCGCAAACTCTAGAAAAGTCGAGACTTTTTCCTATCGTGAGCCAAACCTCTAGCTGCTTGATATGGGGAAACACCATGGAGGTCAATTGGCCTCGGCTTTCTATGACCACGCTGATGATGCGTACCCGCTCCAGTTGACTACAGAGTTGCCAGAACGCATTCACTCCCGTCCTGCGAACGATTGTATCATGTATTTGAGGTTTTTCAGATGATGGAATCCAAGCAGGCTATCCCAAAGAACCAGGTCATCGCTGGGGTGGAAGGAGCCCAGCGTCAGATGTGTGATGATTGGGTGGTTGAAAATGAGCTCTGTCGATTTCTCCACAACAGGGCCGGCCACAGCCAACGATAGGATGTTTGGACATTGCAATGAGACAAGTTCTTGTATTGAATCGATGGCAGCAAGTGATCTGACGAGGTGACTATGGCTCTGGATAGCTGTGAGTGCGCCCATTTTGTCGTTGCTTAGCTCAACATCCTTCCAGATATGGGGGATGGACGCCTGGTGCCAGGTTTTGGAGACTTGAGCGCAGGCAGGCAGACTCTGCTCGTGGACAAACGCGAGACGATCTCTGGAATCTCGAGTGGGTGCTGCTGGAACATGACTTTTGGAGGTGGTGGTTGATGAGGGAGAGGAATGAGAACGCGTTTCAGTGTGAGTGTGAGTGTGAGTGTGAGTGGTGAGTGTAGGAGAGTGGAAGGAAACGTGGGAACGTGCGGAATACGCAAGAAGTCCTTCCAGTATTGGTGGCAACAACCCCTTTTTTAGGACGACCACCATTCTTCATCGTTACTGTCCTCATCGTCCTGCTGACTCTGGCCCTTGATAGCCGCTAGGTTCTCGTCCTGGAAAACTTCCTGGCCCTCATCCCCATCCTCAGAGGCGTCGTAGTAAAAGTCGTCATCGTCACTGTCCTCATCATCCTCTTGGCTCTCGTTCTGGACAGCCGTCTGTTCCTCGTCCTCGTTATCCTGGGCAATCATGTCGTTCTCGTCCTCGTCTTCATCCTCAGAGGTATCTTCGTCATCGTAAAAGTCGGGGGAAACTTCCACATTACGCGCCTGTAAACGTTCCCTCAACGCTCTCTCCACCTCGGGTTCCTGAAAGTTGAATCTTCCACGAATCTTTTCCAACGACTTCCAGTGCTCTAACATCCAAACGATCTCCTCCTCCTGCATCCTTTGCTCTGAGCTCCCAAGATCAACCGTGTGGAGGCATCGAAGAGTAGACAACTTGCCAAGTCCACTTTCAAGCCTCAAATCCACCGCCTCCTGAAAAGTCGTCACCGTCAATCCTTGTACACCCATATTGTCCCATAAACGTAGCGCTTCAAGTCGTGTGAGCCTTGCGAGCTGATCAAATACCAGGGGCTGAACGTGGTGAATAGTCGAAGGGTCGAATCGAAGGCATAATTCCAAAGTTTTGAGCCCCAAACACACCCAGGGCTTCCCTTCCGCCACATGTCTAGCATCCACCCGCGCTGAAAAGCGTTCGAGCAATGGACACGACGATAGAATCTCCTGTGCCACTGGACTACTTGCCCTGTCGCTACTCCATCTCAGCTGTAGAGCCCTGAGGTTGGAAAAGTGAGGTCGTAGCAATTCCATGGCGTCCGGTGTGAAATTGTCCAGTGAACAAAAGAGTTCCAGAGAGATAATCCGCGGCATCCCGATTAGGATCTTTTGCAAATCGCATTCAGATAAACTGTGGAGAACAATGCTCAGGCTGTGGAGGTCGGGCCATGACTTGGTTTCGATGAATTGTGTAAAGTTGGGAAGGAATTGTGCGTCATGCGATGGATTGGTGGTCCAACGACACGTTGTAAGACTAGGGCATCTGAACAGGAGCTCCAAGAACAGCGAGTCGCTACCCTCACTAAGCCGCCACACGCCCACCTCCTTGAGACGTGGGAACTCCATGCATAGCAACTGCCCTCGGTCGGTCACGGTTAATTCCGAGACTATCAGCCGCTCAAGACGAGTACAGAGTTGCCAGAAGGTATCGGCATCCTCCTCAGGAACGATCGCATTGTATAGCTCGAGGTCTCGCAAGTTGTGTAGTTGAAGCATCGCCGACCATAATTCCGGCAAGAGTGGTATCTCGCTTAGCGTCAGTTGAGAAATGCACGAGTGATTGCGGATCAACTCTGTGGACGTTGGATCCTCGAGCAAGATCAAGGACTGGAGATTGGAGCATCGCAGAGAGTCAAGGCTGTGCCTGAAAGTACTGACAGTAAGGGTCTTGACAAGATGACTGTAGTTGTGGGATGTATCGAGTATATCCAGTATGCGATCGTCCAACTTGATATCCCTCCATATGGTAGGAACGAACGCTTGAAACCAAGCCTTGGAGATTCGTGCACAGACCGGAATGTCGTGCTCAGGGACGTAACGAGCGACGTGCGAGAGGATCTCGGGGAGCTCGAGGGGGTGTGGTGAAGGCATTGCTTCATGGGCGATGGGCGATGGAAGGACGATGGTGATGAGGAAAGAAACTGTTTTGAGTTTGACCCACAGAAATCTGTCGTGTTGCATCACACCCACAATAACAAGAGAGGGCGAAGTCCAACTGGCTCTGCTTCCCGCCACCCTCGCCGACTCGTGTTTACAAATGCCCCTCATTGTCACCCGTAGCTTGAAATTCAGGAGTCGCTTATCAGGTCGCTTCCTCAGATCTCGGCAGAATTCCCCTCACCGCCAGGTGGGTGCTGAACTCCGTAACCATCAAGCCATTGTCCTTTAATCGCTTCCTCAGCGCTCTATCCAATACGGGCTCTTGTTGATTGAACGATTCAATTAACCCACCCCAAGCATCTCTAATGCTGCAGTATCCATTCAACCTCGCGGTTTCCCATCCTTTGCTCCTAGAATTCAAAGTCAAGGAATCGAAGTGCTCGAAAGGTTGACAACTTGCCCAGCCCAATCTCCAGTCTGAGACCCACTGATTCATCCCCGACAAGCAATAGAGTGTCGCTTCAATTGCACCTTCAGCACCTTGTCGATCTCTGGCTCTGTTGTGTGTAACACTCCATGGATGCAATCCAAGCTCTTCCAGTGCTCCAATATCCACTTCCTGTTTTCCCATCCTTTGAGCCGTATTACTGAGATCAATGACCCGAAGTAATCGGAGAGTTGATAGCTTGTCTAGGCCACGCTCAAGCCTACAATCAATTGCACTCTGGGATCCATCTCCTCCTGGGAATCTGCGCACACATAACATCTCAAGCCTTGTAAGCCTCGACAGTTGACCAACACCAAGGGCTGCATGTGCAGGGCAGTGGAGGGCTCGAAACGGATGCCCATATCCAGAAACTTGAGCCTTAAGCATATCCAAGGTCGTCCATCAACGATATCAATAGCGTCCATGTCGCATCCTTGGAACGTTGTCAGTGATGGACAAGAACACATGACTTCCAGAGCCATCACGCTTGTGAAGCCAATGTTCCTGGTCAGATTCAACGCTTGAAGGTGACCAAAGTGGGGCCGCAGGAGACCCAACAGCTTAGGCGTGAACAACAGTTCATCCGTCATAAAATCCGTGATCCGCTGCATGCTTTGAACAATCCTGGAGAGGTCATCCACGTGTTTGAACATCCGCGCCGATATGCTCTGAAGATGCGGCCATGTCCCTTCAGCGATCATTTGCGCGAATACGGGAATGAATCACCGGTTCTCAGAATGACTCAAAATCCAATCGAATGACCGCAGATTAGGACACCTTACGACAAAGGATAGCACCAAATGGAGACTGTCTTCATCACAATCTATCCCTCGCAGCTCACGGAGATGTGGAAACTCCATGGACACCAGATTGCCTTGCGTACTGATAATCGTTAGGATAAGTCGAGTCGTTCCAATCGTGCACAGAGTTGCCAGACCTTGTCAGCATCTTCATCCGCTTGCAGGACACGTATCCCAAGGTGCCTCAGGTTGCGGAGTCCAATCAGTTGATCCAGAAGCCGCGGCGAGAGTGGTAGTACTGTCTTCACCAGTCCCAAGTAGGTTAGGAATGGGTGCCGGGTAACAAACTCGAAGACGTATTCGTCCGGAATCGAATACTCAAAGGTCAGCGAGTCGAGGTTGGGAAAAATCGGAGCAGCACGTTCCCATGTAAAGATTGACAGATCCTCAGTGCTTTGACGAATTGGCTGTTGCTGTGGATGGCTTGAGGCGTAACTGGTCTGCTTTTTTGGAGCGCGATATCCTTCCAAAGGAACGGGACGAACACTTGATGCCACGCCTTGGAGACCCGCACACAGTCTGGAAGGCTGCGCTCAGAGACGTAACTGGCTACGGACAAAAGGACCTCTGGGCTCAAGAGGGTGTAGTGAAGGCATTGCTTTACAGACAGTGGTCGATGAGTGAGACGATGAGTGATGAGCTTTGAAGCAAGTGTGTTGACGTGAAAACAAATCATGCCCCGCAAGAGCTCCAACGCGTGAAATTGCACTTTGGCAGGAAATCTAGCTCCCTCAAACTGGAGAGAGTTTGTGCTCATCTTTTTTATTGAGCCCAAGGAACGCTTACGTTCTCATTAAGCGCTAACTCGTCTCATGGTGATCTATCTCAGAGTCGTCAGTGTCGCTATGACTAGAAGCTTCAGAGGTACCTTCCTGTTCCTCCTCTTTCTCCTCCTCGGAGGAGGACTATTCCTCTTCTTCCTCCTCTGAAATTCTTCAGGATAATCATAGTCAGGGTCCCCCGTAACCACCAAGCCATGGTCCCTCAGCGATCCATCCAGCTCACGGTCTTGTTTGTTGAAATTTCCTTGAATACATGTCAAGCTCCTCCAGTGCTCCAGCATCCAGTCAATCTCTTGGTTCCCCATCCTTTGCTCCGTGCCACTAAGAGAAACTAAACGAAGTGCTCGAGTCTCAGATCCACCGTCTCCTGAAAAGCCTTGTCCGGTATCATGACGGACCACCAATACATCTCTCGGAGGTGCCTGAGTCTTGACACTTGATCGAACACTCGAGGCTGGACTGATGGATAGTAGATGGGTCGAGTGCAATCCATAGGCTCAAGTTCTTCAACCCAAGACACACCCAAGGCTTTCCTTCTGCAACAAGTGTGCCCTCGATCAGAGCTGCATGAAAGCTTTCGAGCAATGGACACGAGGAAATGATCTCCTGGGCCATCGGGCACATTTCTCTTCGGCAAGGCGCTCCGAGTCGCACAACTGTGATGTCGGAAAAGCGGGGCCGTAGCAATTTCATTATGTCGGCCTTGAGAGAATCCGGTGAACAACAAATGTCCAGAGAGGCAATCCGTTGCATGCCTGTAAGAATCCTTGACAAGTCGTCTTGTGATATTTCGCGCGTCCTTATGCACAACCTGTGGAGATTGGGCCAACTATTGAGCAGTTCAAGGAACCTGGGAAAGAACAGCTCATCATCCAGTGGATAATTGCCCCACTCGCACGACGTGAGGTTTGGACACTTGCTCATGAACTCCAGGAACAGAGGGACTACGAGCTCACTGCAGATGGATTGCCACAGATCCAGCTCTCTGAGCCGTGGAAACACCATGAACGACAGTAGGCCTTGACCTACATGTGCAATGTCCGTATTGTGGGCGCTCAGGCGCTCAAGATGAGTACACAGTTCCCAGAACGTTTTGGTGTGCTTCTCATCAACTCTTATGCGATACAGATCAAGGTGGCTCAGGTTGCGGAACTCAGGCAGTTTGACCCATAGACCTGGGGACGGTTGGAAGTTGCTGAGCCTCAAGTGAGAGATAGAGGTTTGCGTGATGATAAACTTTGTAGCTTTCCATACAACGGGGCCAACAACCGACAGTTGAGATTCGGGAGTACGAAGGGAGCGGGTCCTTGCGGCAGGTTTGAGAGATCAAGAGACTTGACGAGATTGGATGTCCTTGCAAGCGCCTTTGTTGTAGTCTCTCTGTGTGATTTTCTCCCAAATAGCGGGTATAAACCCTTGCTGCCATGCCTTAGAGACTCGTGCGCAGACCGGGAGGGAATTGGCTGGAACGTGGCTGGCAACGTGGTGGAGGATCTCTGGAATCTCGAGTGGGTGTGTCGTGGACATGACGAGGGTCGTGAGAGGAGAAGAGGTGTCGTTCGCACACAGGTCAATGCTCAACCCTGAAAAAATCCCACGGGCTCATACACCCGCAAGGGCCTCGTACATTTGTTCACTCAAGAAACTGACCAAGGGATGGAAGCCATTGGAAGGAGCTCAACTTTATTTGCTTTAACTCACCTGCAATCTATCCCCGACCACCATTATCACTATCACTCGACCATTCAGAAGTATCTTCATTTGAAGAGTCATAAGAGGAGGAGTCACCAGTAGAAGACTCATCAGAGGAAGGGTCTTCAGAAGAAGAGTCAAAAGAAGAAAGGTCGTCATCAGAAGAGTCAAAAGAGGAAAGGTCATCAGAGGAAGAGTCTCCAGAGGAAGAGTCATCAGATGATCCATTGTCAAAGTTCCCTGTTACCGTCAAACCATGGTCCATTAGTCGCTTCCTAAGCGTTCTATCCACCTCGGGATCTTTCTTGTTGAGTATTCCATGAATCCATTCCAAGCACCTCCAGTGCTCCAATATCCAGTCAATCTCCTGGTTTCCCATCCTTTGCTCCGAGAAATCGAATTCAAGGCGTTGAAGTGCTCGAAGAGTTGACAACTTGCCCAGTCCATTCTTGAGTCTCAGATCTACTGTCTCCCGGAAAGGTGTAATAGCCGGGTCGTTCGGCAACCCATTTGACCACAAATTCAGCTCCCTGAGGCGTGTAAGCCTTGACAATTGGTCGAACACTCGAGGCTGGACGAGGCGGATCGTGGATGGGTCGAATACAAATCCTAGGTGCAAGTCCTTTAATCCAAGACACACCCAAAGATTCCCCTCTGCAACAAGTATGGCGTTGATCCGAGTTGCTTGAAAGCTTTCGAGTGATGGACATGAGGAGAGGATCTCTTGAGCCATTGGACACACTGCTCTCTGGTCAACTGATCTCAGTCGTAGAACCACAAGTCCGGAAAAGCGGGGTCGTAGCAACTCTATTACTTTCGGTTTGACGGAGTTTGGGGAACAAAACAAGTCGAGAGAGGTGATCCTCTGCATGCCTATAAGAATCTTTGATAGGTTGCCTGGTGACATCGCGCGTCTCGCAATACACAAATTGTGAGGATCGGGCCAAGTCTTCGCATGGAGAAGCTCAAGGAACCTGGGAAGGAACGGGTCATTGTTCAATCGATCAGTGGCCCACACACACGACACGAGGCCTGGACACCTGCTCAAGAAGTCCATGAACAGAGAGACCAATTGATGGCGGCGGTCCAACCTCAGATAAAACACCTTGAGTCGTGGAAGCCTCATAGACGACAATTGGCCTCGATCCACGATCTCTGAATCGCAGACTCTCAGATGCTCAAGATGGGTACAGAGTTGCCAGAACGCGGCGGTGTGCTCCTGTGCAATTTTAATGCGGCCTATCTCCAGGCGACTCAGGTTGAGGGACTCAAGCAGTTTGACCCATAGTCCTGAGGATGGTCGGAGGTCGTTGAGCCTCATGTGACGGATTGAAGTGTGCTTGAGGATCATCTTTGTGGTTCCTACAACTGGGCCGAGCACGGACAGTGAATCCAGATTCGGAAAGATGAAAGGAGTAGGTCCTTGTGATAGATCGACGAGAACAAGAGACTGGACGAGGTGGCTCTGGCTCTGCATAGCCTTGAACGGAATCTTACTGTCGTCGCTTAGGCTGATTTCCTTCCAGATGGCGGGTACGAACGCTTGATACCATGACTTGGAGACCCGCGCGCAGGTTGGAAGAGACTTGACTGGAACGTAACTGGTCATGTGGAGGAGGATCTCCGGGATCTCGAGGGGGTGAGTTGGAGCCATGACTTTTGGAGATGAGAGAAACGATGAGCAACGAAAAAAATTCTCTCACGCCCGCACATAAGACAGCTCCAGTCATCTACGCGTCCCCTTGCCATGGAACCAAAGGATCGTTCACTTTATTGCTCATTGCTCTATCTCCGGGTTGTCTCTGTCACTACAGCTCCAAGATTCAGAAGTCTCATCCTCGCTGTCGTAACTCCCCACAAACTCCAAGCCATGGTCTTTTAGTCGATTCCTCAATGCTCTGTCCAATTTGGGCTTTCGCGTGTTGAAAGTTCCATCAATCCAGCTCAAGCATCTCCAATGCTCCAGTATCCAGTCGATCTCCCGATCTCCCATCCTTTGCTCAGAGTGATCAAACTCAAGGTGTTGAAGTGCTCGAAGGGTTGATAACCTGCCCAGTCCATTTTTGAGTCTCAGATCCACTGTCTTCTGAAATCGCGTAAATATCGGTCCGTCCGACATTGTAATCGTCCACAGATACAAATACTGGAGACGTGTAAGCCTTGACAATTGGTCGAACACTCGAGGCTGGACGAGGCGGATCGTGGATGGGTCGAATACAAATCCCAGGTGCAAGTCCTTTAATCCAAGACACACCCAAGGGTCTCCTTCAGCGACAGTTGTTGCATTGATCCGAGATGCTCGAAAGCTTTCGAGTAGTGGACATGAGGAAAGGATCTCCTGAGCCATTGGGCACATTACTCTCTCGTCAACCAATCTCAGTCGTAGAGCAGTAAGGCGGGAAAAGTGGGGCCGCAGCAACTCCATAATGTCCGGCTTAACAGCGTCCGAGTAGCACAAGATGTCGAGAGAGGCGAGCCGTGGTATGCCTACTATGATCTTTGGAAAGTCGTCTTGCGATATTTTGTGCTCCCAAAGAGTCAAACCGTGGAGGTGAGGCCAAGTATTTGCGTTGAGAAGTTGAAGGAATCCTGGGGGGAACGGTTCATCGTTCAATGGGCTGCTGCCCCACTCGCACGACGTGAGGCCTCGACACTTGCTCATGAACTCCATGAACAGGGAGACTGTGCGGGATTTACAGTCATACTGCCACAGATTCAGCTCTTTGAGTCGGGGAAACTCCATGGACGATAACTGGCCTCGATCGACAATGTCTGAATTGCGGACCCCCAGGTGCTCGAGATGAGTACAGAGTTGCCAGAATGAACCGATGTGCTTCTCATCAATTTTGATGCGGCATAGCTCGAGGCGGTTCAGGTTAGGGAACCCAAGTAGCTTGGACCATAGTCGTGGAGAAGGCTGGAAGCGATTGAACCTCAAATGAGAGATGGAGGTGTGATTGAGAATCAACTTTGTGGCTTTGGGTACGGCTGGGCTGACCACCGACAACGAGTTGAGGTTGGGAAGTATCACAGGTTCTTGTAATAGACTGGATAGATCAAAGGACTTGACAAGATGTCTATGACTCCGGATGGCCATGAATGCACCGTTCTTGTAGTCGCTTAGATCGATTTCTTTCCAGACAGCGGGCATGAACGCTTGATGCCATGACTTGGAAACTCGGGCGCAGACTGGTAGGGACTGGACGGAAACATAACTGGCTACGTAGAGGAGGATTTCTGGAATCTCGAGGGGGTGAGTCGAAGCCATGAGAAACGATGAGTCAGTGATGGTGATCACAAAAGACGGTGTGAAGGAAGGGAACAAAGTTCAAAGCCCAAGCCCAAAATCTTCCGTGCTCAGCCATCCACCCACAGAGCCGAAATCACTTACATCAATGACCCAAAATAACCGAGCGGTCGATTTCCTGTCATGACAACTCTCAAGCCCAAAGTCGATTGCTCTTTAGAGCCCATGTCCTATGCAACTCCTTTAGTTTGACAGAGATTATCGTAGATGGAGGTGGAATCGATAATTGGCAATATCATGTCGATTCAATCGCTCTACCAATGCCTTCCCGTCTTTCGGCGCCATCGTGTTTAGTCTTCCATAGATGCGAGCCAAGCACTTCCAATGTCCTATCATCCAGTCAACCTCTTGTTCTCCCATATTTTGTTTGGAGTCGCCCAAGTCCAGAATCCGAAGCTGTCGAAGAGTTGATAGCTTGCCAAGTCCATGCTCAAGCCGTAGGTCAAACCCTTCTTGGAAGCCCAACGGTTCCTGTCGCCATGAACACACCTCTAAATCCTCAAGTCTTGTAAGCCTCGATAGTTGGTCCAATACTAAAGGTTGCATGCGATCAATAGTTGAAGGGTCGAAACGGAATCCTAGCTTCAGCAGCTTGAGCTTGAGGCATGCCCAAGGTCGTCCTTGGATAATATCGATGGCATCGATTATGACTCCTTTGAACGTGGTCAGCAAGGGGCAAGAGGACATGACCTCCTGGGTCATCGCGCTTGTGAAGGTAGTCGCTTGACACACATTCAACCTTTGAAGATTGTTGAAATGGGGTCGAAAGAGATTCATCAACTCGGGGGTGAATGAAAACGATGATGCCTTGAAACTAGTGATCCGTTGCATCACACTGATGACCTTGGATAGATCGCTGTCGTCGCCAAAGTCGCCGCTGCCTGATAGTCTTGCCGATATATTCTGAAGATGTGGCCATGTTCCTGCAGAGAACAGTTGAACGAATCCTTGAGCGAACAGTTGTAGAACATCTTCCTTGAGAGCCCAGTGGAATGACCTCAGATTGGGGCACCTTTGCATGAAATCCAACGTCAAAGGGACGTCACTCTCATGTAAGCCATTCATTTTCAACTCGCAAAGACTTGGGAACTCCATGGATGACAAGTTGCCTCGAACCAGAACTCGCGGGTGCCCCATATCCAATCGTTCCAATCGGGTACAGAGCTGCCAGAATGTGTCGGCATCCTGTTCCGTCACTTCCAAGACCACTAATCGAAGGTCCTTCAGGTTGGGCAATACAATCAGCTTGTCCCAATATCCTGAAAGTCCTCGTATAGGTTCCAGAAACCTCAATTGGGTTATGGACGGGTGCTTGATGATTAATTCCAACGAGTCCGCACAGAGCCGTGATGCATACAGAGAGGTTAGGTTCTGGCAATTTAGAGCAACGTGTTCCTGCTTGACATGACAACAGATGTGTAGGTTCTTGACAAATTGACCATGGCTGTGAATCGCGTCCAGTGGGATTGCTCCGTTTGTGGAGAGCCGGATATCCCTCCATATGAGCGGTATGAAGGCTTGATGCCAGATTTTGGACACTCGCGCGCAAGCTGGAAGGTTGTGTACAGGGACGTAGCTGGCCACGCCCAAGATGATCTCTGGAATCTCGAGGGGGTGAAGCGAAGGCATGAGCCAGACGAGAGGTGAATGATGAGGGAACGATGAGCTTTGGGACGGAAGAAGGTGAGCAGTGGGCCAGTGCATGCAAATCTGACACAGGTGACTCAACGGGCACAAGGTGTCCGGAAAAGGACCTTGTGATCCAACTACCCAACAACTCTGTTTTCACTACAGAGGCCGCGGAATTGATGACTTACCAAGGCCTCTCACTAGCCCAAAGGATTGCTCTTTTGAGCTTCATCTCCTCCTGGGGACCTGCACACATGTCGCCCCTAAATCTATCCAAGTCTTTCTTGCATGCGATTTATTTGATGAAAAATTATCGTGCACGAGGAAGGACTCGGAGGCCCGCAACATACCCGATCAATAGTTGGCAATATCATGTTGCCTCAATCGTTCTCCCAGCGCCTTCTCGACCTCTGGTTCCACCACGTTAAGTTTTCCATAGATGCGAACCAAGCACCTCCAGTGCTCTATCATCCAGTCAATTTCCCGTAATCCCATCCTTTGCTTGGCGGCACCAATTTCAAGAATCCGAAGCAGTCGTAGAGTTGACAGCTTGCCAAGTCCATGCTCCAGTCGAATGTCGATAGTTTCTTGGAATTGTGACGGACTCTGTCGCCATGAATACAATTCTAGATCCTCAAGTCGCGTAAGCCTCGATAGTTGATCCAACACTAAAGGATGCATCTGGTCAAAGGTGGTCGAGTCGAAACGGAATCCTAAATTCAGAAGCTTGAGCTGTAAGCACACCCAAGGTCGTCCTTGGACAATATCGACGTCATCGATAACGTCCCATAGAACGAGAATGTGCAACTCGCAAAGGCGTGGGAATTCCATGGATGACAAGCTGCCTCGAGCTAGGTGTCGTGGACAATCCAAGTTCAATCGTACAGAGTTTCCAGAAGGTGGCAACGTTCTGTTCAGTCAGGTTCAGGTACCCTATTTGAAGATCCTTCAAGTTGCGCAATCCAATCAGTCTGTCCCAATGCCCCGAGAGGCCTCGCATTGGCTCCGTGAACTTCAGGAGTGGGTCACGGATGGATACTTGATGGTGAACTCCAAGGCGTTCGTATTGAACACTATTACATGCACCGAGGTAAGGTTCTGGCAGTTCAGAGAGAGGTGTTTCTGCTCGAAAGGACAATCGAATTCCAGTGCCTTGACAAAATGGCTATGGCTATGGATAGCTTCAAGTGGGTTCCTCCCGATTCTATGGATCTTGATATCCTTCCAAATGAGGGGAATGAACACTCGATGCCAGGCCTTGGAGACTCGTGCACAGACTAGGAGAATGCCCTTGGGGACATAGTGGGCCACGTGTAGGAGGATCTCTGGAATCTCGATGGGGCGAGGTGAAAGCATGAGACGGACGAGTGATGAATGATGGGGAGGAAAAAACGGCGTGGGCTCGTAGGCTGCGGGCTGCTGCAGGGTGTGTCCTCCTGCAGAAGCAGCGTTTATTCGTGAACGCGAACAGATGCTACGACTCCGTTCCATCCTTGACTTCAACACCACGGACCCTCAATCGCTCTGTCAAAGCCTGATGGACCCTCGGTTCCATAGTGTTCAGCCTTCCAGAGATACGATCCAAGCCCTTCCAATGCTCTAACATCCAGTCAACCTCCTGTTCTCCCATCCTTTGTGTTGCGGAATCAAAGTCGAGAACCCGAAGGAGCCGGAGAGTCGATAGCTTGCCAAGACCACGCTCAAGCCGCAAGTCGAGTGCCTTTTGGGACTTCTTCTCTTTTCGCCCCGAATAGACGCACATCTCCTCGAGTCGTGTAAGTCTGGATAGTTGATCCAACACCAAGGGTTGCTTGCGGTTAATAGTGGAATGGTTGAAGCAGAAAGATAGATCCAGACCCTTGAGCCTTAAGCACACCCAAGGTTGCCCCTCGACAATATCAGTGGCCTCGATCATGGATCCTTTGAATATCGTTAGCGATGGACAAGAACACATGATTTCTTGGACCATCTCACTTGTGAGTCCTATGGCTCCGTGCAAGTCCAGCGTTTGAAGGTGACTGAAATGAGGTCGTAGCAGATCCATAATCGCGGGGGTGAAAAAAGGGAATTGGGTTTCCAAAGCGGTGATCCGTTGCATACTTCCAACAATCGCGGACAGATCCTCATCATCGTTCAAAATGCCCGTCGACACGCTCTGAAGATGCTGCCAGGAGCCCTCCGAGATCAGTTGTGCGAATTGGGGGGTGAACAAATGGTTGCCTTCGAAATCCATGTTCCATTGAAATGACTGTAGATTCGGGCACTTTTGCATGAAGCTCAACATCAAGGGGATGTCCAATCCGAAAGAATATCCTACTCGCAGCTTGCGGAGGTGTGGAAACTCCAAGGATGATGGGCTATCCTTAGTCCTTAATCTCAGAGTGTCGACTTCCAGCGATTCCAATCGTGTGCAGAGGTGCCAAAACTTGTCGACATTCCTCTCAGAAACCTCCAATACATTCAGCTCGAGACTCTTCAGGTTGCTGAATCCATTCAGCAGCCTGCCTAAAAGCTGTGTTGAAAGTGGCAGCATTGCCCTTGTCAGTCCCAAGTGGGTTAGAGACGGGTGCCTGGTGACCAACTCGAAGATGTCTTCTTTTGAAAGTGGATAGTTTATGGCCAGAGAGACGAGGTTCGGGAGACTTGGAGGAAAGCGTTCTCGCATGAGGGAGCAATCAATCCTCAATGCCTTGACAAACTGGCTGTAGCTGCACATGGTTTCCGGTGTGATTGGTCTTCTTGAACTAAGCTCGATATCCTTCCAAAGGAACGGGACGAAAACTCGACACCAGACTTTAGAGACCTGCACACAGGCTATGAGACTGCGCTTGGGAACGTAGCTAGCCACGCACAGGATGATCTCTGGAATCTCGAGGGGGGTGGGTGAAAGCATGAGGTGAACGATGACTGAGCGATGGGGTTTGGTGAATGAGAAGAAAGTGAGCAGCAGTGGTCGAGGTCACAGAGCAAAAAAAAAAAATCACGCTCCTACTTCCAACCGCGGTGATCGCGTCCTGCTTTCTTCTATTCCTGTGCCACGCTATGGACTAGTGATGCAAGAGGAGAGAGGAATCGCAATGGGTCAGGTGGAGGGAGGCAGGAAACGAGGTAGGGTTGGTATGAGAGGTTGGAGAGAGGTTGGGAGAAAGGAAAGGAATGAGAAAAGAGTGTGGGCGACAGACCCCTTTTCACTCTGAGGCAGTGCCCGTGATTCGTTCATTTTCATTTACAAAACTTTCCACTCAAAATCGCGTCTACCAATAAACGGCCATCCAAACTGTCCCAAGGCCTTTCTTGTTCAACCTGTCGCTCATCCTGGTCCATGGAGAGTGGAGTATCAGGTACCTTGGATCCTGTCAACTGCTTGAGTTTGGATACCACTGATGCCATGGCCGCAACCTTCTTGCCTGTCTCGTGTAGCAACCGCTCTGGCTCACCAATCGCCCTACGCTGCATCAGTAGCTGCTTGTTGAGCTGACTCAATCCTCGCGCGTCTTCAATGGATGCGCCTGTCACGTTGAGCATGCCATTTGTGGCACCCCAACGCAGGTTCACACGGTAATCCCCATCTACTTTCACAACCTCCCACTTGAGAACAGATCCATCCAAACAACCAGTGACCAAATAGATTGCATCTGAAGCTGTGCTCCAGGCAACAGATCGGACGCTATCCTGAAAGCTCTTAACGACTGCCAGACATTGGCCTGATTCAGTGCTCCATAGTCGTACCGTCTTGTCCTCGCCGCCAGAGGCAAGTAGGTCACCTCTTAACGAATACGCCACGCATCTGAGCTCATTGCTGTGACCAATCAAGATGAATCGGCACTCTCCAGACTCCACATCCCACAGCCGAACTGTCATGTCATCACTAGCCGAGGCAAGTTGGTTTCCTTGAGGTGAATATGCTGCACTTCTAACACCTTTGTCATGACCCTCTAGTGTTTTGTGACATACTCCATTCTCAACAATCCACAGCTGTACCGTATTGTCATGACTGCCGGTCGCAATTTGCTTGCCATCAGGAGAAAAAACAACGCATATTACTCCATCTGTATGACCTTCCAAAGTCGTGCGGCAAGTTCCGGTGTATGCATTCCAAAGTCGTACTGTCTCATCGCTGCTGGCAGAGGCGATTGTATGTCCATCCGGAGAGTACGCGACACCAGTGACCCAATCGTCATGATCGGTTAATGTATGCTGGCAAGCTCCTGTCGTAACATCCCACAGCCGAACCGTGTTATCACCGCTTGCAGAAGCGACCTGGTTCCCTTGAGGTGAAAAGACAACACCGAAGACTGTGTCGCTATGGCCTGACAAGATTTGGCGACACACCCCTGTCTCCATACTCCAAAGTCGCACCGTTTTGTCCACGCTTCCAGAGACAATCTGATCCCCATTCGGAGAACAACTGACGCTCGTGACTCCCATGCTGTGGCCACTTGGAGCAAAGAGTGAGGCTGCAATTGAGACATCCCACAACCGCACTGTGCGGTCCTTACTGGCAGAGGCGATTTGATCGCCTTTCGGAGAATACACAACGGCCTCAGAAAGTTTGGTATGACCTGTCAATGTTTGACGACAAGTTCCTGATTCAACATCCCAGAGCCGCACTGTTTCGTCTTGACCCGTAGAAGCGAGTTGATCGCCTTTTGGTGAAAATGCAACGCGAATAATATTCGAGCTGTGCCCAATCAAGATGCGGGTACAGACTCCTGCTCCCACATCCCAGAGTCGGATGGTCCCATCCCAGCTTGATGTAGCGAGCTGATCTCCTTTGGGAGAGTATGCTACACCCCAAACACTGTCACTGTGGTCGGAAAGGATACGGCTGCAATGCCATGCTTCAACGTCCCAAGGTCGTAGCATGTGGTTTGCATCATCCAAGTCAATCTGGTCGCCCTTTGGTGAGTTCGCCCATGTCTCAATATCCCAAAGGCGTATCTTCTTGTCCTGGTCACTTGAGGCGATCTGGTCACCCCGCGGTGAATACGCAACACATAGGACACAATCGACATGACCAGATAGTGTCTGAAGGCATTCACCAGTTAAAGTGTCCCAGATCCGCACCGTCGTATCATCGCCACCCGAGGCAATTCGGTCTCCTTGAGGCGAGTACGCAGCGTAATTGACCTCGTCGGTATGGTCACGAAGGATATGTCGACATTCTCCTGATTCGACGTCCCAGAGTCTCACGGTCTCGTCCATACTACAAGAGGCCATCTGATTACCCTTTGGTGAGTACACAACACACCGAACAAGCTGGTTGTGGTCGTTCATGGTCTGAGTTTTCTCCCAGTTCGATGTTGTGTACACACCGATGTCGCCATTGTCAAGACCGACTGCGAACGACTTTCCATCTGGCGAGTAGGCGCACGAGTACACCTCGTCGTCTTCGCTCAGAAACGGTAGCTCGCCAAACCGTACACCTGTCATCTCTGCTCTGCTTAGATCTGCTTGACGCATCCAAACACCTCGAAGGTTCACCTTCCTCAAGTCCGCTCCTTGGAACTTCGCAGAGTCAAACGCACCGTAGCTGAGATCGGCCCCAGGGATACGAATACCACGTAGATCTGCGCCATTGAACTGGACTCCTGCTCGCACCAGTATTGTGATTGCGTTGGCTGCCGCAGTACGCCATTTCTTGTCCACTTTCGAGTGCTCGATGTAGGAGAGCAATTGATCTTTGAACAAAGGCTCCTGTTGAACTCGCTCCTCTAGGAACTGCATGAGAGAATGATCGTTCACAAAACTTCTCCATACCAATGGCGAGCTGCGATCAGGTTCCTGCACAGCATGAGTTGCTTCTTCATCGTCTTCACAGTTGTTCTCGAAACTCAGAGTAGAGCTCACACTTCCTCGACGACCTGACATCGACTCGGATGCTGCCCTGTTCCTCCTGTCTTGAGGATCGAATATGGCGCGTGCTAAAGCATACTCCAGAATTGATCGGTGGACGAATCGGTGCTGATTGCCATTTCGAGTCAGAGGAGATGCTTCCAGCAGGAGTTGGTTGTGTTCTTCCTTGAAGAAGAATTCTTTCCACGATCCTCCATCCACTAGCTGCGAGTACTCTATAACAGGTTGGCCGTCTTGTTTCCTGTAGATTGCCACAGCCAATTTCTTCATGTATCCGATACCGTTCACCGTGAACCCTTCGGCACTCAATCTCTCGAACACTGCTTTGAATTGCAGAGACAGATCCTTCTCTCCGAGTCGCCTTTTGCTTCGCTCTAACCATTGCTCGACGAAATGGTCATACAATCCAACTCGTGTGACACGAGCAGTCGACATCTGTTGTCCTGGATCTACCATGCGAGGGAGTACCTCCAACGATAGAGTCATCAAAAACGGGTTCTTGACAAGGTCTTTGAGACTCGGGATGTGTTCCAGGGCATTCTTGTAGGAAAAATGTTTGTACACGACCACCCCGTGAAATTGACTTTCACGACGTCGTGTACATTCCTGAAGGAAATCCATTTAAAATTTGGTACAGTGGAACAAGAATGATGGATACAACCA
>Ga0247824_10000321_pt1 | contig 22502 bp, 13 predicted proteins | sample 13C_PalmiticAcid_FD_194412 | JGI IMG/M metagenome (GOLD analysis project Ga0247824, IMG submission 194412) | Soil microbial communities from agricultural site in Penn Yan, New York, United States - 13C_PalmiticAcid_Day48 | ecosystem: Environmental > Terrestrial > Soil > Agricultural land...
GCGGAAAGTTTTCGCCGCGCTGCAGCGCGCGGCGGCGACAGACACGACCGTGCTCATCGAAGGCGAGAGCGGGACGGGCAAGGACCTGTTCGCGCGGTCGCTGCATGCGCTGAGCGACCGGTCGTCGATGCCTTTCGTGGCCATCAACTGTGCCGCGATTCCGGAAACGCTCCTGGAGACGGAGCTGTTCGGTCACGAAAAAGGCGCGTTCACGGGCGCCGTCGCGCGGAAGCCCGGCAAGTTCGAGATGGCGCATCAGGGAACGTTGTTCCTCGACGAAATCGGCGATCTGCCGTTGTCGCTGCAGGCAAAGATCCTGCGCGCCCTCGAAGAAAAACGCTTCGAACGTGTCGGTGGCACGGCGTCTGTGCAGGTCAACGTCAGGCTGGTGGCGGCAACCAATCGCGGGCTCCGCGCCCAGGTCTCCGCCAAACGGTTCCGTGAAGATCTCTACTTCCGCCTGTCGGTATTTCCGATCACCGTGCCGCCACTGCGCGAGCGCAAAGGAGACATCGTGCTGCTCGCGCACTACTTCGTCGATCGTTTCTGCCGTGATCTCAAGAAACGGGTCACGATGTCTCCAGAAGCCAAGGCACACCTGCAGGACTATCACTGGCCCGGCAACGTGCGCGAGCTGCAGAACTGCATCGAACGTGCGGTGATCCTGACAGAGGGAGAGTCTATTCAGCCCCGCCATCTGAACCTCTCTTTCGTGCAGCTCTCGGCAGAAGAAGTGCCGGTCGACCCGTGGGCGGATTTCGATTTTTCAGGCAGCCTGCAGGAGGTCGCGCGGCGTGGCGCGTCGGAGGTCGAGAAGCGGAAGCTGCAGAAGGTCCTCGCGGAAGTGGACCAGGACAAGTCGCGCGCGTCTGAAGTTCTCGGGCTGACCTACAAGTCTTTCGTCAGCAAGCTCAAGGAACATCGACTCATCGACTGATCGGCTGATCGGCTGATCGCGTTCAGCCTCGCAACCCGACCTGGCGGAGTGCATCGCGAAGTTCGGCGCTCGTGACGTCGGTCGCAATCATCGTGGCGCCGATCGTCGTGGGCAGAACGTAATGGAGCGTGCCCTCCACGACCTTCTTGTCGCGCGACACCGCCTCGACGACCTGTGAAGCCTCCAGATCACCGACGGGCGGCAACGGACCCATCTTGACGATGAGCGCCTGCAGGGCGTCACGGTCCTCCTCTGGCATCGAGCCGCGGCCTCTTGCGAGGTGCGCGGCCGTCATCATTCCGTAAGCGACGGCCTCGCCATGCCGAAAGCGACGATACTTCGTCACCGATTCGAGGGCGTGACCCGCGGTATGACCGAAGTTGAGGACGCGGCGCAGTCCTGTCTCCCGTTCGTCCTCTGAAACGATCTCTGCCTTGATCCGGCATGACGCCGCGATGACCGGCACGAGTGCGGCAGTGTCGCGAGCGAAGAGTGAGGGCAACTGTGTGTCGATGACTTCAAAGAGTTTGCGGCTCGCGATCACTCCATACTTGATGGTCTCGTAGAGACCCGCGCGGAACTCGCGTCGGGGCAGGGTCGCCAGCACCTCTGGATCGACGATGACCGCTGACGGCTGGTGAAACGCGCCGATCAGGTTCTTTCCAAGCTGATGATTCACGCCCGTTTTGCCGCCGATCGCGGCATCCACCTGCGCCAGCAGCGTCGTCGGAACCTGCACGATGGGGAGGCCGCGGAGGAACGTTGCCGCGGCGAAGCCTGCCATGTCACCGATGACGCCGCCGCCGATCGCGATGATGGCGCAGCCACGGTCCGCCTGCGCTTTCACCAGGGCGTCATAGATGCGGCCCAGGGTGGTGACGTTCTTGGCGCGCTCGCCGTCTGCAACGAGGATCGGATCCTCAGAAGTGACGGAGCGAAATCGCTCGCCATGAAACCGCCACACCGTCGGGCTGGAGACGATGAATCGCCGACGGGGCGTCTTGACGGCATCGAGTACGGCGGCGAGATCGAGCGTACTGGCTGGCGCAATCTCGATCGGGTAGTCAGCAGATCGGGCACGAACGGAGATGCGAAGGGCTCCGGGGGTGCTGGGGGAGGGCATCAGGCGCGGTGGTAGGATAACAGGATCGGCACCAGCGTGGAGCTGCACGCAGACTTCCTCATCATCGGAAGCGGCATCGCCGCGCTGCGCGCTGCCGCTGAGTTGAGCGGGGCCGGCGACACTCTCATTCTCACCAAGGCCGAACCGGAAGAGGGCAACACGGGGTACGCCCAGGGCGGTGTGGCGGCTGCCATGGGGCCGCAGGATTCACCCGCGCTCCACGCGTCCGACACCCTTGCCGCCGGTGACGGTCTCTGCGATCAAGACGCGGTGCGCGTGCTGGCCGAAGAAGGCCCCGAGCGCGTGCGCGAGCTGATGGCGTGGGGCGCGCGCTTCGACCTCAATGCGGATGGGACCCCGGCGCTCGCGATGGAGGGGGCACACAGCGCCCGCCGCGTGCTGCACTCGCGCGACGCCACCGGACGCGAGATCGGCAGCGTTCTCTGGCGGCGCACGTCCGCGCTGCCCGGCGTCAGCGCTCACCCGCACGCTCGTGTCGTCGATCTCGTCGTCGGCGGCGGCCGGTGCGCAGGAGCATGTTTCATCGGCCCGGATAGCGAGCTGCACTCTGCTCGAGCGCAAGTCGTTCTGCTCGCGACCGGAGGCGCTGGTCAGGTCTATCGCGAGACAACGAATCCAGCGGTCGCGACAGGAGACGGTATCGCGATGGCGTACCGCGCCGGCGCCTCCGTCGCGGACCTCGAGTTCGTCCAGTTTCACCCGACCGCGCTGAAGGTCGAAGGGCAGTCGCGGTTTCTCTTGTCCGAGGCGCTGCGCGGAGAAGGCGCGCGTCTCGAGAACGCCGATGGCGAGGCGTTCATGGCGCGATACGAAACTGCGGGCGATCTGGCGTCGCGTGATCGCGTCTCGCGCGCCATCGTGCGCGAAGAGGCGAGGACGGGAAGACCGGTGTTCCTATCGCTGCGGAGCCTGGATCCAGACTACGTCCATGCGCGCTTTCCGCTGATCGCGGAGGCGTGTCGCCGCGCCGGCCTCGACCTCGCCCGCGATCGGATCCCCGTGGGACCTGCGGCGCACTACGTGATGGGAGGCGTCGTCACGGATCTGGATGGACGAACAACCGTCCCGGGTCTGTTCGCCGCCGGTGAGGTCGCCTGCACGGGTGTGCACGGCGCGAATCGGCTGGCAAGTAACTCTTTGCTCGAAGGGCTGGTATTTGGCGCGCGGGCCGGTCGCGCCATCAAGAGCGACGCTGGGGGCCTGCCCGCCCCGGCGCGAACGGAGACTGCCGCTGCGGGCCTGCCCGCCGTGGCGCGAAGCGCGAAGGTGGGTGCGCTGTCCGTCTCACGTATCCGCGATTTGATGTGGACGAACGTCGGGCTGTTTCGCACGGCCGGTGCGTTGCGGGTGGCCGCTGACGAGCTCGAGTCTTTCTGGCGGGTCGCCACAGATCGGATCCGCGGCGGCGCGCAGCTGACCGTCGAGGAGTGGAAGGCTGCGAACCTGCTCACGGTGGCACGGCTGATCGCGCGCGCGGCGTTGCGCCGCCAGGAGAGCCGGGGCGCGCACTACCGCGACGATTACCCGGAACGCGACGATATACACTGGAAGAAACGCATCAGCGAAACGATCGACCAGTCGTTTTCGCCATAGTCCGACAGGAAAGCAGAGCAATGGCCGAACAGGGCGTGAAGGAGAACAAGGGCGGCGGAAAGAAAGACGCGATGGTGACCGAGATCACCCCGCAATCCGAGGACTTTTCGCGCTGGTATCTCGACGTGGTCAGGCGGGCGGAGCTCGCCGACTACACCGACGTGAAGGGCTGCATGGCCATACGCCCGTATGGCTACGCGATCTGGGAGCTGATTCAGCAGGGGCTCGACCGCCGCTTCAAGGCGACCGGCCACGTCAATGCGTACTTCCCGCTCTTCATCCCCTCCGGGCTCCTGATGAAGGAGAAGGAGCACGTCGAAGGATTCGCCCCGCAGGTCGCGTGGGTCACCCGCGGCGGCGACGAAGAGCTCGCCGAGCCGCTGATCATCCGTCCGACCTCGGAAGTGATCATCGGGACGATGTACGCGAAGTGGATCAAGTCGTGGCGCGATCTGCCCGTGCTGATCAACCAGTGGGCGAACGTCGTGCGCTGGGAAAAGGTCACGCGGCCGTTCCTGCGGACGACCGAGTTTCTCTGGCAGGAAGGCCACACCGCGCACGAGACGGACGCAGAGGCGCAGGAAGAAACGCTGAAAATTCTCGCGCTCTACAAGGAGTTCGCCGCAACCGAGCTGGCCATGCCGGTGGTCGACGGGCAGAAGAGCGAGAGCGAGAAGTTCGCCGGCGCCGCCAAGACGTACTCGATCGAGGCGCTGATGCGGGACGGTCGCGCGATGCAGGCCGGCACCTCGCACAACCTCGGTCAGAACTTCGCCAAGGCGTTCGACATCCAGTTCCAGGGCCGCGACAAGAACCTGCAGCACGCCTGGACGACGTCGTGGGGCGTGTCGACGCGGCTGGTCGGCGGTGTGATCATGACGCACGGCGACGACAGCGGGCTGATTCTGCCGCCGAGAGTGGCGCCGCATCAGGTAGTGATCGTGCCCATCCCCCGTGGTAACTGGCAGGAGACCGTACTTCCGAAAGCTCGCGAGCTGCAGGCGGAGCTCGTGAACGCCGGTGTGCGCGTGATGCTCGACGATCGCGAAGCGTACACGCCAGGCTGGAAGTTTGCCGAGTGGGAACTGCGCGGCGTGCCGCTGCGGATCGAGATCGGTCCGAAGGACATCGAGAAGTCCGCGGTCATGATCGCCCGGCGCGATACGCGTGAGAAGGCCTCGCTTGCGATCGACGGCATCGGCGGTCACGTCGTACGGCTGCTCGAAGAAATTCAACAGGCGCTCTACAACCGCGCCTTGAGTTATCGCGAGGAGCACACCCAGCGCGTGTCGAGCTACGACGAGTTCAAGGCGATGATGGAAGGCCGGCCCGGGTTCGTGATTGCGCCCTGGTGCGGCAGCGCGGATTGTGAGGCGCAGATCAAGGCCGAGACTCAGGCTACGCTGCGTAACATACCGTTTGGTTCAGAGCGTGTCGCCGACAGGTGCATCAAGTGCGGCGGCGAGGCGAGCGTCGAGGCGTGGTTCGCGAAGGCGTATTAAGCATGTGCGGGGTGCGACGTGCCACGTGCGGTGCCGCGGGCGACGGCCCACGCGCGTGCGACGGGTGAGGTGCAACGCCCCGGTTACGTCTCGAACTCCGGCCAGCGTTTCCTGATTCTTCTCATCAGGGCACTGCCTTTTGAGGTCCTCTCGCGTTTGAGGATGGCGGCGAAGGCAGCTCGCAGCTGCTGACGCCAGGTGGCGTCGCGCGAGGGGTCGGCCGCGCTCCAGGCGGTCACGATGGACTCGAGGCACGATTCATCGCCGATCGCGTGGATTGCCGTTGCGAAGTTCGTCGGAAGAGACGTGGTCGCCTGGGCGAGCGTCTCACGAAGGTCGTACAGCGCCACGCGGCTGCCACGCAACGCCAATGCCTGGTGGAGCGCCCCGCGCACGGTCAGCCAACCAGTCCGGTCGGCCTGCGGCTCGGCTTCCCGGGCGCGCACTGATTCGATCATCCGCCGGAGCGTGCTGAGCGGAGCGGTTGCGGCGCGCGCGGTGAGTGCCTCTCGGAAGAGCGTCGGATCGTTTCCGAGCGTTCCCTCGACCGCATCGTCCCACAGCGCGTCGGCATCGGCTCGGACCGGATCATCCGGCGGCAGCACTTCACCTGCTCGCTCAAGGGCGGCGGCCACTGACTCGCGAACCGTGCCAGGCATGCCGCGCAACGCCTCAAATGCCGCAAGCCGCACGCGGCGCTCCCTTGAGGCGTCGAGTGATACCCCGATCAGGGTATCGAGCGCTCCGGCGGCCGCGCGGTCATCCGGAGAGTCGAGGAGTGCTTTGAGGGCTCCAGCCGCTGCGATCGCGACCTCGGCACCTTCCTGCAAGCCTGCCTGAGCCACCGGGAGCACCCGGGGGTCCCCAATGCCTTCGAGCGCGCAGAGAATGCCGATGCGGGTTTGCCGAGCGGCCTTCGGATACTCCGCGAGGAGGCGGTCAACGGCTCGCACCCCGATGAGCGTCAGGCGCGCGACGGCGATGTCGAAGTCGACGGTGCCGCTGCCGCTGCTTCCGAGCGATGCGATCAGCGCACGGACGTCGGAGGACTGGGACGGTTTGATCGCCATGGCATGTGGAGGCGCACCATTGTACGCAAGGTGAACTCGGGTCCGTTTCCCGGACACACGCACATCGTACGTCGCACGCACTACTGCACGCGAATGACGAGAGCCGCCCGCCGATTGAGCCGCCGAGTCTCCTCGCGCGCGTTGTCGTGCTTCGGCCGCTCCTCCCCGTAGCTCACCGTGCGCAGGCGATCGGAGCCGATGCCGCGGCCGGCCAGGTAATCGCGGACTGCGTTGGCGCGGCGATCGGCGAGTGCGAGGTTGTACTCGGCTGTGCCGATGTTGCAGGTGTGCCCCTCGATTTCGAGGCGCAGCTGCGGATTTGCCTGCAGGGCCGTGATCGCCTCATCGAGCGCACGCGTGGCCTCGGGCCTCAGTGAGTAACGGTCGAAGTCGAAGTGAACGTCCTCGAAGACGAACTCCTTCACCGCCGGGCGGATCACCTGGATCGTCACCGCATCGGTCGCGCTCGCCCCCCGAGGGTCGCGCACTTCCACCGTGACCACCACGGGCCCATCCTGCATCGGCGCCGTCCACGGCGACTGGCGATCGGCCGGCGCGCTCAAGGTCCCTGCCGCGGTCCTCCAACGATACGTGAGCGCGTCTCCGTCGGGATCCGTGGCATCTGCAGCGACGGTCGACGTCTTGCCGATTTCCACCGTGCATGGCTCGCAGCGTGCGCGCACACCGGGCGGCCGATTCTGCTGCGCCGCCGACGGGGGTGGCGGCGGCGGTGGTGGGAGCGCGGAAACGACGTAGACGCGGACCCCGGGATGATAGCCGATGCGGAACTCGAAGCCGAGGGCATCGCCGGTCTCGTCGTCGAAGCTGCCGGCCTCGCTGCGTCCATCGATACCGAGGCTGTAATTGATTCCCGCGCCGACGAACAGTCCATTGCTCGCCTGCCACGTGAGTCCAAGAGAAGCGTTGATCGGCCCGTTCTGTACCGAGTCGACCGGCACGAGCAGCGTGCCTTGCGCGGGCAGCGTGCCGATGAAATGGACGGCGTCGTCAAGATAATGCTCGCCGTGGAGCTCCGCCGTGAGCCGCAGGCCGCGGCGGGAGGGGATGCCCGCGCCAATGCCCCATCGAATTCCGTTCTGCAAGTCGTACGTGTCGGGGTCGCCGCGGAAGATCATCCCGCCGAATGCCGAGAGCTCGACGCGTTCATTGAACTCTTTGCTCACGACGGCGTCGACGGCAAAGTCCGCACGTCCGGTTCCGGCGCCGTCGTCGTCACTGGCAGTTGGCAATTTCACCATGCCCCGTACGGCGAACGCTACAGGCTGCTGCCGCCGCTGAGACGTCAGATTGAACTTCGCCCCAGCCCAGACGTCGCCGATCTTGTTTCCGCTCCAGCCCGAGTTCACGAATGGATACTCGTTGATCACACCCCCGAACTCAGGGAGCAGCGGGCTGAAAAGTGGACGCACGTCCCGGTCGATCCGTGTCACTGCCGTGAACGCGCCGAACAGCTCCACGCGGTCCGCAACGCCGAATCCGAACGTGACGGGCCATCGAGACAGGTCGGTGAATCCCTGGTCGTAATCGAAGTTCACGCGATACGCGCTGAGCGACCAGTTGCGGGCCGGCAGGATCTCACCGGTTGGAACGAACCACAGACCAGTATCGCCGCTGATGGTCGTGGTCGCCGGGCGCGTGTCGACGCGGGTCTGGCCGCGAGTCGTTCCTTGCGCACCGGCGGGCGTCGCGGTCTGCGCGCCGGCAGGCGTCGCAGCCAGCACGGCCGAGGCGATGAACAAACCTGCGAGCTTCTTGATGGCCGCCTCCCTTGAAGCTCTGTTGGAGTGTCTCCGACGGACACGACAGAGCCTACCTCAACAATAATAAGGCAAAGCCTTCGCTGGCTGAGAGGATTCGCAGGTTACGCGATGGACTTCTTGCGCGGAGCGACGATCCATGCGATCAGGATGCTGATCGCATATAACCCGAGCATCGGCCCCGCCATCAGCGCCTGCGACACGACGTCAGTGCCCGGGCTGATCACGGCGGCGACGATGAAGATGATGAGCACGGCGTACTTCGTGTTGCGTGCCAGAAAACCGGCGGTGACCATCTGCATTCTGGCCAGGAAGAACACGACCGTGGGCATCTGGAAGATGAGGCCAAAGCCGAGCAGCATCTTGACGTACAGCGAAAAGGCATCCCCGATGTTCGGCAGGAACCGCATGTATTCGGTCTGCCAGCCGAGGAAGAACAGCCAGGTCCACGGAAACGCCACGTAGTGTGAGAACGCCGCGCCGAGGAGGAAAAAGACCGTCGAAAACACCACGAAAGGAATCGCGAACTTCTTCTCGTGCGAGTAAAGCCCCGGTGCGATGAACAACCAGAGCTGATAGATGATCAGTGGAGACGCGAGCATCAACCCGCCCAGCGCTCCCACCTTCATCGTCAGCATGAAGGGCTCGAACCCGCGAGTGTAGATGAACCCTTCCCCTCCAGTGCCGGCGGGCTGCGTCGACTTGAGTACCTCGTACAGGGGAACGAAGATGAACTGCTGGATGCGTCCGGCGAAGACGAATGCAACCGCGCAGCCCCCCAGGAGTGAATAGACGGAGTAGATCAGCCGCTTGCGCAGTTCGTCGAGATGCTCGAGGAACGACATCCGCGCGCCGGCGTCATCGTCGTCGAACGCATCGCGGTCCGTGAGCTCGATCCGCGACTCGTCTTCGTCGTCCGGACGCGCGGGTGACGCGCTGGGAAAGGGAACGAGCGCCATCTCGCCCTTCAGGCGTGCGTGTCGGTGCTGCGGGGCACCGCGTCCTCGGCCGAACGCGGGGCAGCAGCCGGCTCGGGCGCACGCTGACGGTCCGACGATTTCTGTTCCTCGATCCGGATCTCCTCGTCGAGTGTGTTGCGGAGCTCGTTCGACGCCCGCTTGAACTCGTTGAGGCTGCGCCCCAGTGACCGTCCGAGCTCGGGCAGCTTCCGGGGCCCGAAGATGATGAGCGCGATCGTCAGAATAATGATCAGCTCGGGAACCCCGATTGAACCGAACATAGAAAAGTCCTTGCAGAAGCTGATGTTACGAACCGTCGGCCGAACGACCGCGGTACTCGTCGATTATAGGAACCGCGCGCTCGCAGGGTCAAGCACGCGTGCAATGCTTATCGCCGGAAGTCGTTGCGAGCGTGACACTTCCTCTGTTAGGATGCCACATATGCGCAGTCCGCGTTTTCTCCCTGCCGCCCTGCTGGCGGTCTTTGTTTCTGCAGGCCTTGGTGGCGTCTTCGGCGGCAATCTGGCCGCGACGCAGGACGATCGGGCGCCGTTCCGTGTGTACACGGAAGCGATCGCGGCCATCCAGCGTGAATACGTCGAGGCGGTTCCGTCCGAACAACTCGTGTATGGCTCCATCGACGGATTGCTGAACACGCTCGATCCGCACTCGAACTTTTTCAAGCCGCGCGACTATGCGCAGATGCGCGAGCGACAGCAGGGCAGCTACTACGGCCTCGGCGTGACGATCGCGTCGATCGACGGCGACATCACCATCCAGTCCATCTTCGAGGGCTCGCCTGCGTACAAACGCGGCATCCGCCGCGGCGACATCATCGCGAAGGTCGAGGGCGAAGACATGAAGGGATGGACGACCGACCAGGCCGTCCGCCGACTGAAGGGTCCGAAGGGTACGAAGGTCAACATCTCGATCAGGCGCCGCGGTGCCGACGATCTCATCGACATGGAAGTCGTGCGCGACGAAGTCAACATCACAACCGTCCGCGGCGCGTTCATGATCGATAAGGAGACCGGTTACGTGAAGCTCGCCGAGTTCTCGGAGACGTCCGACCGCGAGCTCGGCGCCGCACTCGAACAGCTCCAGACACAGGGCATGAAACGGCTCGTGTTCGACTTGCGCGACAACCCCGGTGGCTTGCTCGATCAGGCGATCCTCGTGGCCAACCGGTTTCTTCCGAAGGGAGACCTCATCGTCTACCAGCGCGGGCGCGTGCAGAACTCCGACGACGACTATTACGCAGAGCTGCCAAGTGAATATACCGAGCTCCCAATGGTGGTGCTCGTGAACCGGAACAGTGCAAGCGCCTCGGAAATCGTGTCGGGCGCGTTCCAAGATCACGACCGCGCGTTCGTTGTGGGCGAGACGACGTTCGGCAAGGCTCTCGTGCAGTCGGTTTACCGCATCTCCGAAGGCGCAGGTGTCGCCGTGACCACCGCACGCTACTACACGCCGAGCGGCCGGCTGATTCAGCGTCCGTGGGACGGCACCTTCGACGAGTACCTGATGTACTCGCTGAAGGATCAGAGCGAGCAGCGGTCGCACACCAACGCGGAGCTGAAATACACCGATGCGGGTCGCAAGGTGTACGGCGGTGGCGGCATCGAACCCGACAAGTTCATTTCCGGCCCCATCGAAGGATTCTCTCCGACCCGCTTCGGCCGTCAGCTCTTCGCGCGACAGATGTTCGCGCAGTTCGCGGACCAGTTCACCGCCGAGGGCGATACGCGACTCGCGCAAGCGAACAAGAACCGCAAACGGATCGCGAAGGGCTTCACGGTCAACGAGGAGATATTTGCGGATTTCCGCAAGTTTCTGGAGACGCAGAAGGTAAGAATCGACGAAGAGTCATTCAAGAGCGACGAGGCGTTCATCCGCGCGATGATCCACTACGACATCGACGTGGCACTGTTCGGTGTCGGCGAGGCGCGGCGCAACCTCATCGCGAAGGACCCGCAGGCGCAGCTCGCCCTCCAGCAGTTCGGCGAGGCACAGAAGCTCGCGCAGCTGTCGAAGAGCCATCCCGCGAAACCGGGAGGCAGGGGAGGTCAGTAGGGCTTTGGCCCCAGATTTTGGGGCTGCATTTTGATGTTGCCCTAGGTATAGGGCCTTGTTAGACTGACGACCGTTTTCCGAGCCAGGGGCCATCCCGTTCTGGACGGGGTGTGGCGCGGACGAGCGGTCTTTGTTTACCTCAACAAGTTCAAGCATTTTCCCAGCTGCTTCGGGGCGAGTTCCGCTCGCGCCCGGCGCAGCTTTTTTGTTTGTGGCGCCAGACGGGCGCCTGCCCAGGCCACCTGTGAGGAATCACCATGCGGTTGAACCGAATTGAAATTGCCGGCTTCAAGAGCTTTCCGGACCGGTCCGAGCTGACGTTCGACGAAGGCGTGACCGCGATTGTCGGACCCAACGGCTGCGGCAAGAGCAACGTGGTCGACGCCCTGACCTGGGTTCTCGGAGAGCAGAGCGCCAAGAGCCTTCGCGGCGATCGCATGGAGGACGTCATCTTCGGTGGCAGCGACGCGCGCAAGCCGACGGCGGCCGCCGAAGTCCGATTGAAGCTCTCCGGCGTTGCCGCACGCGTCCCGTCGGGACGGGATGGCGGCGGCACGCGGCCGGCTGTCTTGCAGATGCCCGTTGAATTGATGGGCGGCGGCGTGGCTGTGGAAGCGCCGATTGCGGTGGAGGAGGAACCGCCGCTCATCGTGCGTGACGTCGAATTGATGCGCCGGCTGTATCGCTCTGGTGAGAGCGAGTACCTGATCAACGGCGAGAGCTGCCGCTTGAGAGATGTGCAGGACCTGCTGATGGACGCTGGCCTGGGCATAAAGGCGTACGCCGTCATCGAACAGGGCAAGATCGGACAGATCCTGAGCGCGCGTCCGACCGATCGGCGGCAACTGATCGAAGAGGCGGCCGGCGTCACGAAGTACAAGAGCCGGCGGCGGCAGGCGGAGTTGAAGCTCGAAGCTGCGCAGCAGAACCTCACGCGCGTCGACGACATCATTTTCGAAGTCGAGAAGCAGCGCGGCACGCTGAAGCGGCAGGCCGCCAAGGCTCGTCGCTACCGTCGCCTGCGCGACGAGCTGCGCCGCTGGGAGAAGGTGCAGTTTGCGAACCGGTACCGCGTTCTCGGCCAGTCGATCGAGTCCGCCCGCACGCGGCTGGCGGACGCGCGCGCCCGCGAGGCCGCGGCATCCGCGCATCTCGCAGAAGTCGAAGCGACGCTTGAAGCGCTGCGACTCGAGCTCACCGAGGCGGATTCACGGACCACCGCCGCTCGCGAAGCGGCGCACGCGCGAGAACTGGAGATCGGCCGCGCCGAGCAGCAGATCGCGTTCGACAAGCAGCAGGTCGAAACGCTGTCGAGGACATCCGTCGAGATCGAACAGGAGATCGCCTCGCTCGACTCGAGGCGCGAACCGGCGCGTCTGGAGCTCGAGGCGCGGCGCGACGCGCAGGTCAAAGCGGCAGCGGAGCGCGGTGAAGCGTCGGACACGATGCGCGCCGAGGAAGCCGCGCACGCCGCTCTTCAGCGGGGCATCGAGGGGCTCGAGGCCGACGTGGAGGCGGCGCGCAGCGAGGTCTTCGCAGCGGTGAACGCGGCGACAGCATTGCGGCACGCCATGGAGCATGCAGCTTCCGCCCGTACTCGCATCACGGAACAGTTGAACAAGCTCGAGATCGAGAGTGCGGACCTGCGCGTCGAAGCCGAGCGTGCGGCGCGGGAGCGTTCCGCTGCCGAAGAAGCAATGGTCCGTGCACGTGAGGCCATCGATACGCTGCGCCTCGATCGCGCCATGCGCGAGTCGGAGCTTGCGGCCGCACGTGCGGATCGCGATCTGCGCCTGCGTGAGTACCGCGAGCGTGAGCACGAGCTTGCCGGCCTCCGTGGCCGTCTCACGTCTCTCGAGGAACTTGCCGCGGCGCGCGCGGAGTACGGCGATGCGGCGCGTCTCGTGCTCGCCGGCGCTGCGGAGGACGTCGCGCACATGGGATCGGTGGCGGACGCGCTCGAGGTGGAGCCGGGGTACGAACGTGCGGTTGAAGCGTGTCTCGGCGACGTGCTGCAGCACGTCGTGGTGCCGTCACACCATCACGCCGAAGCGGGTTTGCGTTTCGCGCGGGAGCAGGATGCCGGCCGCGTTGGGTTCCTTGTCGGATCCGCCGCGGCGATCGTCGACCTGACGCCACCAGCGGCCAGTCTGTTGCCGCTCTCGCAGGTTGCCCGCGTGTCCGGCGGCGGCGCGGACGCCGTTCGTGCGGCAATCGCAAATATGTGGATTGCTGCGTCGTGGGAGGCTGCCCGCGACGCATCCGCGATCACCAACGCTCCGGTCGCCACGGCGGAAGGGGACGTCTTCAAGGGAGCGGCGATCGTCGAAGGCGGCGCGCGCGCCGAAGCGCGCGGGATCCTCGCCACGAAGCGCGAGATCAAGGAGCTGCGCGAACGCTGCGAGGCGGAGCACGAACGCGTCGAACGCCTGCGCGGCGACATCGCGCAGCTCGATGTGGTGGTGGCGAGTGCCGAGTCGACGATCCTGTCGCTCCAGGGTGAGCTGCATCGGCAGGAGAAGGCGATCGTCGGTTTCGAGCTGCAGGGTTCGAGCGCGCGCGACGCCGCCGATCGCGTGCGCCGCAAGCAGGAACAGATCGCGACCGAGCGACGGTCCGCGGAGGAAGAGTTGCGCTCGCAGCAGGCGCGGCACGAAGAAGCGCGCGAGTCGATCGCGCGCATCGAGGAGGAACAGAAAACCGCTGACGGGCAGCTGAACACGGCACAGCGGAAGTTGTTTGCCGCGCGTGAAGCGGTACAGTCGCAGGGTGCCAGAACGGCGGAGGCCAAGGCCGCCCATGCCGCGCTCGTCGAACGCGCGAGCGGACTCGCCATCGAGGTCCAGCGCCTCGAGGAAGCGTCTCGCGAGCTGGCGGCGCGCATCGACCGCAGGGGCGAGGATCTCGCGCGTACTCAGCAGCGCACGACAGAGCTGTCCGAGTCGATCGTTGCGGCGGAAGCCCGGCTGATCGCGAATATCCGGACGTTCGACGAGCTTCGGGAGCAGGTGCGGATCGCCGACGACCGTTCGCAATCGCTGCGCGGTGATTTCGAGCGGCAGGAGCTGGTGATCCGCGAAGCGCGTCGGGCGCTGGAGTCCATTCGCAACGAAGTCGCGCAGCTCGATGTGGAGCGCGCCACGGCGGAAGCCGACCTCGCACATCTCGGCTCGTCATGTGCCGACGCTGTGCAAGCCACACTCGACGAAGTGACGGCGGAGGTGGAGCAGCTGGAGCGCCAAGGGCTCCTGGCGAGCCCGAAACCCGTCGATGACGCGCCCGAAGCGGCGGAGGTCGAGGACGATCCGGCCGCACAACTGGACACGACGCCGGCCGTCACAGAGACGCAGACGATGACGCCCGACGAGATGGTCGCGGACCTGAAGTCGAAAATCGAGCGGATGGGCGCCGTCAACATGATGGCCATCGACCAGTTCGACGACCTTGAATCGCGCCATACCTTCCTCACCGTCCAGCGAAAGGATCTCGTGGACTCCATCGCCGCGACCGGCGAAGCGATCAAGAAGATCGACAAGACGACCAGAGAACGCTTCCGCGAGGCGTTCACGGTCATCAACCAGAATTTCGAGGGCACTTTCACTACGCTGTTCGGCGGCGGCAAAGCGGGGCTGGTGCTGCTCGATGAAAGCGATCAGCTCGAGAGCGGCATCGATATCATCGCGCAGCCGCCGGGCAAGCGGCTGCAGAGCGTCCAGCTGCTCTCGGGCGGCGAGAAAGCGCTGACGGCGATGGCGTTGATGTTCGCCATTTTCAAGTACCGTCCCAGCCCGTTCTGCCTGCTCGACGAGATCGACGCGCCGCTCGACGACGCGAACATCGGCCGGTTCGTCGAGATGCTCCAGGGCATGCAGGACCACACGCAGTTCATCCTCATCACCCACAACCGGAAAACGATGGAGATCGCGAACCGTCTATACGGTGTGACGATGGAGGAGCCCGGAGTTTCGAAGCTCATTTCGGTGCAACTCAACTGACCGATCGTCAGGAGCTGGGAGCTGGGAGCTGGATCGATTCGTGTCAGGAGATTCCTCCCAGCTCCTGACTCCTTGCTCCTTGCTCCTGTGTCGTGAACGAACCGAAGTCTTCCCGTTACCATCGGCTGAAGCGGCGAGCGGGATTCGTGTCGCTCGCATCCTCGGTGACAGTTCTGGCGGCACTCCTCGTGCTGCGTCCGGCGTTGCCGCTCGTGGTGTATGTGGTAGTGCTCGCTGCGCTCCATGAACTGGTGACGTTCCCGATCGCAGCGTATCGAGGCTACTTCCTCGAGCATCGTTACGAGCTGTCCACTGAACCCCGTCTCGTGTGGTTACGCGATCATCTGAAGGGCTTCGCGCTTGGCCTCGGGTTGTCGGTGGCTGGCGCCGAGGTCGTGTACGCGCTCATCGGCTGGAACGAGCGTTGGTGGTGGCTGGCGGCGGCTCTGGTCGCCACTGCTGTAACACTCCTCTTCGTCCTGCTCGCCCCCGTCGTCCTGCTCCCGTTGTTCTTCAAGTTCACGTCGCTGCGGCGGCCGGAGCTTGGCGAACGTCTCGTCGCCCTCTCGACCCGCGCGGGCGTGCCCGTGCTCGGCGTCTACGAGTGGGGGCTCGGCGCGAAGACGCGTCGCGCCAATGCGGCCCTCGTCGGCACCGGCCGAACCCGTCGCATCCTCGTCTCGGACACGCTGCTCGCGCAGTACAGCGACGACGAGATCGAAGTCGTACTCGCGCACGAACTGGCACACCATGTTCATTGGGATATCGCAAAAGGCATCGCGCTCGAGTTCGCGCTCCTGCTCGTGAGCGGCTATGCCGCCGCGCGTGCGCTCGCGCTGTCGTGGCAGCCGCTTGGGCTGCGGGCGCCCGACGATCCGTCAGGGCTCCCTCTTCTGGTGCTGGCGGCAGGTACGGTGATGCTGGTGGCGACACCGCTCGTGCATGCGTTCTCGCGCGTGAACGAGCGCCGCGCCGACCGCTTCGCGCTCGCGCTCACCCGTCGCAACGACGCGTTCGTCAGCGCGATGCGACGCCTCGGGGTGCAGAATCTCGAGGAGGAAAATCCAACGCGAACGAGCGTCTGGCTGTTTCACTCGCATCCACCGATCGAGGAGAGGATCGAAGCGGCTCGAACAGGGATCCGTTAGAGGACGCGCGTCAGCGAGGCGTGGCTGGAACGGACGGCGTGACGAGTCGCCGCAGGTCCCGGACCCATTCAAGCGTCAGCACTGCGAAGTCGGAGCGGTCGTGCCCTGTGTCGGGCCTGTACAAGAGCACCGCACCATCAGGCCTGCCGCCGACGCCGATCGCCCTGTTCAGCCGCGGCACGACGATTACAGGAGACCCGGCCAGCTCACCGTCCGAAGGGAAGGGAATCGCCATGAGCGCATCGCTCGCGTGGAAGTAGAGCGTTCGTCCATTGCGCGTCCAGAGAGGCCTGGTGCCGCCATCTTTTGAGATGGGCAGGCGCTTTCCATCCGCCAGCCTGAGGACGGACACTTCCCATCGACCGCTTTCGTCAGATTGATATGCCAGGAACCTTCCGTCCGCCGACAGGGCCGGCGCCGTTTCGTCGAACGGAGTATGGACGACCAGTGATGCCGAACCGGGATCCGACAGCCGCAAGATGCCGATATCCGAGCGGCTGTCACCACCGGTCTCCGTATACGCCAGTTCGCCATTACTCGCCGTGCCGGGAAACAGGTGTCGTCCGGAGCGCGCGAGAATTCGGTGCTCCTCGCCGCCTACGGCCGGCCGCGACCACATCTCGTATGCTCCGGACCGCCTGGTCGCGTAGAAGACGTTTGCGCCGTCGGCGGACCACACCGGTGAGGCATTGGGAGCCGAGTAGGTGAGCCGTGTCGACGTGCCACGCTGGACGTCGACGACCCACACATCTGGCCGCGATTCCCCGTCGACGCCGACCACGCGGGTGCCGTCCGGCGACAGGGAGGGCTGCCGTTCTATGGAAACGATCGACGTCGTCTGATCCGGTGCGCTGCTCCAGGACCAGACAGGGGGCGGTGCGACCTGCTCGACGAAGCTGAGGCCGGCGACCGCGAGCGCGCCGTTCTCGGAAACGGCCATATGCGGGGAGGTGACGAATCCTTCGATCACGTGCTCGGCGCCGATTGGAACCTGACGGATCGGATCCATGGCCACCGCGTGCACGTCAGCATCGCGTACGAACGCGAGATATTCGCGGCCGACGGCACGTCCGAGTTCCGCTCCCTCGAGCAGCGTACGCCAGGACGTTGCGGGGCGGCTGCCGGCGTAGGGCAGCACCGCGAGTCGTCCTGGTATGCCTTCGATCGGTGACGTCACGACCGTGAAAAGAATCCCTCCGCCATCAGGCATGAGGCTCGGGAACACGTGCCGGATTTCTCCGTGTTCCGCTGATGGACTTGTCAGGACCTCGACGTCCCCGCCCTGATCCGATACCTGCAGCAGACCACCGGCGAGCGACGCTGCGAACACGATCGCGCCGTTCGGCGTCCAGACGGCGCCGTAGGGCTGCGACGCATCCGTGATCGTCACCGGCGAGCCGCCCTGGAGTGACACCTTTTTCAGTTTCCCATCGGCAAAGAATCCGATCCACAGACCATTCGGCGAGAAGAAAGGCGCTGCCGCTCCGTCGGTAAACGGGATCGCGCGCTCTCCCAGCGATTCGAGATCACGCAGATAGAGCCGACAGTGCTGGCTCACGCACGCGGACCAGGCGACGCGGCCGCCGCTGGGGGAGAGCGCGAGAGCTGGCGCCCGTTTGTCGAACTGCTTGTCGCGACCGAGCTCGATGGGGATCTTCACTATGGGTCGTGCGACCGGCTCGTCCTTTGTGGCAAGCCAGACGGCACTCAGGGCGGTGAGGAACGACAGTATGGCGATGCTCCACGGCACCAGCTCGTTGGCGATCGACGGCCGAACCGGTTCGCCGGGCGGATCGATGCTCCGAGGGGCCTCGGTTTCGGCCGCTTCAGGCAACTGCGAGAGGCCCGCGGCCGTCGCCGCGAGTTCCGACACAGGCGCCACGAAGCGATAGCCTCGCCGATGAACGGTCTGGATGTAGGTGGGTGCCTGTGAATCGTCGCCGAGCGCCTGTCGCAGATAGCTGACTGCCTCGGCGAGGGACGTGTCGGTGACGAACGCCTCCTTCCAGACGGTGTCGATGAGCTCCTGCCGGGCCACGACGTCACCGGCGCGTGCGAGCAGCAGCTCCAGAACGCCGAGCACCCGCGGCGGAAGCGCGATCTCCGCATCGTCGCGGCGGAGCAGCCGGCGTTTCGGATCGAAGACGAATGCTCCAAACCTCACCGGCGTGGTCGTGGCGTTCGCGAAAGACATTCGAAACCCTGCGGAAAATCGAATGTTATCCCGCCTTAAGAAGAACTTAAAGAATTCTTGCGGGCAATTGACCTCTCGTTCAAGACACTGTCGCAGCGCCGCAGGAGACTCGGGCGCATGTCTATCTTCGCAACCAAATCGATCGAGCAGATCAAAGCGGAGCAGTTGGGGCACGAAGGTGCGGGCGGCTTGCGGCGGGTGCTTGGGCCCGGACAGCTCATCATGCTCGGCGTCGGCGCCGTCATCGGAACCGGAATCTTCGTGCTGACTGGACAGGCGGCCGCGGCCAACGCCGGACCCGCGATTGTCATCTCCATGGTCCTCGCGGGTCTCACGAGCGCGCTGGCAGCTCTGTGCTATTCAGAGTTTGCCGCCACCGTGCCCGTTGCAGGATCCGCCTACACCTACGCTTACGCGACGCTCGGTGAGTTCATCGCGTGGGTCATCGGCTGGGACCTGATTCTGGAGTACGCGCTCGGCGCTGCGACCGTGGCGGTCGGATGGTCTGGAAACCTGGTGACCCTGCTCGGACAGCTGGGGCTGTCATTTCCCGCCGCGTTCAGCGCCGCGCCGGGAACGGCCGTGGCTGTCGCAAGTGGAGATCCCGTCACAGCGGTGTTCAATCTACCAGCGGTCCTCATCACGATCGCGGTCACCGCGCTGCTGATGTTCGGCGTCAGTGAATCGGCGACCGTAAACGCGGTGATCGTCGTCGTGAAGGTCGCTGTCGTGCTCATCGTGATCGGCGCCGGGGCGATGTTCATCGATCCTGCCAATTGGCATCCCTTCGTTCCGGAGAACACCGGGCGGTTCGGTGAATACGGATGGAGCGGTGTGCTGCGCGGCGCCGGTGTGATCTTCTTCGCCTATATCGGTTTCGACGCGGTCTCCACGTCCGCGCAGGAAGCGAAGAATCCTCAGCGCGACATGCCGATCGGCATTCTCTGGTCGCTCGCCATCTGCACCATTCTCTACGTGCTGGTTTCCGGCGTGATGGTCGGGCTCGTGCCCTACCGGTCCATGCTGAACCAGCCGGCGCCGCTCGTCGTTGCCATCGAAGCGGCCGCCGGCCGCGCGGCCGGGACGCCGTGGGCATCGCCGATGGCCATTGTGAAGATCCTCGTCACCGTTGGCGCACTCGCGGGCCTGAGCTCGGTGATGGTCGTCATGATGCTCGCGCAGCCGCGCATTTTCCTGGCGATGGCGAAGGACGGCTTGATGCCCAGGTGGGCCGGCCGCGTCCACCCGCGATATCACACACCGCACGTCTCGACGATCGTCACCGGGACCGTGGTCGCCATCGCCGCCGGGCTGACGCCGATCGGCACGCTGGGAAATCTCGTCAGCATCGGCACGCTCATGGCGTTCGTGATCGTCTCCATCGGCATCATCGTGCTGCGTCGAACGCGTCCGGAACTTCCGCGTCCGTTCAGGATGGCGATGGTTCCGCTCCTGCCGATGCTCTCGGCAGCCGTCAGCTTTCTGCTGATGCTCAGTCTCCCGCGCAGTACGTGGGAGCGCCTGATCATCTGGATGGTGATCGGTATCGCGTTTTACTTCTTGTACGGATACAGGATGAGCAGACTGCGGAGCGCAACTGAAGAACTGCGGCAGGGAATCAGGAGCTGATTCCCCGGTGCTTACTTCACTGACAACTGGCCGTGCATGCCCTTGCAGCGTTCGTCCTGCGTGAGGTTGCAGTAGAAGCGCTCGCTGCCGCTCGCACGGAACTCGAAGGTCACGGTCTGGCCGGCGCCCGCCCGCTTGGCTATGCGATAGGGGCCATCCATGGTGAAACTGTGAGGCATGTCGACAGCCGTGAAGGTGATCTTCACGATGTCGTCTTTCTGGACTTCGATTGTGGACGGAGCGAACGTGTATTGGTCCGCACGGATGGTGAATTCACGCACGGTGCCCTGTTCGGCGCCGGCCCCTGTCGTGCCGACAATGGCCGCGCCGATTACAAAAAACGCGACGGATGCGACGCCGAGTAAGGTCTTTTTCACAGCAGAATCCCTACCCATTAGACGGTCCGTCGCGCCACGCAGTTTGTGGCGGACGGAATGAGGGTGTTATTCCCCTTTTCGGTCTGTTGAGCCCTGGGCTGCAGCTGGCTGCTTGCCTTCTTCGGGGTTCAGCAGCGCTTTACGGCTGAGCCGAATCTTGCCGGAAGGATCGATATTGATGACCTTCACCATCACCTGTTCGCCTTCCTTCAGTTCGTCCCGAACGTCCTTCACCCGATAGTGCGCAATTTCGGAAACATGCAGCAGACCGTCGACTCCGGGCATGATTTCGACGAAGGCGCCGAAATCCGTAATCCGCTGCACCTTCCCGACGTACGTCTTGTTCAATTCGGGAGTGGCTGTGAGCTCCTGGATGATCCCGATCGCCTTCTGCGCCGAGGCTTCATCGGCGGACGCGACATTGACGCGGCCGTCGTCCTCGACATCGATCTTCACGCCCGTGCGCTCGATGATGCTGCGGATCATCTTGCCGCCCGGCCCGATGACGTCGCGGATCTTGTCGACGGGAATCCGGATCGTGACGATTCGCGGCGCGTACGCGGAGACGCTGGTGCGCGACTGGCCGAGCGTTTCGAGCATCTTGTCGAGGATGAACATGCGCCCGCGATTCGCCTGCTCGAGCGCCTTGCGCATGATCTCCATCGTGATGCCGGAGACCTTGATGTCCATCTGCAGCGCGGTGATTCCCTTCGCGGTACCGGCCACCTTGAAGTCCATGTCGCCGTAGTGATCTTCCGCGCCGGCGATGTCGGTGAGCACCGCGTACTTGCCCGTCGACTCGTCCATGATGAGGCCCATCGCGACTCCGGCGACTGGCGCCTTCAGCGGCACGCCCGCGTCCATCATCGCGAGCGTTCCTCCGCATACTGACGCCATCGAAGACGATCCGTTCGACTCGAGAATGTCGGAGACGATGCGCACGGTATAGGGGAACTGCTCTTCGGCCGGCATCATCGGTGCGAGCGCGCGTTCGGCGAGCGCGCCATGGCCGATCTCCCGCCGCCCCGGTCCGCGCAGGAACTGCACTTCGCCGACGGAGAACGGCGGGAAGTTGTAGTGGAGCATGAAGCGCTTCCACTGCTCGCCGTCCATCGTCTCGATCTTCTGCTGGTCGTCGGCGGTGCCGAGCGTCGCCGTGACGAGCGCCTGCGTTTCACCGCGCGTGAACACCGACGATCCGTGCGTGCGTGGAAGCACGCCCACTTCGATCGTAATCGGCCGGATCTGATCGAATGAACGTCCGTCGAGGCGCTTGCCGCGCTGCAGCGCCTCGTCGCGCATGACCTTCTCCTTCAGTTCCTTGAAGATGGTCTTCGCGTCGCTGCGACGTTCGATCTCGGCATCGGGAATGCTCGCGATCAGGTCGGCGAGCACCTGGTCCACGGTGGTGTAGTTGGTCAGCTTGTCCTGGATCCGCATCGCATCGGCGAGCGGCCCGTAAGCCTTCTCTTCGACCTCGCGATAGAACTCGTGACCGATCTCCTTCACCTTGAGCTGGATCTTGTTCTTGCCGGCATGCGCGGCGAGCGCGTCGATGCCCGCGATGATCTCGCGGATCGCGGCATGCGCGTGGTCGAGCGCTTGAACGACCTCCTCCTCGGAGACCTCAGACGCGCCTGCTTCGACCATGACGATCGCGTCGGTGCTGCCCGCGACGATGAGGTCCAGGCGGCTGTCGCGCCGCTGCCCGAACGTGGGATTGATGATGAACTGACCGTCGATCAGGCCGACGCGAACGCCTGCGATGGTCCGTGTGAAGGGGATGCCCGACAATGCGAGCGCGGCGGATGCGCCAGTGATCGCGAGAACGTCGGAATCATTATCGGTGTCGGCGGAGAGCACGAGGGCGATCACCTGTGTTTCGTGCCGCCAGCCGTTCTGGAACAGCGGGCGAATCGGACGGTCGATCAGGCGGCTCGTGAGCACTTCCTTTTCCGTAGGCTTGCCTTCGCGTTTGAAGAAGCCGCCGGGGATGCGTCCGGACGCGTACGTGTATTCCTTGTAGTCGACCGTCAACGGCAGGAAGTCGATCCCTTCGCGCGGATTTGCCGCGGCGCACGCCGACACGATGGTCCTCGTGAC
>Ga0247824_10000322_pt1 | contig 22490 bp, 16 predicted proteins | sample 13C_PalmiticAcid_FD_194412 | JGI IMG/M metagenome (GOLD analysis project Ga0247824, IMG submission 194412) | Soil microbial communities from agricultural site in Penn Yan, New York, United States - 13C_PalmiticAcid_Day48 | ecosystem: Environmental > Terrestrial > Soil > Agricultural land...
GCGTGAGGCAGTCCGTCTTGGAGTCCAATTCCAGGTCGGAGGCAAATGGTGTTCATTTGTGGCGATTGAGACAAGCAAGGAAAAGGACGATGATGCGACTCTGAATGAGATTGGTGTGGAAGTCGAAGACAGGGCCAAGGAAGCCAGGGAGATCATCATTGTCAAAGAAACCGAGAAGACTGATGTGTGTGGACTTGCTGGGTCTTCCATGTTTCGTTGTGCTGTTAGTCGTGGTAGTACTCTCGGGTCACAGCCTCCTCCTCCATGTGCTGCTCCCATGGCCAATTCGAGTTCTCGTCGTTCCTCTCTCAAGATGAAAAAGAGTCCGATGATTTTTCATGGTCCCGCTTCCATTTCCAAATGTGACAAATCTGATGACGGGGATAACGCTTCCGAAAGTACCGAATCTGATGATGAGGCTGATGCTATGGAATGTTATGTCGCTGAAAGTAGCCCAGTCGTTAGCCGCAAGGGTTCTTCACGGCTCAGTCGTGTTCTCTCTAGCGCAAAAGGAGTTTTTAGTGCCGCCTCTCTCGGTACTGGATCTTTAAGAGCCTCCTCTGCTGCTAAAAAGTCAGTAGCCGCTCCCCGCCTTCGATCTTCCCCTAGTGCATCTGGAGCTTCCGGATCTGCCGCTGGTACAGTTGCTCAAGGTGCTGAATCTAATGTCCATGGTATCGTAGGCTTGCAGACATTTGAAGGGTACTGGGAATGGCAGGAGAGGCTACTCTCTTGTGTGGGTGTGGATCCTGCACTGGCTGCAGAAGCGGTCAAAAAGCATGGATGGGATCTCAAGGTGGCAGCTACGGCACTCGCGATCGTGTTCCTGGAGAAGAAGAAGATCGACGAGAAGGATGCATGGGAGCTGGTGGTTGAGAAGGCCAAGGGGTGGATGGAAGAACAAATTGGTGCAAATGAGGTTGTCGTTGTGCTGCACAAGGCTTCTGAGTTGGTGAAGTAAAAAACAACCACGACAATATCTCAACTGGTGTGGGAGAGGGACTAGCAATTGCTTGGGTGGTTTGGTGACTCGATTCAATGCAACGATAGGCAAATCCTTAAAGTAAAAGTTTTATTGGTATCGTTGTCGCTATTATTGTCGCCACTTGTTCAGCCATGGTCCAGATGTCGGTTTTTTCCCCTTCCTCTATTGCTCCTGCTTCTGCTCAAGATCTCTAATCACTGTGTGGACCGATACTGTTGTTGTTGTGGCTGTCGCGACCATGTTGTTGACAAAGAACTATATCCATGCGGGTCCGTGGCTATGTGGCAGGCGATGGACGATGGGGATCGCGGTGATGCGACCTTGTACTGGAGGTCTATGAACGCCGAACTTTCAGTGAATGACTTGTCGATACAAGATGTACGTGGGCTAAATCCGCTTGACAGTCAACTTTTGAAGCAGCGTAGGGCATAGGAGAGCCGGTGAATCGTTTCCGTGAAATAGTCAAGAAAGTCATCAGCATGGCATTGGTGGGGTCCGAGATCAAGGGGGCATCAACCCAAATGGTAAAGGGCCCCAGTACCTCCAATATTTCTGTGGATCAGTCCCTGGACACGCCGCCCTTGATAGAAGGATCGGGGTTGCCCGCCCAACGTTGCACAAATTTGAATGCAAGGCGATCTCGTGTTTTTGGTTGAAGACCAATTACTGCTCCTGCTCCTGCCTTGTATCAATGTTCTTGTCCCAGGTGAATGCTCGAGAAAGCACGGAGCTGGTTTCTTTCTTGTCCTGCTTGCTGTTCCTTTGGCTGAAAACGATGTCTCAAAAGGTTGAAGAATCTTGGACGAGAATGGATGGGTTCCTGCATGACCCGACAAGTTTGATGAGGACGCGATCGACTGATGACGGTGGAGTTCCACAGGCGAGATGAGGGCTGCGAAGAGGGTCTGGTGCGTGTGGCAGTGCTGGGTGTATCCAGTCGGAGTCTTGTCGTGAACCTGGGCAAGAGATGAGGGGCGAGGGAGCCAAAAGCCCAAGAATGCTCTTTTATCACTTTGTTTCCTCCTCAACTTGTCTTCCAAATTCCACAGAATACCTTCGGTGACCTTCAGCAACCATCCAGTGCAGTAAGTGCCAGCGCCAACGGACTCGGATATTGCCATCAGACGTTCATTGACTCGGCTGGAGGAAGACAAAATGCAATTCATGGTCAAATTATAACACTCATGATAGCAGACTCTCCTTTTTCAACTAGGCAACAAGAACGGGGTAATTGTACCAACCTCAACAACAGTGATCAAATACCAACCTGATACTCGTAGGGTAGGACACCCCGACGTTTAATACAGGACTCATACATCAGGATGCTCCTAATCAGAAAGCAGCCTTTAACTCTTCTTCCGATCTCATACTAGGTGCGGCAGGTGTCCTTGTAACAGCTTTCAGGACAGGTCTAATACACCACTATCCACCGTACGTCTATGCACCCTCGCAACACAAATTGCTTTCTTAAACGGGACTTCTCTAATTCTCTGATTGACCCTCATTACTTGCGGATCCGTTATAGTACAGGAGGCATTGGAAAAGGCTGCTACAATGTTGTTCCGCAGTGTTGTCCCATCGCCCAAAAGTGCTCTCTCTGCACATCAATCGCTGCAGCTTATCAAAATTTTCATGGATAATGCAAGGAGTGTAGCCGATCGTGATATTGCTCTAGTGCTTTGTCACCATGCCGAAGCCGCTTTATCTCAAGCGAAAAGTGCTGTAAAGAAAACCTCCTCAGACCCCCAGGAGCAAGCCGCACAAGGAAAACTTGCTACAGCCTATTACGACCTCGGGAAATTGTTAGAGAATCAAGGATATCAAGATGAAGCTCAAACCTTTTACAAAAAGTCCGAGAAGTGGGGGTAGGTGAAAGTCGACAGTCATCAGTATGATGGATATGTCTTGTAGCACATGAAAATGGCGCTAACTCTTTGTTCCACTGATCCGAGCAGAGGACCTGTTCGAGAGCCCAACCCTCAGGCGCAGCCCAATTCTCAAACGCTGACTTCCCCCAGTGACGAAGATACCACCAAAGGCGCATCTCTTTCAACTCCTGGGACACAAGTTGTCAGTACACCGTCCCAAAATTATCAAAAACAAGTTACCGACGACACAGCTACTGTTGCTTTGAACATCTTCGTCGGTAACGTGAGACTCCCAGCCGTCGCGTTCAAAGCACCAGAGAATGATGAACGCCTCGATGATACACGTCAACTCGCCTGCTGCCTCGGACTATTGGAGGCCACTATTTCATTGGATGAAATCCTTGACCCGGCTATTCGCGATTGGGTGGAGACGACCAAGTTGGATTCCGATGAACAGGAGCGACTCAAGACCATGGCCACAGATGTGATCCGAGCATTCAAGAGAGACGAGCTCAAGGACCTCAAGGCCGTGACTGAAGTTGTATGCCTGGTTCCTGTTCTTGGAAAGGCTGACTTTGACCACCTGCTGAGGGAGTTCTTCTCAGGAATCGAGCAATCTAGTCTGTTGGACGTCAATCAACTCGAGGGTCTTGCTCAATTGGTCCAAAGTGCCGACCCTGGATACCTTCAACCTGACCACCTTGTCAAGATATTGCAACTCCTCAGTGCTCGACTGCAGGATACTCACTCTCAATCGCCGACTCACATCTACAAGTTGACACTGACGGTCTCAAACGTACTGGATGCAATGGCCGATGCTGATGTCAAGGGTCTCAACCGAGAGACGCTCCATGAGCCGCTCTTGAACTATCTGAATGGACTGAAAGGAAGCTCGGACGCTTACTTAGTGTACCAGGCGGCGTACGCTTTCCAAGCTCTTCTATGTGTCCCCGATGACGAATCAAGCTGGCAAAAGTTCCTTCGGCGTTCAGGGAAGGTCATCAAAGGAGTGTCAGGCCTTGTCAGTGCTGTGAAGGGACTTGATCTCAATGGATTCGTGGAGGGATTAGGGAACATCCAGCAAGGGTTGGCAGGGGCAACTGAAATCTATGAACTCGTCAAAAACGCGTACGAAGGAGCGACATCATTGGCTGAGGGAGGTCAAGGATTCCTTGAAGGTCTCAAAGAAGGACTCAGTTTCAACCAACGGCGTGCTTGGTACACAGCTCTACGAGGAGCGGACGCGTTGATTCGTGAAGGTCAACTTGCAAAGTTTAGGAGACTTGTCTGTGAGGCTCCGTGCCGACGCGATCAAGCATTCCAGTGGGGAGTGTGCCAACGGTTAGGAGAGCTTGCGGGCGATACCACATGGGATTCAGAGACTCGGCGAAGCGCGATATCATTCCTTGGTGAAATCTATCAGAATGACATTGAGTGGGGACAGCAGCCAATGATCAAGCAATGGATTTTGAACATCCTCATGCAATTGTCCTCTGTCTCGATGGATGAGGTGCAGTGTAAGTCGGAAACAAGTATTAGGAATGAGCTGCGGTGTTTGGGCACTGTTGTCTGCGCGATGAACTAACCAAGTGTGCTCAATTGAAACATTACCGCTTCAACGCTTTCTCATAGTCGTCGACAGCACACTTCAGGAATTGGGAAAGAGTGGGGATGCCACGAAACAGGCACTTTATCGAGCATGTCGCGAAGAAGGAGCTGGGTCTCAACCGCTAAAAATCACATTGCCATCGATTGCAACACCATCTCTGCTTGACCGCGTACAAGAGAGGCTCGATGTTGAGGGCGCTCTACGTCAACTGAGAAAGCAGAGGCTGAAGGAACGAGGCAACGCCGTGTATATCCCACCTCAGGCAAAAGCAAGCTTACAGGCACCTGATGAATCACAATTCCCGTTGATGGAAGCGGTAAAGAAATGTCTAAGCATCAAGAGCGAAGTGTTCCTTGTACTGGGAGACTCTGGATCAGGAAAGTCGACATTCAACCGGGAGCTTGAGTGCCAGCTGTGGCAGTCGTACAAGAAGGGTGGACGAATACCGCTTCATATTAGTTTGCCTGCCATCGACAAGCCAGAGCATGATATGATCGCAAAGCAGCTACGAAAAGTCGAGTTTACCGAACCCCAGATCCGAGAGTTGAAGCAGTACCGCAAGTTCGTCTTGATCTGCGACGGCTATGATGAGAGCCAGCAGACTCACAACCTGTACACAAGCAATCGACTCAACGAACAGTCAGAATGGCAAGCCAAGATGGTGATCAGTTGTCGAAGTGAATATGTTGGAATTGGTTATCGTGATCGCTTCCAACCAGGAGATCGAAACAGTCGAACGGATGCATCACTGTTCCAAGAAGCTGTTATCACGCCATTCTCACTCGACCAAGTTCAAGATTATATCACACAGTATGTTTCCGTGCACCGACCACTATGGGAAGCCAAAGAGTACAAGGAGGCTCTCGAACGTATCCCTAGCTTGAAGGAACTCGTCAAGAATCCTTTCTTGATGTCCTTGACATTAGAGGTGTTGCCGCGCATGGTGGATCCGACCCAGAATCTCTCCTCTGCTCATATCACCCGAGTGGCACTGTATGACCAATTCGTCGAGCATTGGCTGGAGCGAGGCAAGAGGCGACTTGGTGAAAAGAACCTGAGCCCGCAGGCAAGAGCTGCGTTCGAGAGTTTGAGTGATGAAGGATTCACACAAAACGGTATCGACTTTCTGAAAAGGTTATCAGTGGCTATTTACAAGGAGCAAGGTGGTCAACCCGTTGTACGGTACTCGCGCTACAAGGATGGAGGCTCATGGAAAGCAAATTTCTTCAATCGTGAAGATGAGAGGCAGCTGTTGCGTGAGGCATGTCCTCTGATTCGAAGCGGAAACCAGCACCGATTCATCCACAGATCGCTACTTGAATACGGACTGGCACTCTCGGTATTTGATCCAGCAGATTTGAAGGAGAGGAGACCCCCTGAATCGTCTCTGGCTCGTCGAGGAAGTTTGAGTTCCGATATGAGCTTTGTTATCAGTGACAACGTTGAGGAAGACCTTGTGACAACCGAGCTCAAACCTGATCTCGAGTCGCCCTTGGCATGGAGAAGTTACGTGAATGAGCCTTCGGTTCTTCAGTTTTTGGAGGAGCGCGTTGAACAAGAGTCATTATTCAAGAATCTACTACTCAAGTATATCGAGCTCTCAAAGGAGGACAAGATGTGGCGTACGGCAGCGGCTAATGCTGTCACGATATTGGTTCGAGCAGGTGTTCAGTTCAATGGCACCGACCTACAAGGCGTTCAGATTCCAGGAGCGGATCTCAGTTACGGCGTGTTTGAATCAGCGCAACTGCAAAAGGCGGATTTGAGGCACGTCAGCCTTCGTGGTGCTTGGCTGCCCCGTGCTAATCTAAGCAAAGCGCAAGTGAAAGGCATACAGTTTGGAGAGCTGCCTTTCCTCAAACACAAAGGCGCGGTCGTCTTGGGCAGATATTCACCGGATGGCGAGACATTTGCCGTTGGACTCCAGAATGGTCAGATCGTTGTGTATTCCGCATCGAGCTGGGAAGAGTTGTGGACAGCAAGTGAACAAGGCTATATTTTGAGTCTCGCATATTCACCAAAGGGTGACCAGATCGTCACCAGCAGCAATGACCACAGTGTGCGGCTTTGGAATATTGACTCAGGAAAATGCCTCGTCTTAACTGGCCATAAAGGACCTGTCGAATGGGTCGCGTTCTCACCTCAGGGCGACCTCGTAGCATATGCCGACAGCGACAATTCAGTGAAACTCTGGAGTACTGAAAGTGGAGAATGCCGCAAGACCCTAACCGGCCACACCAGCTCGGTTTTTCGTGTCCTCTATTCACCAAAAGGCAACCAGCTCGCTTCTAGCAGTGTGGACCAAACTGTTCGGTTATGGGATGCTGAATCTGGGGTTTGTATACATACCCTGAGCGGACATAGAGACTTTGTTCGGGTCATCTTATACTCGCCTCAAGGAAATCAGCTTCTCTCTGCCAGTTACGACAAAACTTTACGACTTTGGGATGTTGAGACAGGAGTATGCCTTCATGTCATGAGCGGCCATAATAGCAGCATCCCTTCCGTTTCATTCTCACCGAATGGCGATCGTATCGCATCTGCCAGCAAGGACACTACAGTGAGAATCTGGGATGTTGAGACAGGAGCAAGCCTTCATACATTAACCGGCCATAGTGGCGAGGTTACAACTGTCGCGTATTCACCTCTAGGCGATCAGGTCGCTTCTGCCAGCGAAGACAAGACAGTCAGACTCTGGGATCCTGAAGCAGGAGTATGCCTCCAGACGTTCCTTGGCCATATGTTCGCGGTGAGAAGTCTTGCGTATTCTGCCAAAGGCAATCAAATCGCATCAAGCAGTGACGACATGACCGTTCGGTTGTGGGATACCGCGGTCGTTACCTCCCGCCATACTTGCAGTGGACACACTGGTCAGGTTTTGAGCGTCAAGTTTTCGCCGAGGGAAGATCGGGTCCTGTCTGGCAGCATGGACAAAACAATGCGTCTATGGAATGTGGAAACAGGAGCGTGTCGCCATATTTTAATCGGTCATGTCAAGGCGATCAACCGCGTCGTGTATTCGCCCCAAGGTGACCTTTTTGCCTCTGCCAGCGATGATACAACGGTGCGCCTCTGGGATGCCGAGACAGGAGAGTGGCGCAAAACCCTGGAAGGCCATACTGATTGGGTCCTTGACGTCGCGTATTCGCCTAAAGGTGACCAGATCGCCTCCTGCAGTCGAGACTCTACGGTACGATTATGGGATGTTGGAACAGGAGTCAGTAGTCATACCCTTAGTGGACACGGTGGGTTGGTTAGGAGTATCATGTATTCGCCGCAAGGAAACCAACTTGTGTCGACCAGCTGTGATAAGACACTGCGGTTATGGAATGCGGAAACAGGAGATTGCCTTCACGCCTTGACAGGTCATGAGGAATGGGTGTGGTTCGCCACGTATTCGCCGGATGGCCTTCAGGTTGCATCTGCAAGCAGGGACAAAGCAGTGAAACTGTGGGACGTCCTCACAGGAACATGCGTGCATACTTTAACCGGCCATGAAAACGACGTGCAGTGGGTTGCGTATTCACCTCAAGGCGAGCAAATTGCATCTGCCAGCGACGACAAGACTGCGCGGCTATGGGATGTCGCGTCAGGAGTTTGCACTCATAAGTTGGCTGGTCATTGTAGCTCGGTCGCCAGGGTCGCCTATTCGCCAAAGGGGGAACTGGTTGCCACTGCTAGTCGGGACGAGACAGTGCGGTTGTGGGACACTACGTCGGGTCAGTGTCGAGTTGAATTGAAGGCACTTCTTAGCCCTATCAATGATATCGCCTGGAAAGCGGCTCCTGAGCTCAACCATCTGGTGGTTGGGACCTATGATGGATCCGTGGCCATGTGGGAGGTGGTGAACGGTGAGGAAAACTGTCAGGCGCTACTGCGCTGGAGGACAACGCAAGCAGAGTTTAATGTGAAGGAGGCAACGATCCAAGGTATTCGAGGATTGAGACAGATCGACAGGAAGCTTTTGAAACAGCGCGGGACTGTAGGTGAGCCAGAGAACCCTTTCTACGAGGCAGGCAAGAAGGTGACGAGCATGGCATCGGTGGTGTCCAAGCTCAAGCCGCAGACCGACAGAGTGGCGGAGGGAATCTCACCAGACAAACCTGTGGAGTCCGAGAGGCATGTTGAAGAGACAGCACCCTTTGAAGGTTAGGTAGCCGATCACAGATGCGAGAGGAAAAAAAAAAAAATCTCCGGGGGCGCAAATTGGTGGTACAACTTTTTGTGCTGCGGGTTCATCCTGCATTTTGGTTTGCCCTCTGCCAAATACCTTCACACTACTCTTTCCCACTCTCCTCATCACCTCATTCCACCCATGGCATCCTCATCCACCATGCTAACATGCCTGGTCCAGAAGGCGCCCGGCAAGCACTCAGCCACTGTTATCCTCCTTCATGGCCTTGGGGATACTGGGGCAGGATGGCAAGTCTCCTCTACGTTGACAGCAAGGCTCTAACAGTACAATCATGCTTGTGGGGACACTAATCAAACTCGATCATATTCCTGTCTCATTACCTTGCAACCTCTAGGGCGCCAGTTACACGCGTTGTACGTACCCTAAGTTTATGCATTTCCTTTTTTACGACCTTGAAGTTCTCCTATCAGCCTTTCTGACAATTGATGCTCTTTCAGCTCGGGTACTATCTACCCCATGTCAAGTTTGTTGTCCCCAACGCTCCTGTACAGTCAGTATCACTGAACTCTGGGGCAGAGATGCCGTCATGGTACAACATCCATTCTCTGAACAACACGGATCAGGACCAGGATGAAAAGGGCATGCTCGAGTCCTGTCAGAAAAGTAACTCCATCAAAAACAGCATATGTCATTATCCTCAGTTGTCTGCTTCCTCGAGATGCCAAAATTGCCTGTGAGACGTTGGAGGCTGAAAAAAATCTGATACGGAGTCCCGACTAACAAATCCAGGACATGTTAGTCTAATGCGGGACGAATTTGACCCTCACTTAAACTTCACACGTTAGTCATGGAGTTCATCCAAAAGGAGATAGAACAGAGCCAAATCCCTGCCGATCGGATTGTCATCGGAGGTATCTCTCAAGGTTGTGTGATGGGTCTCTTGACAGGATTGACCTCAGAGCACAAGTTTGCAGGCATTGTTTCACTCAGTGGACGTATGCCTTTGCACAACAAGATTATGAACATGGCCACGGATAGCAACAAGAAGACGCCCATCTTTTGGGGCCATGGCGACGTGGATCAGATCGTGCTTTGTGAGTTTGGGAAGAAAGCCGTCGATCTGCTGCAGGGGCACAATTATGATGTTCGATTCAACACTTATCCTGGTATGGGGCATGGAACTTGTCCCCAAGAGATTACAGATCTGTTGGCGTTCATAAGAGAGGTTCATCCTGAAGGAGAGTCGACCACTGCGTAGGCGTCTTGAAAACGAATTGGCAGCAATAAACCATCAACTGACTGGCGACACCGGACACAGGAGAATGTCGCCATGTTTTAATCGGCCATAGTGATAGGGTCTACAACGCCGCGTTTTCATCTCACGGAGATCTACTTGCTTCTGCTAGCAATGACAAGACCGTGCGTGTATGGCATGTTGAGTCAGGGCAGTGTCGAGGAGTGATTCAAGGCCTTTCAGCTTATGGTAGAGACCTTTTGGTCGTTGGTTGCGAGGATGGAGCGGTCCTTCTGTGTGAGATGATGGAGGAGGGAAACCATTATCAAGCACGTCTGCGTTGGGGTTCCACAAAACAATGCGCTTTTCGTAACGGACGCGACAATAATCCAAGATGTACAAGGGCTGAGTCAACCTAAGCGACTCATGAAGCAGCGTGGGGCCGTGGGTGAGCCGCTCCACAGGTTTCGTGAAGATAGCAAGGAGCAGACCGGCATGGTATCAGGTTCATCAGGACTCAAGTCAGGGCTAAACAGCAAAGTTGAAGTACACAAAGCAATAATAAGTGTTCTCCATGCTGCTGCTGCTACAAGGTTGAAGCATCTACTGTTCCTTGTATCCTCATCCATGAATGAAACTCGCGTTTAGTCGTGTGCAATCTGTACCTATGGGTGGAATCTAATCGCCCGTCTTTCTCCAATGTGCTAACCATTGTCTTGGAACAATTGAGGCTGCATGTTCTTGGCCTATGGGGGAACTTATCCAGGCGTGTAAATGCAATGAGGTGTAACGAGTCGTGGATGGCATTAAAAAGCACCTGGAGTCGTTGTCTCTAATAGGGCGAAAACAGCGCAACACCTCATGTGTCAGGTGAAAGCTTCACTTGTCAAGTCGGTGACTGAACACCCGTGTTGACCAAATGAAGCTGATGAGCAGTTGACAAAGCTGAGTATGGTCGAAGTCCGGACATAGTAGATTCACGACTAGGTGCGCTGTTGAGACGTTTCCTGTGATGAGTGAAGTCCTTCCTTAGCTCGGTGATCAAAAGAGAGTGTTGGTCATGATGACCCAAAATTGAGTTTTGAGTGCGTGACCCCTTGTGGCTGCGGCAATGCATTGCGGGTTTCCCCATGCTGCCTTCTCCTCCTTCTTGCTCACACGCACTTCACCTGGTCCACACGATTTACCGCGGTACTCTTTTGCTGCGAGTCCTAGGTAAGGCACCTAGCACAACTGAGCAGGAGCCACTAATCAACAGACCGTTGACCTGTCCAATGTGTCTGGCAGGAGAGTCTGAGGTGGCAGGCAGCACAGAATAAAGTTCTCTTATTAATATGACCTTCCACTTTTCGACATTAGGAACCACGAAGAAATACATAGAGGCACTCTCAACACCGCTCTTCAGTACGCTAGGAGTCAGATTTCAGCTGGTGAGTGTACACCACAGCTCTGAACTGTACTAAGCCTATTGATATAAAAAAGAGTGGTCTAATACCCATCTCCATCGCCTTTTCTCCATGTTGTCAGAACGAAGAACAAATGAGCAATGGTGTTGGATGAAATTAGCACGCCGCCTCAGAGCGCCCCATCGTCAGCTCAAGCTCTACCTCCCGACGGTATCGATTTGGAGAACGTTTGCAATGGTAGCGATGCCAACACCACACTATTATGCAATGATATGAAGGCATCGCTCAAATTTCCTGCGGAGGATATACCTACGATCTTTGGCGATGAATCCAAGATTGGATCTCCTTTAATCTGGAGGAATTTCGCAGACGATCCTTCTGTCCTACAATTCTTGGAAGGACGAGTCATGCAGGATCCATTGTTCGAGCAGCAGTTGCTCGACTATATCGAATTTTCGAAAACAGATAAGAAATGGCGTACCGCGGCAGCAAATGCAATCACGATATTGGTCCGAGCAGGTCACCAGTTCAACAGCGTGGATCTACGACGCATTCAGATCCCAGGAGCCGACCTCAGCTACGGCGTATTTGATTCGGCACAGCTACAAGGAGCCGATCTTCGCCAAGTCAATCTCCGAGGCGTGTGGCTGCGTCAAGCCAACTTGACCAAGGCACAGATGGGAGGTGTCCAGTTTGGCGAACTACCGTATCTCAAAGAAGACAGAATGGCTGGAGTAATCATTTATTCTCCAGATGGGAACTCAATCGCGGTCGGTTTTGATGGTGGAAGTATCAACCTGTATTCAACATCAACCTGTGAAAGGCTATGGACGTTAGCTGGCCACACTGCGTCAATTGAAAGCGCTGTGTTTTCTCCGAATGGGGGTCAACTTGCTTCCGGCAGCCGGGATTGTACAGTGCGACTATGGCATGTCAACACAGGAGAATGCAGCCACACCCTCTCTGGGCATTATTTCTTGGTTAATGGCGTTGCTTATTCGCCGCAAGGAGACCGGATTGCTTCTGGTTGCGGGGGTGGAATAGTGAAGCTATGGGATGTTGAAAGCGGACAGTGCCTCCGTACGTTCACAGGGCATGCTCTAGACGTCACAAGTGTTGCATATTCGCCAAAGGACTACCAAATCGCTTCTGGAAGTTTAGATCGTGCTGTACGTTTGTGGGACACTAAGGCTATGGAGTGCAGCCACATCCTCATCGGACATGAGGAGAGGATCAAGAAAGTCGTATATGACTCTCGAGGCCAGGACGTTGTGTCCCTCAGCGATGACAACGAGCTACGATTGTGGGATACAACTGGTGGGGGCTGCCGTCGCGTCATAAGGATAATGGACTGGATCCCCTCAATCGAGTGTTCACAAAAAGTCGATCAAGTTGCCTCTGTTATCAATGGCACCTCCGTTCAACTTTTGGACGTTGAAACAGGAAGTGTTCTTCACATTTTATCTGGCCATAGCGACACTGTCGCACGTATCGCGTTCTCGCTTCAAGGAGATCTTGTGGCTACCTCCAGCGATGATGAGACCATTCGGTTATGGGATACTGGGACAGGAGATTGCCGTCAGGTTCTGGCTGGCCATTCTGGTGTCGTCTCGGACGTCGTGTTCTCGCCAAAAGGAGATCAGATCGCCTCCATCGGCAAAGACATGACAATTCGGCTATGGCATGTTGAAGCCAGGACGTCTCACCAAGCCTCAAGCGGCCACAACAGCAAGGTTTGGAGAGTGAGGAGCTCATCGGAAGGTGATCTTGTTGCAAGCTGCAGCTCGGACGCGACAGTACGGATCTGGGATGTCAAAACAGGAGAATGTCTCTCTACATTGCAAGGTCACACCAATATTGTATTCAGCGTTGTATACTCGCCTCAAAGAGGTGAAATCGCTACTGGCAGCTGGGATAGTACAGTGCGTATATGGAGCATCGAGTCAGGAACCTGCATCCGTACACTGATCGGCCATGTCGACGGGGTTAACTTGATTGCCTATTCGCCTCTAGGAGATCAACTGGCTTCGTCAAGTAATGACCGCACCGTACGAGTATGGAATGTCGAATCTGGAGAGTGTCTTCTTACATTGGAAGGTCATACTGCACTGGTGAATAGTGTGGTGTTTTCACCAGATGGCAGCCATATCGCATCTTGCAGTTGGGACAAGACAGTGCGACTCTGGGATGCTGAGACAGGAGTTTGCGCCCAGACAATGAAAGGACATGGCAACATAATCCGAAGAGTCGTTTATTCACCGCAAGGTGATCATGTTGCATCAGCATGCAATGATTTCACTGTGCGCGTGTGGGATGTGGCCACTGGAAATTGCCGGTACACTTTATCTGGCCACAACAACTGGGTGTATACCACAATGTACTCAGCAGACGGCAACCTGATTGTCTCAATCAGCGCTGACAGCACAGCGCGTATATGGGACGCAGACACAGGGGAATGTCGCCATGTATTAACGGGCCACAGTGATGAAGTCAACAACGCCGCGTTCTCACATCAAGGGGATCTACTCGCTACTACCAGCAGTGACAATAGTGTGCGTGTGTGGGACGTGGAGTCTGGACAGTGTCGAGCCGTGATTCAAGATCTTCCAGATTGCGTTTGGGATATCGACTGGATCCAAACTCCAGATGCCTATCTTCTGATCAATGGTTGTCAAGATGGATCAGTACTTTTGTGGGAGGTAGTGATGGACGAGGCAGACCAATATCGAGTACGTCTGCGTTGGGGTTCTACGAAAAATGCGCTTGCTATAACGGATGCGACAATACAAGACGTGCGAGGACTGAACGAGCTCAACAAGCAACTCCTGAAGCAGCGTGGAGCCGTGGGTGAGGCGGATGCAAAGTTTGTGTAACTTTAGCATGGAGTAAGCCAATGGTATCGGTTGCATCAAAACTCAAGCAGGTGCCGAGTAGGATAGCGGAGGACTTGTTACTGGTTGATATCTCCATCGAGAAGCAAAGATTGCTGGGGCTTTATTCTTGTCGCTTCAGCCAAGTTTTGAGGTCTGTGGTGCTGGATTAGTACTGGTCCATGCTGTTGTTGTGCTGTTCTGTCACCCCTAGAAACCCACTTTCAGTAGCGCAGCACACTGGCGTGCGGTCTGGAACCCTCTCCGAAAACCCTCCCCGCCATGCGTAAAAGGCGAGGAGTGACAAGAGGTGATTAGCTCTTAAAACACCTAGAGTGACACTTGATGGCAGCATGACACTAGTCAGTGTGGTGGACGAAGGCCTGTGATGACCAAGTGACACTGAGCGTGAGGTCGTGGAACGAACATCGTTGCGCCTTCTCCTGTGTGAAGTCCTTCCTTGAAGTTTAGTGATCAAAGGAGGGAAGATGAAGGCGGGCGGCTCAGGGCTCAAATTGCACGGGTTGCCGCAGCTCACCAGCCACTTTGCCACTTTGACAAAATTCATTTCCAGCGTTCCTGGGGAACATTCCTCCTTCTCCTCCGCTCCTCTCTGTCTCTTTTGCACACACACACTCGCTCTCCACGGAACATATCGAGGCACTCTCAAGCAGTTGCTGGCAGGTAGATTGAGTGCTCGACACAACAAATAGGCGACATTTGAAGCAGGAGGCTGAGATGGTGCCAAGAAGGGGGGATCCATGTTGATGAGCGAATGGTATTGTGTGTGACGATAGAAACCGCTGCAGAGAATACACCAAGAGGAGCACCTTCGCCACCATTCTTCAGTCACCCAGGTATACACCAAACGTAGGACGACCTAGAAAACACTATATGACATCCATTCTATCGCCGTTCACAAAGCTACCCACTAATCTCTCGCCCTTGTGATAGACCCATTGCCCGGGAAAAATACTAAAGAAAGGATTCCCTCTGTGTTATTATCAATCATCCTTTCAATCGGTGAGTGTATATCACACAACGTCCTGCAAAATCACCAACGTATGACAAGCACTCCAATTCTGATCACCTCTAACTGTTCTGTAATAGCACAGCGATAGAAGAAAAATGTTGGTTGATGATAAAACTACATCACCTCAATGTCTCCTATCGTCTCTTCAAGCACTGCCTCTCGATAGGCTCGAACAGGAGAGTGATCCCAAGGATACCAACGCCAACGCCACTTCGGTATTGTCTAATGATACGGATGTCACCTCTAAAGATCCTAAAGAGGATGGAGGTACAATCATCGGAGAAGAAACGCATTACAGGTCGCCCCTAGTCCGGAAAAGTTTTGTGAACGATCCCTTGGTCCTGCAGTTCTTGGAAGAGCGAGTCGAGCGGGAGCCATTGTTCAAGCAGCAGTTGCTCGACTATATCGAGTACTCAAAGACGGACAAAAAGTGGCGCACAGCAGCAGCCAATGCAATCACTATATTGGTCCGAGCAGGTGTTCAATTCAACAGCGCAGATTTGCAAGGCATTCGGATCCCAGGGGCCGATCTCAGCTACGGTGTATTTGATTCGGCACAGCTGCAAGGAGCAGATCTGAGGCAGGTCAACTTCAGTGGTGTATGGCTGCGACACGCAAACTTGACTAAAACACAGATGGCAGGTGTGCGGTTCGGCGAACTACCCTATCTCGAGCAGCACACCACAGCGCGAATAATCGTATATTCTCCGGATGGGGACTCAATGGCGGTTGTCCTCAGCGATTTCACCATCATTGTATATTCGACGTCGACCTGGGAACGGCTGTGGACGTTGGATGGTCACACCAAGTCAATTGAGAGCGCTGTGTTTTCCCCTGATGGGAGTCAACTTGCTTCTAGCGGATGGGAGAGTACCGTGTGGCTATGGGATATCAACACCGGAGAACGCCGCGCCCTTGTTGAACATACTGAATGGGTTTGGAGCATCGCCTATTCACCTCGAGGAGACCTGATGGCTTCTGGCAGCCATGATCGAACGATGAAATTGTGGAGTGTGAAGACCGGAGAGTGCTGCCATACTTTGACAGGACATTCCGACAACCTCGTGAGTGTCACGTATTCACCAAAGGGCAATCAGATTGCCTCTGGCAGTGCAGACTGTACTATTCGTCTGTGGGACATTGAGGATATAGGATGCAGCCATATTCTTGTCGGGCATGGCAGCCCAATTAGCAAGGTCGTGTATTCTCGTCGAGGCGATACTATTGCGTCCTCTAGTGGTGATCTTACCGCACGATTATGGGATGTAGGCACTGGAAATTGTCTCTACATCCTAAGAATTCAAGGCTGGATGTTCACGATCGAGTATTCGCCGAAAGATGATCAGTTTGCCTTTGCTGGCAATGGAATAATCCCTCCTCAACTTCGAGATATTGAAACAGACAGACATCTTCACGTACTACGCGGCCATAGCGACAGAGTCGCCAAGATCGCGTATTCACCTCAAGGAGACCTTGCTGCTACCGCTAGCCACGACAAGACCGCACGGTTATGGGATACCGAGACAGGAATGTGTCGTCGGGTTCTAATTGGACATTCGAAGGATGTTTGGGGCGCTGTGTTCTCGCCGAAAGGAGATCAGATCGCGACTTTCGGCAACGACATGACGATTCGATTATGGGATATTGGAGCAGGAGCGTCTCATCAAGCATTGCGCGGACACACCAAAAGGGTTTGGAGAGTCAAATCGTCGCTCCATGGGGATCACGTTGCAAGCTGCAGCGCGGATGCAACAATACGGGTCTGGGATAGCAAGACAGGAGAGTGCCGCTTTGTTTTAAAGGGTCACACAAACACTGTGTACAGCATCGCGTATTCGCCTCAAGGAGATCAGTTCGCTACTGGGAGCTGGGATAATACGGTGCGTCTATGGAGCATCAAATCAGGAGACTGTATCCGTGAATTGATCGGTCATGGAGATGAGGTCAACTTGATCGCATACTCACCTCAAGGGGATCAACTTGCCTCCTCAAGTAATGACTGCACTGTCCGACTGTGGAATGTACAATCTGGAGAGTGCCGCCTTACATTGGAAGGACATAGTGCACTGGTGAATAGCGTGGTGTTTTCGCCGGATGGCAACCAGATCGCTTCCTGCAGCTGGGATAACACAGTACGACTTTGGGACGTTGAGACAGGGGTTTGTATCCATCTACTAGCTGAACACGCCGATTTCATTCGGAGAGTCGTATTTTCGCCTCAAGGCGATCATATCGCATCCGCGAGCGATGACCACACTGTGCGTGTATGGGACGTAGCCACTGGGATTTGCAGGTACACCCTAACGGGACACAGTAACTGGGTGTATTCTGCTAGGTATTCGCCAAGCGGCAAGTGGATCGTCTCAGTCAGCGTCGACAAGACGGTGCGGTTATGGAATGCAGACACGGGAGAATGTCGTTATATCTTAACTGGCCACGATGACGACGTCAATCGTGCTGCGTTTTCACCTCATGGGGATCTGGTCGCTTCTGTTAGCAATGACAAGACCGTACGTGTATGGGACGTTGAGTCAGGACAGTGTCGAGCGGTGATTCAAGATATTACAGATTATGTCAAGGATATCGATTGGGTCCAGATCCCAGATGCCTATCTTCTGGTCATTGGTTGTCAAGATGGATCAGTGTCTTTGTGGGAGATAATTGCCGAGGGAGACTTGCATCGGGCGCGTCTGCGCTGGGGCACAATGACCAATGCGCTTACCATAACGGATGCGACAATACAAGACGTCCAAGGATTGAGTCATCTCAACAAGCAACTCCTGAAGCAACGTGGAGCCGTGGGCGAACCGGATCGCGGCGTATATGATGGTAACAAGGAGTTGACCGGCATGGCACTAGCGGTATCCGAACTCAAGACGACGCCAAACAGCACCACAGATGAAGGCGCGATGCCAGCTGGTATTTCCATAGAATGATCGTTCGAGCAGCGAATCGAGCCACTAAGAACATGTTGTTGCAAAAGACTATGGCTGTGCGGTGCCTTCAGTTTGCGACATAGTGCAATTGCCATGTATCCGCCTCGTTTTGATTCTGTCGAAGTCTGCGAATGCGTGAGATCTCAACTAAAAAGTGCTTACCCGGTAAACTGCGGGGATATCGGAGTCACTACGAGCTTCATATTCCAGTTGCAAGGAATGTCGCTTCTCTTCATGCATAGTTCACATATACATACAAAAAAAAACACGTACTGGCTGCCGTGCGCCGTCCGCACCAAGTCCTGCTCTCGTCCCAGGAACAACCGGTACCTTGCTGTGAGCCTGTCCCCTGTGTCCGGTCGTTGCCATGGATGACTGCCCTTGTGGAGGGATGTATCGAGTGGTAATGAATCATGGATAGCACCGAGAGACGCAGTAGCCTGTTATGCAAGGTGAAAGGCATCACTGGTCAGGTAAACAAGCGTCCGTGATGAGGAGTGTGATGAGCAGGCGACTGGGGCTGGGTAAACACCATGGTTCAGCATAGTGGAGCCACGACTGAGTGCGCTTTTGAATAGTTTCCTGTGTTGAGTCTTTGACTGAAGCTTGGTGATCAGAAAGGAAGAAAGATGATGGGATGACCAAAGAATTAGAGTTGCGGACTAAGTGGCTGCAGCAGCTGCCGAGTCAAATTGAGGCCTCACCAGAAAAACAATTCCTCCTTTCTTCTTCTCCACCCCTCTCTCTTTCACACAAACACACGCTCTCCACGGAACATACCGAGACACTCCCAAGAAGCCGCTAGTAGGTAGATTAAGCGCTCGACAACAGCAAGGACATTTGACAATACCATTCACTCATCAAACAATGGGGCATGGATCCCTCTTCGATAGAAGCCTCTGCAGGAAACAGTCAGCCAGGCGCCAAATGTAGGACGCTCAACCGTTATGTACTGTAGGGCAATCCGAGTGAAGACATCTGATGTTTACTGTTACAGCAATGGTCTATTTTCATGATAGAATTCATACTTGAGAACAGTCGAAGAACGGATCCGCTTCGAATCGCTGGACGACCTCCGTGAGTTGGTGAGTGCACACACACAAAGCTTGCTCACACAATACGATTAGACTGATCAACATCCCCACTGTCGATTCCCTGTCTCGCAGAAGCAATCAAGCAATGGTATTCGGAAGCATTGTCACGTCCCCTCGAAGTGCTCTATCGCCTCACCAAGCACTGCAGCTCGCCAGGATCTATTTGGACAATGCTTGCGGGGCCGCCGATGTAAACATCACTTTGGTGCTGTGCCATGACACCGAAGTCTCGCTGACGCAGGCGAAAAGATCCGCCAAACACTCGGAGGATTCAATTTTGCATGAAGGTGTCGCAAACACCTATGTCGATCTCGGCAACTTGTTGTACAGCCGCGGTCATTATGGCGAGGCACAGACGAGCTTCAAGAAGGCGCAGAAGCTTGGGTAAGCACTGCATCTCTCTATCAACTGGGTCTGTTCGTACATTGAACATGTGGATCAAGTCTCTCACAATTCCTTCTATGATACACTCCTCTGTATCAGGGTTCAACCGAATGCCCAGGAACATCCCACAAAGTCTTCTCGACCTGGTGCAAGCATGAATTCTGCCAAAAACGCACCACCTACAATGGTCGATACCCCAATTGTCAATTTATCGCCACCTCCGATGAACCAATACAACTACCGACTCGATATCGCAACTGTCCCACAACACATCTTTCCAACAAACATCCGTCCTCCTGCATTGGATTTCAAACCACCAGAGCCAGATACTCGCCTCACCGATACACCTCAGCTGGCTTGCTGTCTCGGTCTATTGGAAGCGTCGTTTGAGGACAATGACATACTGGACATGACGGCTCGCAACTGGATTCAAGTTATCAAGAACGAACCAGAAGAACAAGAGCGACTCAAGGCTCTTGCTACCGATGTAATCCGAGCATTCAAGAGAGACGAATTCAAGGATGCCAAGGCCGTCACCGAAGTGGTGTACCTTGCACCTGTCCTCGGGAAAGACGACTTCCGGTACTTACTCAAGGAGTTCCACTCGGGAATTGAACGATCCAGTTTGTTGGATATCCACCAACTTGAGGGACTCGCCCAATTGCTCCAGAATGCCGACAAAACGTACCTCGATGCTGACGATCTTGTCAAAGTACTAGAACTCCTCAGTACACGTCTGCAGGACACTCATCAGCAATCAACACACCACCTCTACCAACTGACACTGGTTGTATCGCATGTGTTGGATGCCATGGCCGATGCTAATGTCAAGGATCTGGATCGAGAGAAACTACACGAACCTCTATTGTCGTATTTAGACGGACTGAAAGGAAGCACTGATGCGTACTTGGTCTATCAGGCGGCATACGCATACCAGGCGCTACTATGTGTCCCTGACAACGAATCACTCTGGCAAGCATCACTGCGACGCACAGGAAAGGTTATCCAAGGTATATCGGGACTTGTGAGTGCGGTGAAAGGACTCGATCTCAATGGATTCGTTAATGGACTGAAGGATATCCAGAAAGGATTGGCAGGAGCATCCGAGATTGTCCATCTTGTCCAATCGACGTATGACGGCGTGACATCGCTGGCATCAAGCGGACAAGGATTCTTTGAGTGTTTGAAGGAAAGTCTCAGTTTCAATCGCAAGTGTGCATGGTATCCAGCGCTCCGAGGAGCCGACATGTTGATTCGAGATGGTCATCTCGCCGGGTTCAGGAGACTCGTGTGTGAAGCACCATGCAGAAGAGATCCGGCGTTCCAATGGGGAGTGTGTCAGCTTCTAGGAGAACTCGCATCCAGCCCGACATGGGATGCTGAGACACGACGAGAAGCCATCGCATTCCTTGGAGAGATGTATTCTCATGATGCGGAATGGGGTCAGCAAGCAATAGTCAAGCAATGGATCCTTGGGATTCTCATCGAACTCTCCTCTCCATTTGGGGGCGAGATGCAAGGTACGTGAATGCAACACACAAGACCCTGTCTGATCATAGCTGCTGATAATACTGTAATGACCTAACCCAAATGTCCCCATTACAAACTACGAACGTCGTACACAGCTGCCGCCCAAACTCTGCTACAAGAGCTACGGACGAATGGAGACGCCACGAAACAATCCCTTTATCAAGTGTGCCGTGAGAATGACCTTGGGTCCCACCCATGGAAGGTCACTCCTTCCACAATAGGATCTCCGTCACTGCTCGACCGTGTCCAAGAGAGACCAGATGTCGAAGGCAACCTGCGTCAGCTCCGAAGACAACGACTGAAAGTAAGAGGTAGTGCTGTGTATATCCCTCCTCAAGCAAAGTCTGGATTGCAGTCTCGTGATGAAGCACGTTTTGCTTTGATGGAGAAGGTCGAGGAGTTCTTAGGAAGCGATCAAGTGGTGTTCCTGCTTCTAGGCGACTCTGGAGCAGGAAAATCGACATTCACTCGCGACCTTGAGTGCGGCTTGTGGCAACGGTACAAGAAGAAGAACGGAGTGATCCCTCTCCATATCAACTTGCCTGCGATTGATAAGCCAGAGCACGACATGATTGCGAAACAACTCAGGAAAGCGGAATTCACTGAACCACAGATCCGAGAGTTGAAGCTACACCGCAAGTTCATCCTAATCTGCGATGGATACGACGAGAGTCAACTGACTCACAACCTCTACACAAGCAATCGACTCAATGAAGGAGGAGAGTGGATGGCCAAGATGGTGATCAGCTGCCGAAGCGAATACCTTGGACTGGACTATCGCGATCGATTCCAACCAGGTGACCGTAACCATCGATCGGACGCAGCATTGTTCCAAGAAGCAGTCATCACTCCGTTCTCGATGGACCAGGTCCAAGACTACATTGACCAATATGTGTCTGTGCATCGACCGTTGTGGGAAGCCGACGAGTACAAGAAGGCACTCGATCTCATTCCGAGCTTGAAAGAGCTCGTGAAAAATCCTTTTCTGATGTCGTTGTCCCTGGAAGTGTTACCTCGGATGGTGGATCCAGGACAGAATCTCTCGGCCACTCACATCACACGAGTGGAACTGTACGATCAGTTCGTCGAACACTGGATTGAGCGCGGCAAGAAGCGACTCGGAGAGAAGAACTTGAGTCCTCAAGCGAGATCAGCATTTGAGAACTTGAGTGATGAAGGGTTCACACAGAACGGGGTCGATTTCTTGAAGAAGCTGTGTATGGCTATCTACAAGAAGCAAGGTGGCCAACCGATTGTCCGATATTCGCGATACAAGGACGAAGGATCATGGAAAGCTGAATTCTTTGGGCGTGAGGAAGAGAAGCAGCTGTTGCGTGAGGCATGTCCCCTGATCCGCAGTGGCAATCAACACCGATTCATCCATCGATCATTGTTGGAATATGGAT
>Ga0247824_10000323_pt1 | contig 22487 bp, 27 predicted proteins | sample 13C_PalmiticAcid_FD_194412 | JGI IMG/M metagenome (GOLD analysis project Ga0247824, IMG submission 194412) | Soil microbial communities from agricultural site in Penn Yan, New York, United States - 13C_PalmiticAcid_Day48 | ecosystem: Environmental > Terrestrial > Soil > Agricultural land...
GAGGGCCTTGGATTGGGAATCAGATGGCGGAGAAGCGACCAGGAGCTGTTCAACATCGGATTCACGGACGTCCTTGTGCACATATTTCACGATTTGGTTGGATGGCAAGGTGGATTTGATATCGTCCCCGTCATCATTGGATGGCAGGTTCTGCTGTTGAAGCGTGGCATTGGTAGATTTGTTGGTTCGACTCCCGGTTGTCGGTTCATTCCCATCCGAGATGGATAACACAACGTCCAAGGTCACTCCTGGGTGGTATCGGATGCGGTAAGGAACGATTCTATTCGGTAGTTCACATCAGAGAATCTATTTAGTACGTGTGCGCCTCGCTCGCTTCAGCCTTTCCACGGTTGTGCTGCGCCTGTATTGACGTCCTCTTGCTCACCTGTTTCCGCTCGGGTCCTTCATCATCTTGACGAAAACCTCGCCACTCGTGACATGGCGGACTCCTGGGAAGAATTGTTCGATGTCGTCCCAGAAAATGACAAGCTGTCCATCAGGTTGATGATCGCAAGGGATCTTTCTAATGTCGGTCTTTCCTGGTAAACGGAAAAGCTGGGTCTCGTCCATTGCCGGTTCTTGTTGACAGGCGGTACACGCAAGTGGGGAGAAAGAGGAGGCGAGTTTTGTGTTTTTGAAGAGGGTCTGTTTGTGTGTGAGCTGGAGTGCGGGAGTGTGAGGAAAGAAGAGATGGAAAAGTGGATGAGAGCAGTCGACGCTTTAATGAATGTGTGGCTCATTTCCCCCCTGAAATTTGCTTCGTCCTGACAACGACCAGAGCTGTCTGGGTCTGTTTTCCATCATGGTTGATCCAAGGCACCCGCCGATGTGAATAGGATGAATATATGGTGACTTGTGTCCTCATATACTGATGCTTTAACGTTTCAGACCAACACTGTATTCATGCTCTTGGAGCGTCGAAGAGTGCTTTGGTTGCTCAGCAATTTGATCAAGCAATTAAACAAGTGCTGTTCGCTGTGCGTCTTCGTCTTCGCTGGGATGATGATCTGTGTTGTAGTCTGCTCTATCAAATGACATCCTTTACATATACATCATCATGAAGGCCGCTAGACCATCTGTGAAGGTGAACGTAGATACTATGAACAAGATCTGTCTTAAGGCTGAAATGTGGGCGGTTCTGCAGCATTTGACCGCTATGCTCGCAATACAAGGTAGGGGGCGTGGTACCTTCTGAGAGAGACCCCTCTCTCCTGCATCCTACTTTGCTGATCTCCCGTAATGTCGGCATAAAGCAGGGTCAAGGTGTTCAGTTTCGTGGCATGCTGAAGGCCATCAAGTATAGCATCCACATCAGCCGAACCAAAGCCTTTGGCCCACAGGGTAAGAAACCTCAGCCGAGAAAAGTCAGCCAACCTGAACAACGAAAGTGCTTGCTCCACAGTCATCTCCAATTCCAATCTGAGGACATCGAGCGATGTTGAGGCTATAAAGTCTTGCAAAAGGTCTCCTTGAGGCATGGGTGGGGGGGTGTCGGCGTGGGAGTCACAGTCAAAGACGAACCGACACATATCGAGATCGACCTTCTCTGGCATTTTCTTCACGCCGTCAACCAAGGCCTTCATCACACTCATCACCTGGTCATATCGTCCCAGCCAAATCTCCAACTCGCGGAGGTGTTTCCATTGAATCGACTCCACAATGTGCACGCGCCCTTCGTCTCCTTTCATCCAAATTTCGATTGTGCGCAATTCAGACTGAGCAACGATCCTAGCAGTGTTCTTGACAAATGTATCACCAAGCCGGTGAGCTCGGCCCAGCCAAAGATCTTGAAAAGCCGAACTATCTTCAGTCGCTTTGGCCAAGGCAGCCATGGTCGAATCATCCGGCTTATCCGCGTTCACGATTAGCCTGCCATTGTCCTCGCAGTAGACTCTGAGCAGTTGCTCCATGCACATGTGAGTAGTCATTGACTGATTCGGTTCCTTTGATGGCGATGGAATGCATAGATTCCATTCCTTGAATATGATCGGGCATGTCAGGTGTTCCGTAATTGCATTGTATGCCTCTAAGACGTAGCCGCAATCTTCTCCCAGAGTACCAGTTCCAACAGCAAGACTCGAAAGATTTGAAGCCTTGGAAATCAAACACTTGATGCCAGGGATGTCGCCGCTCAATTGATGCAAGGATATATCCAGGTAACGAAGATTGGAGAAGGCATAATTGCGAGATTGTAGGCTTGATCGTTTGATAAAGTCTTGAGGCCCTCGTATTGTAAAAGACCGGATGGATCCGTGTTGCATGATGCCGAGAACTGGATCGTATCGTTGGCTTCGGTTCAAAGTGTGGCTGGTCGGACCATCTCTGTTCCCTAGTTCAAGCTCCAGCACACCAACACAAGTTTTGGCAAGAGTATCCCGTAGTCGCTTGAAGTCGCCCCGAGTAGTATCCCAGTCAAGCTCAAGTTTGAGTTCAAAAACCGACCTCGCCAGCTCCAACGCATGATAGAACTGATCCGCCTGCAATCTTGACTCCAATTTTACTTGCACGCGACCAATGTTCTCGTCAAATAATCCTTTTAGTGAATCCAATGTGTTGCGGAATGCTCTCGCTGCATTAATTTGGTAGTTCTCGCGGTAGTGGTTGATGCACACCCACTTGACGTGCCCTTCGGCGGTGACAGTCCTGTACAAATTCCCTAGCACTCTATTCTCATCCTTGTTTTTCAGGAAAGTCTCCAGTAGACGTATATCTGCGCCTTCCAGCAGCTCGTTGGTTCCCATTTGACCCGAGAGCCCATCGACGGCACCGTTTCCACACTCAAAGATATTCTCAATGTAGCCTATGGCTTGATCCATTCCTGATGGAATATTGCCGATCAATCTTTTCAGACAGGAAGTGGCCATATCAACAGCATCGTCACGGACTAGGAGCGACACGGCTGGAACGGCTACACCTGCCACTGAGATACCAAACTTGAGCATCCGAAGAATCGTGAGGATATAGGATCCATATTGCTGGAAGAATTCGTTGGGACGAGCAATGTCGTATCCTTCATGCTTGGCAAAATGGATGTGATGAGGGATCTGGCTGTTGGTGGTCTTTGTGTGTTCACCACACTCGCACAGAAAGTACAGCCGGAACTTTTGTGAGAACACGTCCAGAGAGTCCTTTGACGAACTGTCATGTGGGAGAACGATAAAAAGTCGAGGGATCGGATACTCGTGCAATTCGTAGGTCTGCGTCAGGAGAGCTCTGACATCGTTTTGGAGCAGAGCCAACCGGTCGAGTGCCTGGATTTGTAACTGTCTCATCTCTTCTTGCAGCTTGATCACACGAGTCATCAACTCCTTGTTCTCAGTAGCCATTTCATTGTTCTTGGATACCAAATCGATGATTCTGGATAACAGCCAGTTGTTCTTGGATGCAAAGTCCATGATCTCGTACCCCAATTCATTGTTGATGGACGCAAGTTCGTTATTCTTCGTTATCTCATCCTTGACATGTTGAAAACATGCGGTCAATTGCTCGTTCAGTCGATCCGCTGGATCATACTTGATAGCCTGAGCAAGCGCTTCGTATGTGCTTGGCGAGGTAAGAGCCCCTGTTTGGGGATCTGATGCCAGAGAAGGGAGAAGCCGTCGTTCGAGCTTGGATCCAACGGCATTCTTTCGCGCAAACTCCACGACCCGACCGAATGACGGCGGTTCCTTGAAAGCCCTCTCATCACCAGAAGACGTTCTCTGTGCTAAGCGCACGGGAGTCATTAATAGGGTGCTCAAGCTACCAAACTGTGTGACTTGGGAACCACTGATGACATCGTCACCGATGGAAGCGATTATGCTACCGCTGTGTCGACTATTGGTTGCTTGACCATTATCGTACGAGGGCATAACATCCAAGATCATATCTGAATGGTCTTCGATACAGTGGGCCATGGTTCTAGATGACAAATACCGGAGTATGCTCAGTCAAATTTTGGTTCCCAATGCCTTGTCTCTTCAATACCGATGCACCGAGTCCATGTCGGTATCCATCTACTTACCTGTGTTGATATGAGTCTCTCAACAGATTGACAGTGGCGTTGCCCCTGGCATGCTTGGCCCCAGCAAACGCCCTTTTTGTATCTTCCCAACAGGGAGTCTTTTCGACGGCAGAAGTCCCCGTCAGGCGAGGTAACCGAGTCACCTCCATCATCAGCTCTCGATAACAACCCGGTACACACAGGTGATGAGAGGAGGAGGGTTCGCGTCTGCAAGTGGGAAGACTTGTATGTGTTGGTGTGTGCGTGAGAGTGCAGCGTGTGCCAGCGTCAAGAGGAAAGAGAGAGAGAATCAAGGAGGCACACAGTTCAAATTTTTGTACCCCTCAATTTTCTTGTCTCTTCACCACCTCGTGCTCACCCCACTCCTCAGTTCTCTGAACAACCCTGAGAGCAGATCCACCTTTTCTCTCTGAACAACGTCCTCTCAGGGCTCTCTCCGTTGCATCCCCCCCCTGCCAGAGAGACGGCGTATCCATGCGGCACGCGAGGTGTCCATGACCATGCAAGAATCATCATCGATTCGCATGTTGAGGAGTGCCCAAGCCTTGGTGCCTTCTACAACACCGAGAAGAAGGAATCGATCATCCACTCTTCAATAATCACAATGACCCTATGCACATCACCTCGTATCGCGGAGCAACTGGGTAGAAGGCTTGGGACAAGAACTGAGTCCCCTCCGGTATATCAAAGGAGGTAAGCTTGTCGAGGTTGGTGGCCATAGCAAGGGGTGGTCCGCAGCGCAGGTAGGTTTCATGGTTAGAAAGACGAGATCCCCATGTCATTGGGACTTTGATAAACGCGACTGGGGACTTTAGGAAGCTGTTTGAGAACGACATGCGTCGTATTCCGCGTTCCGGAACATGCTCATCGAACAAACCGCATGGAGACGTGTGAGGCGGCCCATGAAAGAGCACGAGTCAATGCGAGAGCCATCCAAGGTGACCCTTGGTTTATATGTTCCGCAGGAACAGAGCAATTGATATCGGTACACCAGGCCTGTAAGAGTCTAAAATGCCGAAAGAATTTTGATGGAGGGGAGAGTCTAGGCCACACGGTTTGATTTCGACGTGGCGGTGAGGTGGGAGTCTGCGCCCAGCATTGACCATTCCGCCTTGGCTTATGACCTCATGCCTCTTTATGAGGGTTGTCACGATGAACCTTCAGAACCAGTGGGGGAAAGGCGCAGTCTGATCGGAGGATTCAACATGAACCGTTTTTTTTCCTCAGCCCCCTTTTCCTCCAGAAAGACTGAGTCAACAAAACACAATTGAGCCCGGATCCTTGAAGGGTGTCGACATGAAAACAGGGAGCTGAAATGCAGTGAAATGTGAAAAAGTGCCCCAGCGTCAGAGAAGACGCTCGTGAAAGCGAACATGGGTACTAACAAGACCCGTATCCATCAAACAACTAACGGTTAATCGCAGGCAACAAGCTACAAATCCTCACCTCTTTCACCGACCAGCGATTCTTAAGAGTCACACTTTTTGCCCTCATCCGCTCTTTTTGCTTTCCTGTGACATTGGAACCATCCAGTCGTAAGGTCTCCAGATTTGTAGCGTGGTAAAGTCCTTTCAATACAGCATCCACTTGAACTGAATCGAAACCTTTAGTCGACAGAGCAGGTTCTTTCAATCGAGAAACGTCAATCAACATGAACAGGCCAAGTTTGCTCGATTGTCATGACCATATCCAATTTCAGGGTCTCGAGTGATGTCGAAGCGATGAACGCTTGCAAGCGGTCTTCACGCGGCATGGGCAAGGAGGCATCACCGCCATCGTCAGACATAAACTGAAACCTCTCCAGACATCCCTGACACTTTCTTCACACCTTCGACTAAAGCCCTCATCACGCTCTTCTTAAAGGTTCCTGATTTCATCCAAATCCACAACTCGCGGAGGTGTCCCCATTGAATCGACTCTAGAAGTACGCGCGTTTTTTTGTCCTCTCTCATCCAGATATCAAGGTCGCGCAATTCGGATCGAGTAACGACATTAGAAATCGATCGCTTAGCCACTCAACTCGGTGCAGCCAAAGTCCTTTGAATCGCGAAGCATTCTCAGTCGCTTTAGCCAAGGCATCCACGGTCAATCCATCAAGTAGATCCACGTTCAAAATCTGCCCAGTGCTTTCACAGTAAACTTTGAGTAGATACTCTATGCACTTGAGAATAGCCATCAACTGATTTGGTTCCCTCGGTAATGGTGGAAGAGAGAGACCCCGCTCATTGAGTTTGGCCAGTTACTACTGCAAGACCCGAAAGATTTGTTGCCTTGGCAATCAAGTACGCGATGCCATGGACGTCGTCTTTTAACAGTTGCAGCGCTATATCCAGGTGTCGCAAATTGGAGAAGTCGCCATTGCGAAAAAGTAGACCGGAGCGCTTTGAGAAATCCTGAGGCCCTCTGATTGTACTAGACCGGATTGATCAGTGTCGCATGATGTCCAAGATTGGATCGCATCTTTGGTTGCGGTTCAGAAAGTCCCTGGCAGGTCCATCCTGCTGTGTTAGATGGATCTCTATCACACCCACGTTAGTTACTGCCAGAGCGTCTCTTGAAATCGCCTTGCATTGTTTACCAGTCGAGTTCAACCTTGAGTTCATAAACAGACCTCGCATTTTCCCAGGACAAGATACAACTGCTCTGCATGTATTCTTGACAACAGGGTCACCTCCACGCGGCCAGTGTTCTCGTCAAACGATCCTCCCATTGCCTCCACAATGTTGTGGAGTACTTTCGCTGCCTTCTCGTGGTAGTTCTCGCGGTAATGGTCAAGGCATACCCACTTGACATGTCCATCAGTGGTTACAGTCCTGTACAAGTTCCCCGAGCACTCTATTCTCGTCCTTGTTCTTCAAGAGCGACTCCAACTGACGTAGATCTGCACCTTCTAATGCTTCGTTGCTTTCCATCCGTTCTGAAAACCCAACAGCTGCCTCGCTGTTATCCGCAGAGATATTCTCAATGCGGTTGATGACATGGTTCATCCCAGATTCAATAGTGATTGTCGGCACTTTCAGTCTTTCCGTTGCCTGATCAATTGCATTCACACGGATCAATTGATGCGGAGCAGGAACAGCTGCCACCGAGAGCCGAACTTGAGCATTCTGAGGATGGTGAGGACGTAGGATCCGTATTGCTGAAAGGATTCGTTGGGCGCGGTCGATATTGTATCCTTCATGTTTGGCGAGATGGGTATGATGGGTGTCTTGTTGCTGATTGGCCTTGTGTGTTGACCACATTCACACAGGGGGTACAGCCAGGACTTGATTGACAAGAAATCCAATGGGTTCCATGATGAACTATCCAACTTGATTACACGAGCGGCCAATTCATTGTTCTTGGATGCCAGTTCGTTGTTCTTAGACACTAGATCGTTGTCCTTAGCAACCTCGTTCTTGAGGTCTTGTAAACACGCTAGCAGTTGTTCACCCAGTCGATCCATCTGACCATTCTTTATAACCTGAACAAGTGTCGACCTCGGTACATCCTCGTCGTCGCTTGGTGGATTCTGTTGTTGGAGACATACTGGCGTTCTCGTCACTGTTGATTGTGGTTGTAAGTGGTTGTATGACCCGCAGACTCTCGATGATATTGTCTGGAGATGAAGCGGTTGTAGCATCGTTGTTTCGGCTTTTGGGTGATGGGCCATTCTCTTCACAAGTGGATATCAGGACGCCTAGGATAACACCTGGATGGTGCTTGAAGCGGCGAGGCACAACTCTAATGAATAGTCCACATCGGCAAGTTTGTTCGGCATGATGGTAATCCTCTCTCTCCGCTTCTTCTGAATATGTTGACTCCATGTTGCCATGTTCCTACTCACCTGCCTTCGCCCGAGTCCCTCAACGGAGTCATAGAAACGCTACCACTTTTGATACGTTTCACTCCAGGAGGGACCAGTTCGATGTCGTCCCAATAGATGACAGCTTGGCCGTTAACATGGCTGCAGAGGATTCCCTCGATATGCGTTCCACCCGCCAAGCGAAAGGATTGAGTTGCTTCCATGGTTGACTGTGGGTGATAGCCTGCACATACAAGAGGTGAAATGGAAAGGCGGTACGTGTTTGAGATGCAGGAGGAAGGAAAGAGGACGAAATGGACATGTGGCTCAGCTCTCTCCTGACTTTGCTGATCCAAGGAGACGAGGGCTGATCCTGCCACACCATTCGGCAAATTTATCACAACGCCTTTTGCACACCTCCACCATCGGATCGCCTTTCACTCATTCCGTTGAACAACGCCCCGATCCAACCAACCGGACAACCAGGCAAATCAAGTAAACCGAGGACAGGACGGCACAACACAAAGCAGCGGCCCTTGTTTTTGCATAGCATGAACTCTCTCCTACAGTTTCAACTCACAACTGTCGCCCTTGCAGAGATCAGGCTCCTCGACTTTGCTGTATCTCATCATCAAAAGGACATATGCAACATGCCGAGATAGACGCCATGGCCGACTTATGTCCAAGCAACGTCAAGCACTGATCTACTTTTGCAGCCCCCAGAGTACCTCATGACCCTAACGATACCTCAGAGTATCGAGGCGTTATAAACAAGGACCAATACACTTGGAACGGCAAGATGACTTATCGTGCACTCCTGCCTGCGTTTTATTCTCTGCTTTTCACTTGAGGAATATACAATCCAAGGTTGCAAAAACTGCCTTTCACAGTACTTAGCAACACGGATCGGGATTTGTTGAACAATGACGATACATTCATTCCAAAACTGAAGAGCCCAACATCAACAGTAAAGTGATGGTGTTATCACCACTACATACACACAGCGCCGATGCAAGCACGCAATTCGCCACGAGGCTCAACACAACAAAAGACGTGTACAGAGAATATCTAGCGCCGTCCTGAACCGTCCGTGGCAAGTAAGACGGATCCCCCAACCATACATTGGCTTGCAATAATGATGACAAAAGCACGAACTGTCGTTATGATGCGCCTTGGAGAAAAGCCCCCAGTACCCATTACCAGCATTGGATTAATTCTTGTGTGATTGTTGGCAACAACGGCTTTATTGACCAATCAGACAGGCGAAAGATTTGCATGCGGTCTGCGCACATTTTGGCGCGTGGCGGATGTCGGACACGAATGTTACACACCAGCAAACTTCCATCCACCCAAGGTACCCTCAGTGCCCTGGACGCCAAAGTTGACATAGTAAGGCTCGCTTTTGTTTTTGTCATCGATGCTAACAATAAGAATTTGGCTTCTGACTGGAACTGGGTAGGCGAGCTCATAGCTGGTGAGGGAACCACCAGCCTTCTTGGTGATGTTGTAACTGACCGCGGTGGGGACGACACCAAGGTAGGCACCAGGGTTAGCACCCGCGCGACGGAGACCGAGATACTTGCCAGGGGCACCCTTGGACTCGAGCGTGACCTGGCCGTATGCGTTGTTCTTCAGGGTCCAGACCTGCAAATCCGAATTCTGTCGAGGGAAAGTGCGGACACTACCCTCATGCAAATCAGCAGGTTCAGCTGTGATGAAACGGTGGGTTTGAGGGACAGTGGCCTTGCCATAGTAGATCCTGTAGTCACCGTCGGCGAAGATCTGGGCCAAGACAGTATGGGCAACAACAAGGAGAGTGACAAGAGTTAGGATGGCCTGACGCATTGCAACAGTGTGTTGTGAGGTGAAAAGAGAAGAAAAGTGGTGAACAAGACGGCATTGACTCTGACCCGGCCTTTTATGAATGGCGCAACGCCTTTACTGACGGATCGCAATCAAAACAAGGTTTAGCTGTGTCCGCATGCTCGCACAAATGATGACCCAGACTTGCTATTTGTGCGGGATTGACAATGCGGCGTGTCTTACTCTGCTCTACATCACGCCTAGACCGTGCACTGTCCATGGAATGGATGACAGAAAAACCTCGCTACGGCGCAGCGATTGAACGCCCATCCTTATGGATCGTCATGTTTACGAGCCTTCCACCAGCAAAGTCGTGTTAGATATGACGACCGCAACCACTGCCACGGCAATCAGGTTCAACACGACATTGGGTTAACATATGAGGAGGACTTCATGAGATAATAAGGCAAATTCGACCCGATCAAGCTGTACACGTTGTCAACGAACGCCAATCTTTCTGTCCAGCTCCAGCCCGCTCAATACAACAAACGCCAGCCAACTCTAAGAGTCACCCTTCTTACATCCGCCCCTTCTGCTCGACTGTGATGTTGGCATCATGAAGTTGCATTATCTCCAGTTTCCTGGCATTCTGAAGGGCACCAAGTACAGCATCTACCGCATCTATCCACAGGGCAAGTCTTCAATCGAGAAAAGTCGATCGATCTGCACAGTGAAAGTAATAAAGGCTCCACCCATTCCATTGACTGACTCGATTCTCTTCAGTGGATTCCACAACGACCGATCGTCTGGGAGAAGGAGGATGGAGAGTCGAGGAGGTATCGGATAATCGTGCATTTCATAAGTCTGAGTCAAGAGAGCCTTGACGCTGTTCTGACGTAGAGCAAGTCGAACACGTTTGAACTTGTGGCTGCTTCATTGTTCATGAGCGCGAGCTCATTGTTCTTGGCAATCTCGTCTCCCTTTCCACGCGCTTGACCCCCTCCCAATAGCAAGAGAACTCTTCAATATCCATCCCTCCTGCCAAGCGAAAGAATCGAGTCGCCTCTATTGTTGCCTATAGCCTGCACAGCGCGAGGGAAGAGCGGGGATGTTTAGGGAGAAGTTGGCCAACTCTGCACCGTGGTCCATCGAGTACCTGTTCAACCTGCTGCTTGACCCAGGTCACACAGGATGAGATCACATGCAGGACACATAAAAAGCGCCCCACTGACTCTCTCTTTTGGATCACCAACGCTAGTATCGCCTTTCTCTCATTCCATCAAACAACGTCCTGATCCAACCGGGCAAGTCGACCAAGTCAAGCATACCATGGTCCGACACTGTATAACGGCGCTAATGGATTACTCCTACCGACCCACGACAGCCGCAAGCCAGCGCTCAAGCGACCTTGAGCGTATAGAAATTATGGAGGTTGGATCCAAGGATCGTGATGACGGCTCGATATGAAAGCGCTCGGATAGGAGATCACACCGTACAGCTTGAGATGTCGGTATTGGTTACAGAAACGGCATTGTAATCCACTGATTAGCGACCTTGGAACCTATCGCAATGGATATGCAAGGAGCATGTTGAATCCTTGATACTTTGTGCGAGAACTTGATAGCGCAAGAGTTTAGAGTTGACAAGGGCACTATCCCTCAATGTTGCATTTGGATGACTTGAACCAGCACTCGCCAGATTGACGGAGCTCAACAAGCGGATATCACTCTTGGAGCACTTCTCGGATCCAGGATTGCTTCTGAACCAAGGTTTTTATTCGCTCTACCTCATCCGATCAAAAAGACAGCTCAGGAACTTGCGGCAGATTGATCAGGTTTCGGGACACACGGATGCTGTCAGCCCCTGGATCGATGGTGTTGATGATTCATCGCTTGGTCCAATTCGGTCCTGAACATCCGCGAGTAAAGCGCAAGAGGGTGCAGGAGGTGCAGAATGAGGCATCACACTTGTCCAAACTAATCGTGGAACCTTGGTGCACCAAGACCAACGGCATCAAGAGGACCGCTCTGCGATTTGTCGTACCGTATCAACAAAAGGACACATAAGCCTGCAACAGCGTGGAAGTAGACACCATTCTCGACTCCACAACCGATTCATGTCAAATACCACCTGGCGTCTGGTTTCGTTTCGCAGCCCTCCGTGTATTCCGGGAAGGTGCTAAATAAAGTTTCCAGTTTGTTCAATTGCAGAACAAGGTTTTTCGACAAAACGAATGCCCCAGAGGATAGAGAAAAGCAAGAGAAGCATTGCACCGGATCGATACGCCAAGCGAGGGGGTTGACTCGCCTCCATGGAAGACGAGGCAGAGAAGTAATCAGACGTTGGGGAGTGAGAACGAGTGTATGAGTGTTTTTGAAAGCTCTTCATTTTATTGCGATGAATTTAAACATGCCAATGGGATAGCGAAAACAATGCATGCAGTCGGCGCAACTTGTTGTGGAAGGTGGGACATGAAGGAATAGAATGGTTACACACGAACACGAGCAAACTTCCATCCACCCATGATTCCCTCAGTGCCCTGAACGTCCAAGTTGACATAGTAAGGTTCCTCCTTGTCGTCCTTGGAGTCCATGCTAACAATGAGAGTCTTGCCCTTGACCTTCTTTGGGTACGCGAGCTCGTAGCTGGTGAATTGGCCAGCTGGCTTCTTGGTGATGATGAACTTGACTGGGGTGGGAACAACACCGAGGTAAGCACCGGGCTTAGCAGCCGCGCGACGGAGACCCAGGTACTTTCCACGGGCAGCCTTGGACTCGAGTGTGATCTGGCCGTTCTTCTTGTTCCTCAGGCGCCACACCTGCGATTTGGATTCCTGTCGAGGGTGGATTTGCACACTGCCCTCGCCCTTGTTGGGTTTGGCGGTGAAGTAACGGTGGGTTTGAGGAACAGTGGCCTTGCCATACCAGATCCTGTAGTCACCATCGGCGAAGAGCTGGGCAAAGGCAGCCTGAACAATGACAAGGAGAGTGACAAGGGCAAAGATGTGACGCATGGTTGCAAATTTGATGTGGTGTAATGAGATGAAGGAAAGAAGTGGGAGACAAGCAAACGGTTCCGGTTTTATAAATTGACAGCGGCGCTGTCATATGACATGGGCGCGGTGTACGGACACGACCGGTGGTTTCAAGGTGGAGTTCTGAGGTCAGAAAGGGGGATCGATATTCCATGCAGGTTGGCGTTGTCCATCGGAGGTCATCGGCTTTTGTGTTGGTGGCGCAACCCCTTAAAAAGATGCGGAATGTGGGCGCCTCCTAAAGATAGCCTAGGCCGATCTCTGGTGTGAGTTTAATTCTGTTAACCTTGTGCGCCTTGTGCGACACTTTTGCCAAGCGATACGTACGCATTTAGGGCACTCGTGCTACGTTGGTCAATCGTTGTTCCTTTCTTTTTACAGGCATGTACCGAGAGTGACTCCTTTGGCTTTCATACGCCCTATCTGATCAGCCGCGATTTTGGCTTTTAGAAGTGTCACACTCTGCAATAGCGTTGCTTGCTGAAGCTTTCTTAAGATGGAATCAACTCCTCCCGACTCGTACCCTTCACACAGCAAGGCGTTGCAATTGAGAAATGTCCGACACTAACAAAGAAAGAGCCTGCTCCAAAGTCATGTTCGCGAGCAATTGGAGACACACGGGCGAGGTTAAGGCAACAACCGATCGTACCAGCTGTCCTTGTACAATGGGCAAGGTGCGACGAAGGACCTCGTATTGTACTTCCAGGTGCTCCATGTAGACTCTTCCGGAGAATTCCTTGATTCCATCGACCAAAGCCTTCAACGGGCTCATTCCTAGGCTTTCATCATCCATTCTGATCACCAGTCCCAGGATATGTTTCCATTGGATCGACTCCAAGATGTGAACGCGTTCCCTCTCATCCTCTAGATGGATATGGAGCATGCGTAATTCCGATTGAGCAACAATACTGGCAAGAATCTTGATGGACTGTTCGCCCAGACTTCGTTTGGCTTTTCCCAAGATGAGATCTTTCAACTTTGATCGACCCTCGGTCGCTTTAGCAAAAGCGGCCACAATCGGTTCCAGGAGTTCACCTTCGCCCAGTTTCACTCTTTCGATTTCTCCGCCATGAACTTTCAGAAGGTCTGACATATCTTTGACATCGGTCAATGGCTGCAAATAATCGTTTGTCGGTAGTAGAATACGCAGTGTTTGGTTGGGGAAAGTGATTGGGCACGATTGGTATTCTGCGATGGCATTGTACACGCTCAAGAACCGTTCAGAGTCGCAAACCAGAACCAGATGATCGAGATTCGGTGACTTTGCCACCAGGCTCCTGAGGCCAGGGATATCCAAACACAGCTTTGTCATGTCGACACCCAGGTGCTTCAGATTGGAAAAGTTGTTGGGGCATGAGGACAGATTGGACTGTTTGATGAAATCCTCGAGAGTCCGAACGAGAGTGACCGACTTGATAGAGGTATGTCGCATGATGTCGAGAATTGGGTTGTATCGCCGGGCATGGTTCAAAGAGTCACTATCCGGACCATGAATGTAGTTCAGATCAAGCTTCAATATACCGACATTGATTTCGAGCAGAACATCTCGCAAGCCCTTTAAATCGTCATAGGTTGTGTCCCAGTGAAGACCATTTTCGAGTTCATAGATGAACTTTGCTTCCTCCGAAGCAAGGTAATGCTGATCGGCTTGATCTCTTGAATGAAGAGTCACTTTGACACGTCCTAGGTTCTCATTAAACGATCCTCCCAATGATTCCACCGTACCGCGGAACGCTGTCAAAGCCGTTTCAGAGTATCTTTCACGGAAATGGTCGATGCAGATCCATCGGATGTGTCCTTTGGTATTGATTGTCCTATACAGGTTTCCCATGGTTGTTGTCTAATGTCCATGCCTACTGCCAGTCCCGCTTTTTCTTCCACAGAAATTCTCTCAAGATGGCTTATGATTTGATCCATTATGCGCGCCATATTGTTCAGATGCTCTGGGCTCGCAGTTGCTGAATCGGTGGCGTTCGCATGGATCGAACGAGATATAACAGGCACAGTAACCCCCGCCTCCGAGGTTCTGATCTTGAGCATCTTCAATGCCGTCGCGTAAACATCAGAGCTAGCGCATTGTCGAAAGGATATTTCGGGACAAGTGATGTCGTATCCTTGGTGGTTCGTGAAGTGGATATGATGAAGTATTTTGCGATTGGTGGACCTTGTGTCCTCTCCGCATTCACATAGGGCATAACCGCGGAACTTGTTGGAAAAGAAATCCTCATAGTTCCATGACGAACTATCCTGTGGGAGGATGAGGAACAATCCAGGATTCACACGCTCGTGAAATCTGAATTCCTGCTCCAGTAGAGAATATGAAACTCTGAATAGAGGGCTGTTGCTTGAACGCTGGAACATGAAGTCGCTTTGCTTCTTCTTGTAGTTCGGTGACACGATCAGTTAGTCTCCTGTTCTTGCTCATCTCGCTCTTGAGCTCTTGGAGGCATTTCTTGATAACATCCGATGAGTCCAGTTTGTCATCCTTGATAGCTTGAGCGATGAAGCTGTATCCGTTGAAATTGGATCCAAGTTGCGCTGGAATCTCATATGTCAAGGTAGAGGCCAGCCGCTGCATCATCTCTTGTTCAAGATCCATGGTTGAGCGGGTGATGTGACTCGCTGTGGGAGAGACACCTGGGATTTCAGTGGTAGGCTCCAAAGGACTACCGCCGGCGGTGAGTGATAAGACGACATCCAGAATCACGCCTGGCTGGCGCTTGATACACTGTGGTATGATTCTAGTGGGGAGGCGAACAAAGTCTTTTGATTAGTATCGGTTCTTTCTGTTCTAAAGGTGTATCAAGCCTGGCATGGAGTGGACGGTCCTACCTCCTTCGATTCGAGTCCCGCATCATACTAATGATAGTGCTGCCACTTGCAATGTACTTGACGCTAGGAAAGACCTGCTCGATATCCTCCCAGAAGACGACATTCTCCCCATCAAACTGGTCGCAGGCGATGTCCTTGATGTCAGGCTTTCCCAGCAAGCGGAAGGATTGAGTCGTGACCATGTCAGTGAAGTGGAAAGAAGAAAGAGATGCAGGCTTGGCACATAGGAGGGCATGATAAAACGAGGTCAAAGCGCTCACATGCACCCCACCTTTCTTCGATCCCTCTTCCTCATTCATTCATTCCCTGACCAGCTTACTCATCTAATCAACCAGACAGTCGAGCAGCCAAGGCACACTCGCCGACACTCAGACGACTCGAACTGAGGCCAAGGCATGGATGTCGGTTCAAGGATCCCCATCATAACTCGGACTCGGGTTACGACTGGTAGCGCCGCATGGCTCAGTGGACATGGACCACACAACCTATTCCTTGGCGATCCTGGGGCAGCTGCAGGATGCATGCAAGGACTACGGTGGATCATGGATGCCCTGCATGGGGACTCTGCGGGCATTCTGGTCTGGGTACGACTAGTTCATATCAGAGTGGCTGTAGGAGGTGAGGCAGCCGACATCGTGCCCACCTTATCACCAGACTCATTGCAGCAGGGTACACCTCGAGCAACAACAGCATGGGAGCAAACCACACAACTTTCTCGAGAACATGGATCAACGACATGCTTTTGCTCTGCAGTACGACGGAGGCCGTTCTCAATCCATATCCAAGGCCCAGTGATGACATTAGCGGACATTGGCGTTGAGGGAAAGGGTCTCCCAAGGCAGGTCAATATCAAGCCTCTTCTGCGATCTTCGGAGGGATGAAGGTCAGTGTTCCCAGAGGTCAGAGAGGGTGACTGACATCGATGCACCGGGTATTCAACGTTAAGCCTGATATCCATACACTGTTTTTTTGTTTTGATGATAGTGTCCAACTCCAATTCTTGGAACACTCCAAAGGATTTTCTACCTGTATACCATACCTCGTAGGCTTGGAAAACCGGGGTCCTCGCAGTCGCCTTGCAAGGTATGGCTCATCGGACAATACACAATCCTCAGCCGCACACAAACTGGATCGACATCGACCACTGAATTTATCAGACGACAGTTATTGGCATTGGCAGCGTCATGGCATTTGCGATGAGACAGAGGAATGTCGCATGAGGAACGCAAATGCATCACCAACAATGCCATGAATTTAAGGTGAGCAAGTCGAAGGATGATCATTCCAGTCCCACCGAGGTGCATGGCGACATGAACCATAACTCTAACGAACACTTTCTAGGCTCAACTTTTTCTTGGTAATCTCGGGTGGTACAAGACTTTTGGTGATCCCACAGTTCAGAACCCACAATGCGAGCAGCACTGCTGTCGGTGTTACGAGTGAAAAAAAAAAAGAGCACAATGTGCAAATGGAAAGGTCGTAGGTGAAACGGTAAGCGACCGTGGAGGATGCTAGGGATAATCAGAAAGAACGGTGCCGATGGCGTTCTCGATGCTGACAATCCTTTTCTTCCTGAAACTGAAAGCAACGAGCCTGCTAAAGTCATCTGAATCATGGAGGATAATGGCGGTGGCAGCAGTGATAGCAATGGAAAACGGATGTGGCACCAACACGGCCTGCAGACAATCACCACATACCCGTGCCATTCACTCAGAACAATACAAGTACGGAGCCACGAGCTCGATCCCTTACTCAAACAAAGTCGTGTGCTAAGAATACCAAGCGCCGTCTTGAACCACCCGTGAAGTTCAGGAGAAGGGACAAGTGAAGCAGATCCCCTAAACACCCGCCCAGCCTCTGGCGACACAAAGGGTAAGGACCGACGACATGGGACATAAGGCACCCTCGCATCTCCCTTTGATTTGGTTTTTGCCGACCTCTCATCAGTGATCCAATCTGACATTGATAGCGTTCCGCGATCATGACAGTAGATGACCATGATAGTAGAGAGTCACAGGAGTTTCCCCTCTCGTCTCCATTGCCAAGCCAAAAAAAAAAAAAAAAAAAAAAAGGCTCCATCGTTGCTGACTTGGAGGCCACGCCGTCCGTTAGAAAGTGGGTGTTACAAGTAAACCTTTTTTTTATTCGCCAATCGGACAGGCGAGACAATACATGCAGAAGGACACACCGCATGGCGATGTATGAAATCAATGTGGTTTACACCATATTCACTGCGAATCCGGCACCTTGGCCATTCTGAACGAGTCATAGATACCCTCCGTGCCCTGGACGTCAAAGTTGACATAGTAGGGTTCTTTCTTGCCATTACTATTATCGATGCTAACGACAAGCGTCACACCATTGACTTTCTTTGGGTAGGCGAGCTCGTAGGTAGTGGAGGAACCGCCGCCCTGTTTGGTAATGTTGAAGCTGACTGGGATGGTAACGACACCGAGGTAGGCATGACGGTTGGCGCCTGAGCGACGGAGACCCAGGTACTTGCCAAGGTTACTCTTGGACTCGAGCGTGACTTGACCTTGGCTCTCGTTGCTGAGGCGCCAGATCTGGTTATCCGAGGAGTTGTCTTCGGGATAGGTTTGCACTCTGCCACCCCCCAGATCGTAATGGGCCGTGAAATAACGATTTGATCTAGGAACCCGGAAGTTGCCATAGTAGATTCTGTAGTCTCCGTCTTCGAGAAGTTGGGCCAAGACAGTCTGGGCGATCAGAAGGAGAGTGACAAGGGTAATAATGGCTTGACGCATGGCTGCAAACGACTTGATGTGTATTATGGGGTTTAAGAACGAGAAGGTGGTGAAGCTGGTGAATGAGAGAGAGAAGGTTGATTTTTGTCTTGGGTTTTTATAATTCGTTACCGACAGATCAGAGTAAAACACAAACAAGGTTTGGCTGTGTCTGCAGCATGCGCAAAGACTCGGGAGTATATTTAGCGCAGGACTGGACAGTGCGGCGTGTCTTTCATCCGCACCTTGTTGCGCTTTCTAGTGCATCATGCCTCCCATTCCGTGGAAGGGGGTCTGGCGCTACAAGGGCTACCTATGATACAGTTATATTGAACACCCAGGACACGCCGCTGGCGCATGGAAGGAGTTCAAAAGAGAAACAGCACTTGCAAAGTTATGTCAGATACTACAACCGCCAGCAGCACCAGCTCCAGCACTAGAGCCAATACGATGATTGAGTCCAAGACAACATTAGGCACAAGTTAGGCTGAACATGACAGCTGCGAAGCGAGGAGGGGTAGGCTTTTGCGAGACAGTGGTTGAGGTAGGATTGTAGTGGCTATACAGGAGTTTTCTAACACCCAACAGAAACCCCCAATAACAACAGCAAGTCGTGCATGTGGATCCAATGCTGGCAGAGCGAGGGTCAGTGCAAACAGACAAAGTTTGTCTGTCGTCGCGAATACCGGGAGTCTTGTGCCAAAGATGAATCATTCAGCATGAGCATTGGGCTGTCCGGCGCGCACAACAGACACTGCCAAATCTACTTTTTCTTGGAAGTTGGAACGCCGTGAGGGCTGCCCCATTCAATGCGCGAGCGGGTGAGGGGACAACCGCATGTTTTCTTGGCACGTTGACACTCGGCGCGCGGTCATGGCGGCTCGCAGGCGCGCATGAATATACACATCACGGAAAGGTGATGCAACCCGATTCACCGATGTTGTAAAGAGAAGCAAAGAGAAGCACAAACTCGATAGTGACACAGCCCACAAAAGGGGCGACAACGCTCCAGGAGGGGCCCTTCATCCTGTACTGTTTAGGCTGGGCGAATGGACCAACTCTACATGGCAAACAACAAGTGCTTGAGTATCTGCGCGATCCATCGGGCGCCTGTGCAGCCTGTCGTTTGCAGCACACAACAAAAAAGCACACTCCACTCTCCTTTGAATCGCCGCCATTGGGATCGCCTTTCTCATTCCATCGAGCAACGTCCTGATCCAACCGGGCAAGTCGACCAAGTCAAGCATACCATAGACACTGCATAACGGCGCTAATGGATAACTCCTACCGACCCACGACAGCCGCCTGAGTAGCATCTGCTCAGCTTAGATCCAGGACGACTGACGATTCTACAGCTCATGTCGGGCTCTGTCATTCACGACAGCCGCAATACCAACGCTCAAGCGACCTGGGTGTTAGAAAGCATGGTTGTCGGATCCAAAGATCGTTACAGCAACTCGATATGAAAGCCCTCGGATATGAGATCATTCAATCCAGCCCGAGATACCGGCATTGGTTACAAACGTGCAATATGATTCATTCATTAGCGATCCAGGAACCTATCGCAATGGATATGCAAGGAGCATGTTGAATCCTTAATACCTTGTGTGGGAACTTGACAGCGCAAGAGTTTGGCATCAACAAGGACACTATCCCCCAACAGTTGGATCTGGATGACCCTGAACTGGATTGATGGCGACTAACAAGCGGATAACCACTCTTGTGGCACTTCTCGGATCGAGGATTACTGCTGAACCAAGATCTTTGTTCACTCTACCTCATGCGATCAGAGGGACGGCTTGGGAACTTCCGAACGGATTGATCAGGCTTTGGGGCACGGAGCTGCCTGCCCCTGAATCGGTGGCATTGGTGATTCATCATTTTACTCCAATCCAGTCCTGAACATCCACGCGTCAGGCACATGAGGTGCAGGAGTTGCAGCGAATGAGGCACTCCAGTCGCTTTTCCAGCCCCAGTGCGGAAGCCTCAGTAACGTTTTGGGTGGCACCAAAGAGCAACGGCATGAGGGCACGCTCTGTGACTTTGTATCACCTCAACCAAAAAAAAAAAGAAAAAAAGCAAATAATGCAACGGCGTGGAAGAAGACACCATTCTCGACCACAACCGACCCATGTCCAAGTACAAATATTCCGAGAAGCAAGCAGTGAAATGGTTTGGAATATGAATACTCGATCATAGGGTATGGAAGCCATTGCTACTGGATCAATACACGGACCTTCTACCAAGCGGAAAGGTTGATTCGCTTCCACGGGTGCTACGGGAGCAAGTTGGCGTTTGAGCGTGGATGGGGGTGTTTCTGAGGATGGCTTTATTGACTCGATCAATGCAAACGTGCGGCTGGGCGCACATTGTTGTTGGACGGTGCGACAAGACATGAATGAAAGAAAAAATCGTGTTACACACGCTCAAACTTCCATCCATCCATGATTCCTTCAGTGCCCTGGACTTGCAAGTTGACATAGTAAGGCTCCTCCTTGTCCTTGGAATCCATGCTGACAACAAGAGTCTTGCCATTGACTTTCTTTGGATACGCGAGCTCATACCGAGTGAATTGGCCAGCAGGTATCTCGGTGATGACAAACTTGACTGGGGTGGGAACAACACCGAGGTAAGCACCAGGGTTAGCACCCGAGCGACGGAGGCCCAGGTACTTGCCACGAGCAGCCTTGGACTCGAGTGTGATCTGGCCGTTCTTCTTGTTCCTCAGGCGCCAGACTTGCGATTTGGACTCTTCTCGGGGATAGATTTGAACACTGCCTTCCCTGGCATCGGGTTTGGCGGTGAAGAAACGGTGGGTTCGAGGAACGGTAACCTTGCCATAAAAGATTCTGTAGTCACCATCGGCAAAGATTTGGGCAAGGGCAGCCTGGACAATGGCAAGGAGAGCGACAAGGGCAAAGATGTGACGCATGGTTGCAAATTTGATGTGGTGTTGAGATGAAGGGAAGAAGTGGGCGACGGACAACAAAACAGTGCCGGTTTTATACCATTGGCCGGGCATCGGTGCTGTCATATGACATGGGCGCCATGTGTGGGCATGACGGTGGCTTCAAGGTGGAGCTCTGAGGTCAAAGAGGGTGGGGTGGGGGGATCGATGTTCCATGCAGATTGGCGTTCCGCAGCACCGTCACCGGGCTTTTTTTTTGTTGGTGGCAGCCAACCGCTAAAGATAGCCGACGCCGATCTTGATGTGTGAGCTTAACTCAGTTAACCTTGTGCGACAATTTTCTCTTTCTGCCAAGTCGCATTCGTGCACGTTGGGTCAATCGTTGCTGTTCCTGGGTTTCTTCTTGCAGAACCGGACATGTCCTCAGGTCACCTGTCGTCCTTGTCTGCTCGTCTACGCTTTGATCTGTACTGTCTCCCGCGGACGTTCTCTCAATATGGCTTTTGATTTGATCTGTTATCCGCTCCATGGCATTCAAATTCCTTGGGATGACAATGACTGAAAACAGTGGCGTTCTCGTGGATGAAATGGGACTGATCCAGTACAGTAACTCCTGCTTCCGAGATTCCGATTTGAGGCGTCTCCGTTGTCGTCATGAAGACATCTAGTTTGGGGCATGTCGAAAGACGGCTTGAGGATAATCGATGTCGTAGCTCCCGTGCTTAACAAAGTGGATGTGGTGGGGGATAGGCCCTATGACTTCTCCGCCTTCACAGAGGATAGAGAAGCGGAGCCTGTTTGAAGATCCTCATAGTACCACGACGAACTATCCTGTGGGAGGAGGACAAACAGCCTACGAGACACGCGCCCGTGAAATTCATACAATCGCTCCAGTGTAGTTTAGTCGGAGGTCTGTTGTTGGCTGCTGGCACGTTTGAACATGAGGTCGTTCTGTCTCTTCTTGTAGTTTCGGTGACGCGATCAGATAGTATCCTGTTCTTGCTCATCTCGTTCCTGAGCTCTCGGAGGTATGACATCTGATGAGTCCAGTTTGTCATCCTTGATAGCTTGAGCGATGAAGTTGTATCGATTGAATGTGGGATCCAAGTTGCACTGATATCTCATATGTCAAGGTAAAGGCCAAACCGCTGCATATTCTCCTTGTTCAAGATCCATGGTTGTGGTTGTGCAGCTGCGGTGTCTTTCCGAGAGAGAGAAACGCCTAGGATTTCCGTGGTAGATCTCAAAGGACTATCGCCGGCAATGAGTGTAAGACGACATCCAGAACAACCCCTGGGCGGTGTTTGACACATTGTGGTATGGTCCTAGTGGTAAAGAGAACCACAGAGTCTTTGATTAATATCGGTTCTTCTCTGTTC